>Ga0209692_10004315_pt1 | contig 12980 bp, 9 predicted proteins | sample tdDd472_FD_187129 | JGI IMG/M metagenome (GOLD analysis project Ga0209692, IMG submission 187129) | Marine sediment microbial communities from the Atlantic coast under amendment with organic carbon and nitrate - tdDd47.2 (SPAdes)... | ecosystem: Environmental > Aquatic > Marine > Coastal >...
CAAGGTGTCCAAGTTTAGTAATTAATTCCTTTTGTTCTAGTGGTTTAAGTCTTATTATCTCATCGAATCTATCGTGAAGAAATAATAGTAATCTCTTCTGACTATGCTTTTTTTTAGAAGCTAAATCTGAAAGAATTGTTTTTGGGTGTATGTAATCTTTCCGTCTTGATTCATACAAATCATGATAGAAACTCTCCACAAAATCATCTAATGGTTTATCTATATTTATTGTAAGCATACCTATTATTATTCTAAATCGGATTCAAGTTTTGATATTCTTTCTTTAAGGCGTTTTATCTCAATATCCTTATCAAATATTGTCCCCTCAATTTCATTGAACATTTCAGTTAACCGTTGTCTTATTAAGGGTTCTCCTATAAGTTCAATGTATGGTTTTACAGCTTCAATATCTTCAAACCGATTAAAAGATCGAAGTACTGAATTATCTAGAGGATGTTGATTTGCTTCATCAGAAAATTCATCATTATAAGCAATTCTATTCATTAAATCTTGTACAAGTTCCATTGAGAATTTACCTAAACAGCCTTGTTTTAAAAAGAAGGAATTGGCTAGTAATTCATGTATATTCGCGCCAAAGGTTTCAGGCAAAATATCATTGTTCAGAATTTTACAAACACCTTCATCTGTTTTATCCAACCAGATAATGTTTTTTTTCGGAATATCTGAAACAACAAACGGAGAATGTGAAGACAAAATCACTTGTATCTTTTTATTAGTAAAGAATTTTGGTAGATATGTATTTAAATCATGAATAAAACTACGTTGCCATTCAGGATGTAAATATAATTCGCCCTCATCTATTAATAACCAAATTGTTTCTTTGAGATATCCAATCTCAGATATTGAATTTAATCGTGAAAAAAAAGCAAGCAAAGCATTTTCGCCAGCACTTAAACCTTGCCAAACAAACAGAAATATAAACTGAGAATCATACCAAAAACTAAACATATCGTCCAATAGAGATAATAATACTTCATTAATTTCTAATACAATCCTATTGGCATAACCTGAATATAAAAAGTTTATGTTTTCAATTCTTTCACTTAGCTCTTGTATAAACGTTTGAATATTTGGGAACCTGTCACCTGGGACTATACTCTCACCGCTTAAAATATAGTTCTTTATAATGCCTGGAATATCTGAGGGATTAACACATTCTTCAATTAGAGTATTTATGTCATTCTCATTAAGATTTAGAGTTTCTTCAAATATCTGGTTCTTCCAAATAGTTAGGAAAATCGATAAAATAATATTCTCTTCAAAAATTTCTCTTTTCAATATTATATTACCTGCATTTACATCTCTTTCATGTATTAAATTAATTATGGAATCATATTTATTAATATCCCTAAATATTGTTTCACTTTCACTATTATTCACAAATAAAGCATTGAAGCTAATATCAACTTGCTTAGGTAAGAATTTAAAATCGTTATCAATATATTTTGAAATAAACTTTAATTGATACTGCATTTCTCTGCTATAAATAAAACCATGAGGTATGGTTTGTTTTGTTAGGAAGTGTTTATTTCTATTAAAATTTTCCTCATTTTCATCGGGAAAATTTGGGTAACCAAAATGATTAATTGCTTTTTCAAAAGATTCAATTAAAAATTTATTAGAGTTTTGTGATTCAGAATGAAGCATAAAGCTCAATGAAGCATCGTAATGCCCCCTATTAAAGATTATTTCATCATGAATAGAAAAACTATTTGAGAAGAAAATAAGGTCTACATTATCCTTAAATATTCTGGATTCCTTAGTTAGATTATGGTGAATCTCGCTAGCATCAATTTTAATAAATTCATCAGTATTATACGATACTTTATCTACAATAAGCAAATCACCATTAGATTGCTTAATAACCAGAATATAATGATGTTCCATAAAATGTGGACCATCTGCAAAAACACTTTTTAAAAGAGAAAATAGATTTGATTTGCCACTGCCATTTTTTCCAATTAAGCCATTAATATTTAGAAAAACTTCATTATACAAGTTTAATGATTCTTCGTTTCCTTGATTAATCATTAATATTTTTTCATCCTTATTGTAAGCTATATTGTATTCAGAAGAAAAGTTAAAACCTGTATTAATAATGTTTTTATATTGCTCAACCCAGATGTATAATAGTTCCATTTTACATTATATTGATTTTGTGTTTAGAATGAAATGATTGTGATTATAGATAATAGTACAAATTAGGCAATAACCTTTTAAAAAGCAATTCAAACAATTTGGTGTTGAGTTCGAAATTATTTCCCTAAAACCATTAACCTCTCAATCTTTTCTATTGGAATTCTCTCGGCTCGTTTTATTTGATCCATAATACGCAAATACTTTTTCGTTGGTTTTCCTGCATACGTTTTCTTGAAATGCTTTGAGTATAGCTGCTCATAAAGTTTATCAATTTTGAAATATGCCCCTAAATATTTATCTAAATATCTGTAGTATTTACTTTTAGTTTGACTTTCATACATGCACCCCTGAAATGCTTCACGGTGTAAAAAGTAACCACCAATTGAATACATTTTACGGCAACGCTTGTTTGTTACCGGACAAGAGAAATACCAAATTGTACCTTTACCTAAATTTGAAGGAATTGAAACTAATTCTATTTTATAGCTTCGGGGTTCGTCTCTGTATTTGTAATCCAGTTCAATATAAGGTTGGTCACAGAAAGTATTAACAAAAATCGAAATACACCCTGTTTTGTTTCCATTAAAACTCCAAGTAAGTACACCGCTTTTAGTTTGGTTGGGATTTAGGTACCCCCAGGCTTTAAGTTTTGAAATATTTATTTGCAGTACATCATCGTATAATGTTGGAAATGTAGGAAATTTTGGCATAATCTCTTTTTTTTATGTTCGAATAACAATTATTGAAACCTAAATAATTAGGAAACATTGGTATTTAATCTTTGCTTATATTCCTGTAATCGGTTGAGGTATGGTAAAAACGTTTTATTCCCGTTGTGTGCTTTTACTAATGTAAAATGACTATCAACAAATAAAGAGGCGTTTAAAATTGTGCTGCATTGATTTAGTTTTATTGGTTTGTTCGGTAAATGTGTTTCTAAAAAATAGGTTTCCAGTTCTTTTATTTCACTATTCCAGTTTTCGGGCTGTTTAATCTCAGGTTTTATCAGGTTTTGTAAATTGGGTTTTGTGGGGTTCTCAATGTTAAGTTTTGTTAAGTTCCGATTGTTAGAATTTGTTAGACTTTCAATATAAGGTTTTGTTAGGTTCTTGGTTGAATCAATATTACCTTTTGGTAACTCATTGCTAGAAAAATAAGTTTTTTTTAGAGCTTCACTTTTTTCACCATTTACACTTTCTATGATTTCAATTTGTTTTATTTCGGGCTGTACCTGTTTTGCTTCCTTTCTGAATAAACGCCAATCCTGTTTTATTAAATAGTCTGCAAGGTCGTTTCCGTTTCTTTTATCACTTTCCGATGCTAATTGCTCTAACAAGTCCGAAACTATAAATCTTGTTCCTTGTAATTGGCTTTCAATTTCTTTTGCTTTCTTGCTCCATAGCTCAAAGGCTTTACCGTCTTTTGATAGGTCAGGAAATAGATAAACATCTCTACCTTTCAACGCCTGGCATTTATTGAGGTTTAAACTGCTCAAATTGTATACTGCTAACCAAAGTAAGTTTTCAGACTGTTCAGGATAACCAAAATACAACGATCCGTAAACAGCTGTTTTAGGTGCTTCAACTAATGCGATAGGGTTGTAGGGGTATTTGCTTAAAAGGTGTTCGCCAAACAAACAGGAAACCTTTGTTTCGTTATTCATGTACTCTTTTAACCATACTGGTAATGGTATTTTATTACGGGTGTGATGCCTTTCAATTATTGAGTGTAAAAAGTCTGTTCCTGTGGTATGATTAGTTTCATCAAATTGCTTTACCTGAATAGCTCTTACTTTATTGCGAATATCAATAAAAGGAAATGTAATTGCCCCGGTTCGGTATCCACTTTGAACAGTACCCAGGTTGTACAGTGAAATAACCTTTTCAATGTCTTTGGCTTCAATCGGGAATGAAACACGGCTTAACAGGTTTTGGATAAATACATTATTTTCATAGCGTGTAAGGGTTTGTTCGAAAACTTCAACAGGAATAAATGAAGGTTTAGGTTTTGGTTTATGTTTTACTTTGGGTTTATGAGGTTTCCAATTGCCTGAATATTGCCCCTGTTCCTTTTGCCAAATCATTTTGGCGTATCCATCAGTATAAGGATTGAGGTTGTAAGAACAATTACTTTCACGGTCGCAACGTCCGTACTTGTCAGGTAAATAATGGTTTGTTTGTTTATCCAGATAGCGAACAAAGCGCCTTTTATTACATTCAGGGCAATTATGTTTTTTACTGCTTTTATCTAATATGTATCGGTGTTCGTTTATCATATTAGAAAGGTCTTTTGCCATTAGTTATGTATGCAACATTGCCAACATTTAACCTTTCAACTAAAACACCAAAGCCTAAAAGCCTTTTAATAAAATTAGACTTATTCACAGGTTTAAATCCGTCCTCAATACAAAAGGTTCTGTATTCAGTGTAGAGTTCTTTAATTAGTCGGTATTCTGTTGGGCTATTTTTGTAATCGTTTTCATCAATAAACAACTTTACACTATCTGATTGATTTTTATATTGCTCAACTGCTTGTTGTACAGCTTCACATTCAGTAAAACGCTTTTGCTCCAATAAACGGTTAAGACCTGCCAACACCCAGTTAAAAACTCCTGAAAGCTCACTTTCAATAATTTTAGAATGTAACGTTTTGTCCTGTTCGTCTGGTGGTATGGTAACGTCAAAAGGAATGATTAAAAACCTTCTGAAATAAGCGTTTGTATGTTCAACATCTTTGGGTAATTCATTACAATTAAAAATCAGTTTTGCATATTGTTTTAATGTAAAGGGATCACCATAAGGTAAACGGGCTTCCACTGGTTCACCTGAAACTAATTGTTTGAATGTTGCGCTTTCTAGTTTTCCGTTTATCTCGCTTGCATAGTTCACTAGCTTATTCGCTAATTTTGCTCTGAAATATCCATTTTCATTTGTTAGACTTTGCAATGAAAAGTTACTTGTGTTTTCTTCCCCTAGTAAGGCACTAACAACCTCAAAAAACACAGATTTGCCATTTGCACCAGTACCGTAAAGTATTAAAGCCTTTTCTTCTTTTAGTCTGTTACTACCATGTTTGATAAAAACAAAACCCAAATATTCAGCCAATATCTTTTGGCGTTCTTTGTCGGGTAACACTCTGTTTAAAAAGGCTTCAAATAGTGGTGCTGTTGCCTTTGGGTTGTATTCAAATGGTAATTGATAAGTGATAAAGTCTGAACGGTCGAATGGTCTTATTTTCGTACCCTGTGGGTTTATCTCAAAAGTTCCATTTTGTAAATTTATCAATACAGTATCTTTATTAGTTTCTGGTGTAGGTAAATATGCCGTTCCTAAAAACTGTTTGTATAGCTGTTCCCTGAACTGATAAAATCTTGCTGAAAACTTAGCAACACCCATTTTTTCTGCAGCTTCACCTAAAAATTTTTGAAATGTCTCTTTGTCTATGTCAGCCCAGAAAGTACCGTTGAACAAGTAAATAAAATCATGATTTTTGCATAAGCCCCAACGATTGTTTTCTGCAACCTTTAAAACGTTTTCAATTGACAATACAATAAAATGCTTTGTATTGACTTTGATTTTATCTAACCTTTTCCTAGTGCTCTTAGCTTTTTCTCGCTCACTATCTAAGGCTTTATCTGTGTTTATACTTCCATCAGAATTAGTAAGCTGCATAGTTAGTTGTTCTAATTGCTCTCTTAATTTATCAACTTCGGGGAATGCCAATGCTTCAAAATCTAAAGGCTCAAACTGATTAATTATCTTATGTAATATTTCAGTGTGTGGAATTGGCTCTTTTTGCTTAGTCAATTCCTGTATGTGATTTAGAAAAACTTCAGGTTTATTTAAGTCCTCAAATTGAGGGTTTAATTTTACTGCTTCCATGTTTAGAATAGGTTTAATTGAGAAAAACAAAGAGGGGCTATGTCTGGATTGGTAGTTAAGTACCATGCTTTGAAACCTGTTTTTTTACAAAGCTTCCTTTCTATCTCCCAAAGAAGCCCAACCTTTTCTAAATCACGTTTGTATCGGCAAATATTCTTTTGTGGTATCCCAGTTGCAGCCGAAACCATTGAGGCTGTGGCAACATGTTCTTGTAAATACTGAAATATGGTTTTTAACTGACTTTTAAAGTCTGTATTTTTGCTTTGTCTATTATGCAAATGACTATTGGAGGTGTTTAGATGCTTTTTCATTTTACACCTCCTTTTTTATTACTCAACATGTAAGCTTCTCCTTCAGCATCTACTTCCGCGTTTGACTTTTTAGCCCCCTCTTTAATGTATTCCATAAGTTGAATACTTGAAAAGTAAAGCCTTTTAGAACGCTTCATTACTGGCAGTTCTCCTTTACTTACTTTCGAGTACACAGTCGGCACAGTAAGACATAAAAAATTTGCTGCTTCCTGAACGGTTAAAAGTTCTTCAGTTTTTGCGGTGGTGACAACCTGTTTTGTTAGTTTTAGGTCAAGTATTAGCTTCTCAATACAACTTAACCTTTCTTCAATTACTTCGAATGGATTATTCATTATACCATGTATTTAAATTAAACATGATACAAGAATATCAAGTGGTTTTGGTGGTTTAAAAAGTGTATTTGGTGGTTTTGGTGGGAAGCTTTATTTACTTGGTTTTAGTCGTAAAATATTTGTATAAATTACTTTTCAAAATATTGTCTTCATCAAAAGTAACATCTATGAATAACGAAATATTATGTTTTGCAAATTTCAAATATTCTATTGTTAGCTTTTCATTATTATCTTTATTAGCTCTAAATATTTCATTTAACGCCCATCCAAACCTTTTTTTATTGATCTTCCGAACACTTATTGGTTTCTCTATGTTTGGGAATGTACCAATATCAAAGTATTGCTTTAAAGCAAAAACCAATATTTTATAATTAGACTCACTTAAAACGGATTCTTCTTTAAAGGGATATAACCAATCTTCAATATTAGCAAGCACTAAATCATTTTCAGTCTCTTGTAATGCTTCCTTTTTTGTTTGAGATGGAACAGCTTTTAATATAGCTTCGTTATCTTCTTTTACACTTCCCAATTCGGAAGAGTATTCTTTTCCAGCTTCTAAACATTTTTTCAATACTTCTGCTTCTGTCTCCAAAAAATTTAGCATTTCGGAATAAAATTGGGGGTATGTATGTGGTCGATTTATTTCTATCTTGTAGTCTGCAATTAGCCTAATTACAATCTGATATTGCTTTAATATAGTGTTATCTGTACGTATATTTTGCCTCAACTTATCAAACTCTTTTTCTGCATTTGGTGGTTTCATGAAGCTTGTTATAGTTTGTATTTCCTTCTTCTGTTCAAGCTTTTCAGAATCTATCTGCCGAGGTGGTAAAGTTGATTCCAGTGTTTTCTTATAAAGCCTTAAAAACTCGTAATAATTGTTTTGAGCTTCAAATACTGTTTGGTTAAAAAGAGGACTTTCTGTATTAACAGTTTTGGGCTTTTGGATATCCAAAGCATTTAGGTAGTCTAATTTTCTTTTAATATCAAATAAATAGGTTTCCTTTTTTAAATTATGCATGTATTGCATTGTAGTACTAAATGATGCTTTGGAATAGAAGTTTCTTTGTTGCTCAATCGTTGTGGTTATGTATGCTTTAGGTTTAAATTCCTTGTCAATATCAATTTCATTAAATAAAGAAATCCAGTCAATGTCTTCATTTATTTGAGATGATAGACCTTTTAAATTTTGTATTTTAGTTTTTAAATTTTGGAAATATTCCTTGTAATTTGTTGTGCCAGTTCTTTTAATGAATTTTTCTATTAAGTCAATCGTATCATTTATTAGTATATTTATTTCGTCCTTACTTTCTATGTTGATTATAATAGATTTAAATCCTTCAAACTTCAAATCATACTTTATTTTATCATCCTTGAATTTACTTTTATCAGTAAAAGAAGGTATACGTCCACAAGTAAATGGAGTGCGTGTAGTTTTCAAATAGTGTTCATAATCATCCAGTTCAGAAGGCTTATTTCTTAATTTTAACTTGTGGATAGGGCTACTTAATATTGGTGAGGGGGTATGGTTTAGACTATTTTTATCAGACAAGGATGTTAATAATCGATTATTATAATATTCATTATTTCTATTTAACCAATCTATTAAATGTTTTATTTCAGGTTTATCAATTTTAACCGTTTGATTACTAATGTTCGATTCTATTTCAGAAATTATTTGTTTAATGTTTTGAAATAACCTAAGGAATATACTATTACAAAATTGAAATCCAAGAGTTTGTTCAAATGTACGCAATAAGCTCTCATAAGTATTTAAAACCATAAATATAGTTCTGATTTCAACGGTGTTCTGTTCTAATTTACTCCCTTTTTCTATTTCAAGTTCTTTTATCTTTTTATCAGTTAGTTTTAAGTAATACCTTACAGGGTTTTCAATAAATATCTTTAAATCATTTATCCAGAAATCGCTTATATCTTCAATTGCTTGCTTTTTTTGAGAGTCATCAATCGGTGAAAAAGTAATTTCTTTTTTTAGCTTTTGTAATTTACTTTCCAGTGTTATAACTACAGATTTATTTACATGATTTTTAAGTTTCTCGTATTCAACAAAAACTTCTGAACGTTGAGATATACCATTTTCTTCAATAGCTTTTAAAGCCTCATTTATTTCAGTGGCAAAGTTTTTTGATATTTTATTAACACTGCTTTTTAGCAAACTATTAATTCTCTTTAATGTATTATTTATTCTTTCTGCATTGTTTCTTTTATTAATTCTTTGATGATTATCTGCCTCCCTTTCTGAAACCGTAATATCGAAGTTTCCTGATTTCAGGTATTTGTCAATATGATTCTTTAATATTCTAAATAGAATTGAGATGTCGACTTGTTTTAAATGAATATCATTCAACTTGTTCTCTAACCAATTATTGTAAAGAAAATACTTAGCATAAACCTGGACTGCATTGGTATTATAATAAATGTGTATATCAGGATAAAACTTTAATTTTGGGTTGTCATAATAGCCATTTACTAATCTAGAATACTCGTATAAATCTGATTCTTCAGGTTTAACCCATTTGTTATTAAAGGTTACTGTAGTGGAGAGTTGGATTGCTTTGTTTATAAATCTATTTAATTCAGTTAATTCGTCCTTAATTATCTTTTCGGTGGCTTCACCATATTTTTCAATAAAAATACTTTGTAAGGTTTCAAAATATCTTTGAGCGTATAATTTTTCGAATTGTTCAAAAAGTTCTTTTTTGTTTTTAGGTTCGGGTAAAAATGATATTTCTTGCCCTTCAGCAAAGCCTTTAGCACCCATTCTTTCAAACTGTTCAATATCCTGTTTAGTAGCTTTCCTTTTAATCCTTATTGCCTGTTCGTATTTTTCAGATTCGCTTAAATTTTCTTTTCGATTATTGTTTTGAAATTGTGGCAATGATTCATCAATTTGTGGCTGTCCTTTTGGTATAAACTTATCAAGCAAAGCCTCTGATATAAAATGAAATTTCTCAAATAATAGAGGTTTAAAATAATCAAATGGTAATTCCTTAGTGTATTTGTCATATTTGACAGCATATCGCCTTAGCTCTTTTCTATCTGACCTATCTGCATTTTTTAAGAATTCGCTAACATGATTAATGTAGTTATCATACAAAGTTGAAGGATTTTCCCAGTCAAATAAATTTAACTCTCTCACCTTTGCTTCCATCACATCTAAAACGCTTTCAATAATTACATCTGACTTCTTTAATATCTGATTGTGAATGAATTCATATTCTGCCTCACTCTCATCTGTCCTCATTCTATCTGGATATTTTTTAAGCTTTTCTGCTCTAAGCTTATGCAGGTCTTTCATTATATCATTATACCGCTTAAAGTTTTCAATATTAGAATGTAAAAAATCAATAAATTGAAATAATGGCTTTACTTCATTTGGTATCATATCTTATAAATCTAGTTTAATATTATCGGCTGCTTTGCGTTTTGCTTCGTCAACTATTTTAGCATAAACCTGGGTTGTTTTTAAATCTTTATGCCCCAACATTTTAGAGACTGTATAAATATCAGTACCATTAAATAGTTGCAGAGTGGCGTATGTGTGCCGAAAACAATGAAAAGTAATATCTTTAGTTATTCCGGCTGCTCCAATCCATTGAAATAAGTGTTTATTCGCATAAGCTGAATATTTAAGCCCTTCAAATACTCTTTTATCCTGTGGCATATCCTTTGGATTTGGTGTGCCTTCTGTAAAGCTGTAAGCCTGTTCTGAAATGGGTAATACCTCAACACCTTTGGTTTTCTGTTGGTCAAAGTTTAAGAAATAGCCTTGACCTTCAATGTATTCTAATTCGCTCCAAACCATTTTTTGAATATCACTAAAACGCAGCCCTGTTAATGCAGAGAACAAGGCTGAACGTTTTAATAAATCGTTATTACAGTGTGTTTTTACAAGTTTATTAAGTTCTTCAATTGTAAGGTATTCCCGTCTAGTTTCGGCTGCTTTAATAGGGCTAATTTTACTATTCAGGTCGGTTTGCAGTATGTTGTCTTTGTGTGCTTGTTTTAAGGCAGCTTTTACTTTATTGAAATAAGAAACAGCGGAATTAATTGAAAGGGTTGTTTTATCGCTCCTTTTACTTTTGGAGGTTTGCAAATATTCTTTAAAGTCCTCAAATATACTTTCGTTAAGGTCTGCAAATTTCAAAGAACCATTAGTAAACGTTTCAAGGTAATTAAGTGCAGAAATCCAATTGTCATAGTTTGAGTTTTTACGCTTATTAGTCAACTTTCGGAAATACTCAACAAAGCATTGTTCACCCTGTTCCTTTATTCTTAATTGCTCTTTTTCGTACTCGTTGTATATTTCAGGTTTATTTAAGAAGTTTTCGCGTTTTTGCCTTATGCTTTCTGCAATTTTAAGTGTTTCGGTATTATGCGTTTTATCTATTGGGGTTAATGGTTTTAGTTCTTTGTATAGCTTCTTTTTACTTTCTACATCTTTGCCTTTTTGCTCGTTGTTGCTAATATCCTTTTTAAGCTCTGTTTTATCAATAAAAATATACATGCCTAAAAATTCTCTTCGGGTAGTTTCGCCAGTTTCAGGGTGGGGTATAGCAGGGTAAAAATCAAGGTATAGGCTTTGCCGTCCTTGTGAAATTTGCTTTTGTCTTAATTTTACTTTTGTTGCCATTGTCTTTTATGCTATGTGAAAAAGGTGAAAAAAGTGAAGGATTAAGAAAAACTTTTTATTTGCTGTTTAGGTTTGGACTGCTCAAAAAGTTTGTCAAGGTCTGAACGTTTTATAATTGTTTTCTTTTCTAAAATATTAGTGGCAATCAACTTTCCTGTATTAATTAACTTATAGACATTTTGACGGGAACAGCCTATTAGTTTTGAAGCCTGTGTAACTGTTAAAAATTCTTTTGCTTTTAGCTCTTCAATAGGTAGATTCTTTATTCTTTTAGTTTCAATTGTTGCACTTTCAACCTTAACAGCTCTCTTTTTAGCTTTGTATGCTGCACTATTGCATTTATGAGAACAATACTTAGTTGTTGTGGTGCGAGCTGTAAATTCCTTGCTGCAATGTTCGCAAATCCGTTGTACCTTAATATTACTGCTCATTTTGTATTGTTTTATACTAAAGTGTTTAAAAGTGTAAACTTTGTAAACCAAAAAAAGCGAATTGAGGTACAAATTACCTTAACAATTCGTTTGAGGTACAACAAAGGTACAAAAAGGTACAAAATAAACAACTAATATTACAAAGCAAACATGAAGTTGAAGAGAAACAAGAAAGCCCTAAATGATGTTATAATAGGGCTTTACTAATATATTTGTATTTGATTGTTTTGTAGTGGTTACTTTCCAATACAGAATGTAATATACATTGCAAATCAATGTGTTATGAAAACAAGGTACAATTAAGGTACATAGCTTTAATAATTATCTAATGTTTAAGCTAAATTTAACTGTTTTGAAATATCTTGAATAAGTTTTGACATTGGCCTTTTATGTATGTCTTCTTCTTCATAGTAATTTCCAATTAACATACGTTTTATAGTACTTTTATCAATAAAAAGTCTTGAGAACTGCTTAATCAATACTTCTTGCATGCTTCTGTCATAAAATATTGCTTTAATAATCTGCTCCTCTAAAATATCTTTTTGTGTATCATAGATTCCTGTAATATTGAATAAGTTATCATGAGTTTTCGCAAACTCAAAATTCTCTGATTGTGATGATCCGAATTGAATTTTAAGCACAGAACAATCCTTTTGTTTCGACAATAAATATTTTAGAATTGTAGAATTATCAATTTTAAATCTAAATGGATTTAATCCGTGATTAATAGAATAGAGATGAAAATGCTTATCTAAATCGACCTTCTTGTTACTCTTAGTTTGATTACATGAAGAGCAACATGGAATTAAATTATAGAACGAAGCACTCAAAAATGGATATTTATCCTTAGAGTAGAAATGGTCGAGCTGTAAACGAGATTTTTGTTTTGCTCCCTCTTTAACATTGATTGTTAATTGTGCATTACAATAAACACAAGACTTTATTTGAAGCTTATCAATAATCTTGTATGCCTTTGCTCTGAAATCAGAATACTTAAAAGCGTTTAATACTTTTGATCCTAAAGGAGTGGTTGTAGGTTTCTTATTTTTCCTATGATTATAGTTATAAAGCAGATGCAAATAGTCAAGGTGTCCAAGTTTAGTAATTAATTCCTTTTGTTCTAGTGGTTTAAGTCTTATTATCTCATCGAATCTATCGTGAAGAAATAATAGTAATCTCTTCTGACTATGCTTTTTTTTAGAAGCTAAATC
>Ga0209692_10004318_pt1 | contig 12973 bp, 11 predicted proteins | sample tdDd472_FD_187129 | JGI IMG/M metagenome (GOLD analysis project Ga0209692, IMG submission 187129) | Marine sediment microbial communities from the Atlantic coast under amendment with organic carbon and nitrate - tdDd47.2 (SPAdes)... | ecosystem: Environmental > Aquatic > Marine > Coastal >...
ATTCATGCTTCTGGAAACGATGGATACAATATTGATAAAATAAAACAATATCCAACAAAAAATATTAGAGAAAATTATCAAGCTTCAAACTGGATAACAGTAGGTGCATCTTCAATGTATAAAGATCTTGATTTTGCTGCAGACTTCACCAACTATGGCAGAAAAACGGTTGATATTTTTGCTCCTGGAGTTAATGTAAAATCATTGGCTCCGGAAAGTAAGTATGATTCAGGTGATGGAACTAGTTATTCTGCACCTGTAGTTTCAGGTGTAGCTGCATTGGTTTTATCTTATTATCCTGAACTAACATATTTAGAACTAAAAAGTATTATTCTTAATTCTGCTACTAAATATCCTAAAGCAAAAGTTTATAAACCTGGTGATTATTCCAGAAGAAGAAAAAAGATTAAGTTTGAAAAATTATCTGTCACATCGGGTATTGTTAATGCATACAATGCTTTAAAATTGGCCGAACAAAAAAGTAAATAAGTATTCTCATGGGCAAACGTGAAGAAATATTAAATACTACATTAGATCTTGTTTGTGAAATAGGATTTCACGACACCTCTATTCCTCTGATTATAAAGAAATCAGGAGTTGCCTCAGGAACTATATATCATCATTTTGAAAATAAAGAAGCATTAATAAATACTTTATTCGCAGAATTAAATGAAGAAATGGGTAAAGCTATTACCAAGGATATTGAAACTGACATGAACTTCAAATCAAAGTTCTTTCATATCTGGAACAATCTTTTTGCTTTTTATATTGAAAATCCAAAGAAATTTGAATTTTTAGAAGATTATACAAATTCACCTCGAATTAAAAACGAAATAAAAGTTATTCACGAAAGGCATTATCAAGCTGCAATTGACTTTTTTGAATCTGGTATAAAATCAGGAATACTAAGAGAACTACCTCTACAACTCATAAAAAACATGACATTCGGAAATGTTTCTACTTTCGCAAGAATGATATTATTAAATGAAATTGAATTTAGCAACGAACTACTTGAAAATACAATTCAATCGAGTTGGGATAGCGTAAAAATTAATTAGTGTTTATAGACAGACTTTAATTAGCTGTATTGAAAGCCAGCCCGGCACTCATCATAATCACATAAAATACTGACAATAAAATACATAAAACCTCTTTTAAATTTTAATAACTGAATTTGTTTTACTATATTTGTTTTAAAGCAAACAAAATAAATATTATTAAGGGTATATATATGTTATTACAATAGGCAATCCTTCGGCAAACTAAGGAATGCTAGTGAAAACAATCAAAGTCCAATCAAAGGCTTCGAAGTATGTACGAAAAAGCGGAGAAATCGAAAGAGAATACAGGTAAACCTGTTGCCAATTCTGTTAGGCAAAAGAAAAGTCATGTGAAGCAAGATTTTGGTTTTGTGGATAATCGACAAGAAGCTATTGCACAAAGAAAACTGCAAGAGACTGCAAGCAAGCAATCTACCCACCAACAGCAAGCTATCCAAAAAGAAGTAAGCCCTGAGCACGATCGAAGAAGGGAAAACAAAACCGGACTACCTGATAATCTAAAATCAGGCATAGAAAACCTATCTGGTTACTCCCTGGATGATGTGAAAGTACATCGCAACTCTGACAAACCAGCACAAATACAAGCACATGCTTATGCCCAGGGAACAGATATTCATTTAGCCTCAGGGCAGGAAAATCATTTACCTCACGAAGCTTGGCATTTAGTACAGCAAAAGCAAGGCAGGGTAAAACCTACTATGCAGATGAATAGTGGTGTAAATGTGAATGATGATGTAGGTTTGGAGAAAGAAGCCGATTTTATGGGAAATAAAGCTTTGCAAATGAAACCAAATGAGAATAGTTTTCTGACGAAGAGGCAGGAAAGTAGAGCGGTTGGTAATTCGGTTGCTCAGAAAAAGAGAAATGGAAAGCAAGGCTTTGGATTTGTGGATAATCGGCAGCAAAGCCAGATCAATTATTATAATAACACTATACAGCTTCAAAAAATACAGGATAGTACCATAACCAAAATTGTCAAGCAGGTAGATGAAAAGATACGTATGGGAGCACCTCTTTATCTGTCGGTACTGAAAAAAATCGCAGATAATTTGGAAGTCACGGTGATAACCAACTCCGTTTCTGCGCATGAGAATGCGTTAAAACAACAAAATGAAATAGACGACGACGATATCGTTGCCCTCAAAGCCGAATGTGAATTGGTAACTGAAAAAAAGCGACAAAGACAATTACCTTCAGGACAAAAGCCCACCCCGCCTTATCCGAGTGATTTAGTAAGGAAAGCGGCATTTGTTTACAATGATTCAAGCACATGGGAAATTAAGAGTGTTGCCTATCTAAACGGTACAGATAGCAACCTTGGTAATGCAACTGATGCAACGGCGAAGATAGATGCCTTAAAAGATGGGAATCTAAAAGGGAATACGCGGACAACATCAAACTCTTTGCTAGTACCGGATACTTGCATGCATAACCATCTTCAAAATGGGTCATGGGGTATAGCATTTTATTATAAGAAAAAATCGAATTATAAAATTAAACCCTATGTAATAGACATCGCTTCTGGCAGGACTGACGATAATAAATATTATTGGAATACCGGCGGGGCAACATATGAGCCTACTAAAGCCACTTTGCCCTAAAAAGTGCATTGTTCGAAGTGTAAAATATGCAAGCATGAGAAGCCTATAATAACCGCTAAAGAAAATTGAAAAGGTTTGAGATATGTATGAACGAGTAGAGAAATCAAAAGAGAATAGCTTTCCGACGAAAAGGAAGGAAAGCCGGGCAGTTGCTAATTCTGTTACTCAGAAGAAGAGTAATGGGAAACAAGGTTTAAGTTTTAAGGATAATCGAAGAAATGTCAATGTGATCCAACGAACAGAGCTTCCAGGTTTGAGCGAAGATGTATATGTTCCCCCAGAAGTTGTAGAAGAAGTAATGCTACCAAATTTAGAGATGCATGAATTGATACAAATTAGATTGACAAATAGAATGATGCATAGACGTGTAGATAGACATGTAAGGGGACTACTTAATAGTGCGACCAATATATACGACTATTTAAGACTTCTTGAACAATTACAGGACCAAGATATAGGACATTTATACTACAATGAGGTGATGAATGGCATACAACCTCTCCTTGTCGGATTGGATCACAATTTACTGACTGATTTTTATAATTCTCTTCCCAATTCAACATTATATAATGATCTCCGAAATGAAATAAATAATGAAGTTTTTAGGGATTTTGATTGGTTTAATGAAGATTTTGATGATGATTGATAAAATACGGAACACTATACGATTATTAGCAAGTCAATGATATAGAATGTTGGGATAATAAATAAAGGAATACGCACAATTCGAAAAATAATATGGAGTGGAAAAGTTTGTTGAGAAGTGAATGGGTTTGAGGGCTTGGTTTTTATACTTTTCGTATTTAAACTACAAATAAACTCACAACAAAACCTAAAAATCATACCCTTAAACGAATAGTTCAGGAACCAAAGGTTTTTAGCCTAATTGTTATCAAGTTAAGCCGGAATATTAGAAATTTAACGAGCTTGCAAGAGTTTTAATCGACAATAAAGAAGTGAAATAAGTATAAGAGGAGACTAGAAATCTAATCGAGCAAAAAGAATAGATAAGGTGTATATAATTTTTAATCATATCTAAATTGTGATTCATATGACTACAAAAACATTAGAATTAGAAAAACCTAATCCTGTTCAGGCTCAAAGCTCTTTATTGAAGGAGCTGGAATGGCTTAAATTAGTGTTAAAAAGCCGTATAGATTCCTATTTTAATGATAAGCATATGGATTTTTTGAGCATGCCGGCACCCAAATTAATTGATGATTCTTATGGGAGACTAATTAACAGGTATAAATTAAACTCCAAAGAACGTTTGGTGCTAATTTTGGCTTTGGCTGCCGAAATATCTCCCGATTTGCTTGATATATTACAAAGTAAAAACGAAATATATAATCTTCCATATGCCGAATTTGGTGGTGTCCTTAACCTGAACCGCTCGGGGTTTAAACCTACCGTTCAAACAGCATTGTTTCTATTATCGGGAGCAGACAGGCAGGAAAATCTGGAAACCTTGGCTTTATTTGAAGCTGATCAAACACTTTTCTTAGATATTTTACGAATAGAAAACCAGGATTTTATTCCTGATATTCCGCTTAAACTTACTGCAGAATGTAGGCAGTTATTACTTTTTGACCGGGAAATAAATCAGGATTACAATGCAGAATTCCCTGCCAGTATGCTTCAGAGTCAATATAGCTGGGATGATCTTGTTCTTTCTCATTCAACAAGAGAACATCTTGAAGAATTAGAACTATGGATAAAACATCGGGATTATTTTATTGATGAATGGAAAATGGGCAAATCAAATAACCGCGGTTATAAAGTCCTTTTTCATGGACCTCCCGGTACTGGTAAAAGTTTAACAGCTACCCTGCTTGGGCAAAAATACAAGCATCCTGTATATAGGATAGATTTATCACAAATCTCCTCCAAATATATTGGGGAAACAGAGAAAAACCTCGAACGATTCTTTAAAAAAGCAGAAAAACAGAAGTGGATACTTTTTTTCGATGAAGCCGATTCTCTTTTTGGTAAAAGAACAAATGTTAAGAATTCTAATGATAGACATGCCAATCAACAAACAGCATACCTTCTGCAACGGATTGAGCATTGTGAAAATCTGGTAATATTAGCAAGTAATTTAATAAAGAATATTGACGATGCTTTTTTACGCCGTTTTCAATCAATCATTAAATTTTCTAATCCACAAGAAGAAGAACGGTTAAAATTATGGGAATTGGGCTTTAGTGGAAAAGCAGATTTAAGCAAAATAAAACTATCCGAATTTGCACGTGAATTTAAACTTAATGGAGCAGAAATTAATAATGTAATACGTTTTGCATCATTAATGTCAATTAATAGAGATGATAAAACGATTTACGCGGCTGATTTGATTACTGCTATTAGGCGTGAGAAATACAAATCGGGAGTACTTATATAGTCTTTGCAAGAAAACGCCAAATACTGCGCCTGCCTTATCGGCAGGTTCACTCCGTTTTCCCATGAACTTTTCTCATGACTGATAGGAATAATAATTCAGCTTAACTATTGCTATCTTCTTATTGACAAATAAAGTATATCACAGAGAATAAATATGATTATTATTTCAACCTCCTTTTTAAAATTAAAAATAGAAGTAAAACAAATATAAACCCTCCTGAAACCCAGAATGCCCAGAAATTAATAATACGCGATTGAACAAGCATATCGTAGTCATCAGTAAAATATTTAAGCCACTCTACCTCCCACTCCACTTCATTTTTTTCTGATATTTCTGCACTGTTCGTTTCAATTATCAACCCTGGCATTTGAACAACATTAGTATAATCATCATTTATAAAAATATCTTCCCATAAGCAGTGTCTTTCAGAAAATTCTAAAAACGCCTCTTGTTTTTCTAATTTTTGAAATGATAAACTATCAAGATCAAATACTCTTTTTATCGCTTCAATTATATCATCATCCCTTTCAAATAAATTAAACTCTGTATCCATTAAATTAATAATACTATCTCTTTTGTTAGAAAAATTTGATTCAGTTAATTTAAATTCGTCCATATTGTCTATCGATGCCTCAATAGCATCAAAACAAGAATACATTATTGTAAACTCTATCCACTTGAAAAACCCCTCTTCAGCTTCTTTATCAAACTGTTTAGCTGCAATAGTATCAAAATGTTCTTTCAGATACTTTTCTTGCGCAGTATCTGGTAACATTGCATAATAATACTGTGTAGAATCTAAGTAATGGGTTAAAGATGGTTGATTAAAAAGCTTACCATACGTTTCCTTATAATCAAGAAATGTATAAAACCATCTAAATCGCTTTTGCAAAGAAACTAATCTATCAACAACTTTGTACTTACCAGTATCATTAGCATATAACAAATTCATTTGATCTACACTATCAAATAGTTTGGACGCTTTATGTATAAAAATTGAATCACCATTTTCAGTCGTATCAGACTGAATACTCAAACTCCAACTTGTATCTATTGGAATTGGATGATCTAACTCAAAAAAGTCAACATCAACACTATCTTCAAAGGAGACAAAAAATGTTCTTAGACAAGAACCATCAGCGTAAATAATAGTTTCTACTCTATAATTCCGTCCGCAAGCAGCTAATAAAAAGACTACTAAAATGATAAATACTTTAATAAATCTATGTGTTTTCATAATTATAAGTTTTAAAGATTTGTGGAAGAATTTCTTCCTGAATCATCTTCTTTTAATAATTGTTGAAGTTTCTGGATATCCTTTTTTGATAACTTCTTTTCAAGATTTTCTATATTATCGTTTAATAACTCGAGTAATTCATCATGATCTGTTTGTAAATCTTTATATGTCTCTAAAAAGCGTTCAAGAGATCTTTTATCTAATACAATTTGCTCATCCTCAATTTCTGACACAAATTCCTTTACTACCTTATTATTCATTAGCAAAGGGGTTGTTTTAAGCTTTATAGATTCATCAGACTTAAGAGCAATCTTCGCCTCCATCAGATTTAATTTATTCATAATGGAAAGCTGTTGGTATGAGAATAAACCAATTAGGCCAATTACAATGGAATATGCTAAAACTTTAACTTTATTAAAAACCAACATTTCAAATAGATTTTTAATAGAAAATGAAGCCATTTGCCTCTCATGTTTTTTAATTGACTGCATTATATTTGATGTTAAAACCTGAGGATATGTTAATTCAGGCTCAAGCTTCTTAATTTTTTGAATTAAAGTATCTGCACTTTCAACACTCTCCATTAATTCATTACAAGAATCACAAGTGCTTAAATGCTCTTTTAATACTTCCTTCTCAATCTCACTTAACTCATCATTAAGATGAATCAGCTTTTTAATATTATCGCACTTCATGTTGTAAAGTTTTAATATTTTCAATTCTTTTAAGTTTTCCACGAATATTTAATCGTGCATAATAGAGGTTGCTTTTCACTGTTCCTTTCGACATTGATGTTATATCTGATATTTCATCCATTTCTGCACCTTGTAGATCCCTTAAAACAAATACTGCCCTTTGTTTGGGAGTTAAATCATCTGCTAAAGATGTTATAATTGCTGCAAGATCCTTATTTGCAAAATCTATTTCTGGATTTGATCCTGACAACTTATCAAAAAACGCTTTATCATGCTCTGGATCAGTTAATACCTGTCCTTTTCTTTTATTGGCTTTTAGTTTGTCTAACGACAGATTAAAAACAATTTTATATAACCATGTAGTAAATTTTGTATTTATATTGAATTTGTAAATATGCTGCCATACACGAATAAAACTTTCCTGGACAATATCTTTGGCATCTTCCTCATTGCAAACAAGTTTAAAAGACAATGAAAATGCATAAGATTGATAATGTTCAACTAACTTTTCAAAAGCCTTATGATCTTTTTTCTTTGAAAGTTCAATTACAATTAACAATTGCTCCTTATTCATAAGAATAATTTCTTGTTTATTACTGTAACGACAAAAAGTTTAATTGGTCAAATTAGATTTGTATTTTTTTAATGAGCACAATAAAAAACCCCATCTTATAGTAAAGATAGGGTTTATAATTTATTCTAAAATGTACTTAGAGGCTTAAATAGGTTCGTAATCCTTTTTAGTCACAAAACAAATTGGGCATTTCCAATCATCGGGAATGTCATCAAAAGCGGTTCCAGGAGCTATACCTCCATCAGGATCTCCAACTTCAGGATCGTAAATATGACCGCAAATTTTACATTTATATTTCATTTTATCAGATTTTATATTCGTTTTAATATTTATAGCAATATACGAATCACCGTAGACCTTTCAAAAAATATTGTTTGATTATTCAATACTATCTGGATGGGCTAAGTTCTCTCTATATACTTTAAAAGTTTCAAAATATGAGTTTAACCTTTCTTTTTGAATAATTATATCGGCTTGAGCCTGATATATGTTAGTTTTTAGCTGATTCAAACTATTTTCAAGTATTTCGTTTTCATTCTCAACTTTATTTAATTGCTCTAATGATAAGTTAAATAAATTTTCAATTTCTTCAATCATTGCTCTAATCTCAATATCCTTTTTATATGGCAAAAATTTATTGTTTTTATATTCTATAAATTCATTAAACTTATAAATTCCATCGTTAAAGTATCCCACTGCCGTATTATACTTTTCTTCAGCTTGTAATATGTAATAATATTTTATATTAAATTTTTTATGGTAAAGATTATCGTAATCTAAATAGTTATTTATTCCATTAGATTCTATTCTATATATTTCAGAAACCATCCTTTCAATTTTTGACTGTTTTTCATATTGAGCTATGCATGCAAGATAATCTAAAGGTTTTCTTTCACTTTCAAAATTTGACATTTTCCAATTAAATTCCTTCTTGCTTATAGGATACTCTAATAGCTGCCACATCGGGTCAAATGGAATATGTGATTTCACAAACAGTTTTGGTTTTACTTTAAAATATTGAAAATCTACTTTCTTTATAAATGTTTCATCAACCCAATAACCAGCTCCCCAAGTTGGTTCCACTAAATACCATACAGAATCAATAAAAGTCGCACACCAAGCATGTGGATTTAATTCAACTCTTCCACTTTTATTAGTATAACCTTTAACTACATAAGATTTAATGTCAAATTTATTGGCTAAATCGGCATATAACGCGGAATAACCTTGACATATTGCTAATCTGGATTTTAATATATTTTCTAAATCTACATTAGCAAAATCGTAATCTCTATAATCATATCTTTTTTCAATATCGTAAAAGATATTTTCAGCTATCCAATAATAAATAGCACCAGTAATATCTTCTTCATTATAAAAGTTATTTTCAATATAATTTGCAAGATTGTTAGTTGTGAATGTTAATGAATCAGGAATTCGTTGCATAATTTGTCTTATCTCACGTGGATTCATATCTGTTTGAGATATTAAATCACAATGAAATCCTAATAAAATTAAAAATACAAATGATACTTTCAGCTTATTCATTCTCGGAAACATTAGGTTAATAGTTTAGGTAATTTAAACATAAAAACGCGAAATCTCTTTAAATCAATATAGAATTGTGAAGATTTTCACATATTTTAACATTTGGTAAAAAAAATACAAAGATGAAAAACTTATCATCTTTGTATTTAAATTTATAGAATTCTGTTTTATTAAGATTTAACTTTCTTTACTGAGTCTATTATTGTTCCATCAACCCATTTAATCACAGCAACTAATTCATCATCAAATTCTGGCTTTGCAGGTTTACCACAGATCTTTTCTGCTTCATCTTTAAGCTCCTGAATAGTTTTAATTGGTAGATTAGAACCTTTTAATGCTTCTATTAAATCCTTTCTTTTTGGATTTATAGCTATTCCTCGTTCTGTAACAATTACATCAATTAATTCTCCAGGTCCACATAAAGTTGTTACTTCATCCAACACTACAGGAATACGATCTCTGAATAATGGAATTGGTAAAATAACTGTTTTTGAGAATAAACAATTTTGCCATCCTCCTATTCCATGTAGTAAAAGCCCATCGGAATGCGTTACGACATTTGCATTAAAGTTAACGTCAACTTCTGTAGCTCCTAAAATAACTACATCAACTAAACCTGCAAAATTTCCTTTACCGTGATAATTATAGCTTGTAAACGGACTTGTCCAAACATGATTTGGATTTTCTCCCATTGATTTTACGCCATCTAAATCAAAAGTTTGACCATCTAGAATATATTCAATTAAGCCTTCGTTTAGCATATCAACCAAATACTTATTACTACCACCACGAGCAAAACGAGCTTTAATATTTTTCTCACGCATAATCTTGGCAAAATAATCGCCAACGGCTAATGATGTTCCACCTGCACCAGATTGAAATGAAAATCCATCTTTAATAATTCCAGCTTCTAAACAAAACTGAGCTGTCATCTCAGCTAACAATAATCGGTCTGGACTTTTTGTTATTTGAGTTGTTCCTGAAATAATTTTTTCAGGAATACCAACTTGTTCAATCTGAACAGTATAATCTACATAATTTCCTTGAATTTGCCATGGACTACAAGGAAATGGAACCATATTATCGGTAACAACAATTACTTTATCAGCATACTGAGAATCGGCTAATGCAAAACCCAACAAACCACTTGCCGATGGTCCGAATAATCCATTTGCATTTCCAAACATATCAGCACAAGCAGCACCAATAACCGTAATATCAACTTTTACATCACCATCTTGAATAGCCTGATAACGCCCACCATGCGAACGTAAAACTCCCATTCCTTTCATTTTACCATACGAAGCAAATCTTCCTAAAGGTCCGTTCATACTGCCTTCAATATGATGTATTGTTCCATCTTCTAAATACTGAATTAAATGCTCGTGACAAGGAAATGATGCAGAAGGTACCCAACGCAGATTTTTAACTCCAAGTTCTTTAGCAACATCGAATATTTGATTTGCTAATAAATCTCCATTTCTAAAATGATGATGAGTAGAAATAGTCATTCCATCTTTTAAGCCAGCTTTTACTAAAGCCTCTTTTAAAGATGCTACTTCTTTATTTCCATCTTCTGGGTAATCAGCACAGGTAGAAATTTTTGGTCCATGCTTTTGTGCTTCTGGTCTGAATTTACCTACTCCTAGAAAAGGAACTTGTTTTTCACCATTTACTTCGGTTGGAACCATTCTACCAACCGCATTTTTAACAAGATTAGCATACTTTTTAGCCATGTAGATTTTAGTTTTATCCTGCCAATTGACAGGTAGTTTGTAATTTAGGATCAATCGTAAATATACAATTATTTACATATTGACAAAAGTTGAAATAAAAAAAATATAATTATCCATAATGAAGTAAAACGAATATTTGGAATCTCAATACAAGATAAAAAGAGATTCCCGCCTATGCGGGAATGATGACAACGTAAAATAAAAAAAACATCCGAAATATAAATTTCGGATGTTCAAATATTATTGTAAAGTATTGTTAATCTATTACTTTTCGAACTACATCAATTACTGTTCCATCAACCCATTTAATAGCAGCAACAACTTCATCAGAAATAGTTGGCTTCTGGGATGGTCCACATATAGCTTCTGCTTCAGCCTTCAATTCTTCAATTGTTTTTATTGGAAGCTTACTTCCTTTCATTTTCTCAATTAAATCTTTTCGCCTAGGATTAATTGCTATTCCACGCTCGGTAACAATAATATCAATCATTTCACCAGGTCCACAGATCGTAGTAACTTCATCCTTTATTACAGGAATACGATCACGAAATAATGGGATTGGTATAATTACATTTTTTGCATGCAAACAATTTTGCCAACCTCCAATACCATGTAGTAGATATCCATCGGAGTGTGTAGCAACATTTCCATTAAAGTTAACATCAACTTCAGTAGCTCCTAAAATCATAATATCCATCATAGAGGTTAAATTACCTTTTGAATGGTGATTATAAGCATTAAATACTGGATATTGATGATGATTTTTATTATTAGCTATACTAGCAACAGCATCTAAATCAAATGCCTGAGCATCCATAATATGTTCCATGGTTCCTTCTTCAAGCATCTGAACCATATATTTTGTACTACCACCAAATCCTAATTTAGACTTCCATCCTTTTTCTTTTAAAATTTGATGTACATAATGTCCAATTGCTAATGAAGTTCCTCCGGCTCCTGCTTGCATATAACAATTATCTTTCAATATTTCACTTTCTTGTAAAAAATCGGCAGTTAATTCGGCTATTAATAATCTATCAGGACTTTTTGTTATTTGAGTTGTACCAGAAACAATTTTATCAGGAATACCAATTTTATCAACTACTACTACATAATCAACATAGTTACCTTGAATTTCCATTGGCATATTTGGGAAATCAACTAAATTATCAGTTACAACAATTACCTTGTCTGCATACATAAAATCAGTTGTAGCATATCCTAAAACACCACATGCAGATGGTCCGCTTAAGGCATTTCCATTTCCAAAAAAATCGGATGATGGAGCTGCTAAAACAGCGATATCAATTTTCACTTCGCCATCTTGAATTGCTTGAACACGACCTCCGTGTGAGCGCAACACAGCAGTACCTTTCATCTTACCTTGAGTAACAAATCGACCTAAAGGCCCATTCATACTGCCTTCGATACGATTTACTGTACCATCTTCAAGATACTTAATAACTGGCTCGTGACAAGGGAATGATGCAGATGGAAACCAAACTAAATCTTTTACTCCAATCTCAGCTGCAATGTCAAATATTGTATTACTTACTAAATCTCCATTACGTAAATGATGATGAGTCGATATTGTCATTCCATCTTTTAATCCACACTTTTGCAAAGCTTCTTTTATTGAACCAATTACTTTATTTCCATCTGCTGGATAATCAATTGCAGTTGGAATTGGTGGCGCATATTTTCTACCTGATGGTTTATGTTTTCCTACTCCTTTAAAAGGGATTACTTCTTCCCCATTTATCTCAGTTGGAACCATTCTTCCAACAGCATTCTTAACCTGCTTACTCATTTAAAAATTCCTCTCTCCAATTTTCTGATATTAAACCTAAACTAATTGCTAAATTGATTGTTTTTTCTGCACGTTTCACTACAGGAGGATCAATCATTTTTGTTCCCAACGAAACTACTCCTAAACCTCTTTCAGTTGCATCAATAAAAGCATTTACAATTTTCTTTGCTTTATCAATTTCTGGAATTTCAGGAGCAAAACTTTCATGAATAACCTTAATTTGACGAGGATGAATACAGCCCATTCCTTCAAATCCTAATCCCTTAGAAACTTTTACATTCTCTTTTAAAGCTTCCATGTCTCCAACATCAGA
>Ga0209692_10004320_pt1 | contig 12971 bp, 15 predicted proteins | sample tdDd472_FD_187129 | JGI IMG/M metagenome (GOLD analysis project Ga0209692, IMG submission 187129) | Marine sediment microbial communities from the Atlantic coast under amendment with organic carbon and nitrate - tdDd47.2 (SPAdes)... | ecosystem: Environmental > Aquatic > Marine > Coastal >...
TGTAGTTTAGTATAGTTTCTTTACTTTTATGTTTCATTATCAACGGGTGATAATGAAACAAGGCGGCAAACCCGCACTATTGTTAACGCAGGACCGTTACAAATAATGCACGAAAAAGTAAATTCGATTCACTTCATCACATTTTGACAAGTTTGTAAATCAGGAATCTTTAGTAGCGGTTGGATGTTATTGAAAGTTTGAAATTCTATCTCAATTTGATAGTTTTAGTATTATCAATTCTTAACTATTTGATAGGTATTTTTTCAGATTGGTTTGGTTGAAATTACAAAAAAACAAATTTGTTCTCCAACGCGCTTTGCAGCCTATCGGCTGCATTTGTGATTTTCAAACAATAATTTCAAACACTTTTGCTTCGCTTCGCTGCTCAAAAAAGTTTAAATATTTCTTAATAATTAGGTGTTATGTACTTTTTCTATTTAATCATTGGTTTTAAAAATGACGAATACGCCAGTCTGCTCCATGATTCTATAGGTATTTCAATTCCCGTTTGATTATTCAATTCCTTTAGTCCGATAATAATTTTATGATTGTTGCCTGCAATATCTTCGCGTTTGGCGGATTTTTTAACCCAAACAAATTCGTCACCCAACAGACTTAATATTTTAATTCGGTCATCAGCTTTGGCAAAGGGTGGATTTTTTTCAATGTCTGATAAGAACATTAAAGACAGACGCATAAAATCGGTACAAGATTCGTGCTCCAGAATTTTCTCACCTTGCCACTCTTTAATTCCTTTATTCCGAACTTCTTCAGTCCATTCTAAAATTTTAGGAATCCAATAATCAAATGTCAGACTAATTTTTGCATAAAGAGATGGTGTTTTTTCATGGTATGTAAAATTTCCTTTGGATTTTGATGGAATCATTTTTATTTCATTAAAATTTTCAGGTAATTCATCAGAATCGAAGTTAACTTTGTGTGAAGCGTTAAAAAAGCAACAACAATCAGCAATTTGAAGGAAAATTATTTTTGTGTCATTTTTCAATTTGTTCGGCAATCCTTCAAGAGTTCTGATAGTTATATTTTTTGAACAATTGTTAGAATCTCTTTGCTTAAAATAGACATCTTGTATTTCTTTTAAAGTATTTGACGACCAAAGAGAATCGTTTGGATTAGATAAACCTAAAAATAAATGATTGAATTTTTCTTTTGCAATATTCCAATTCGGTTTTTGAGAGATTATTGAATTAACATCTTCACGATTGTCTATAATAGCTTGGATTAATTTTTCTGAAATGGTTGGCATAATTGATTTTTTAATTATCACTGTTTTTTAAATAATTTATTTGTTCCGAAACACGAAAACTCTTTCCCAAAAGAAACATCAAAAATCGTCTTTATTTCATTTTCACTTATTTTTCTAATTGTCCATTTAGCTTTTCCGTTTGGTACAAAATTTTCAATAAACTCGGTTTCAAAAACTATTGTATTTTCATTCGATAGAGAATCATTCAAAACATACTGATTAAAGTAACCTTCACTATTGAACTGTCTGAAAACGATTAAATTTCTTTGTTTGTCATAACTGATGAAGCCTTTGTCGATATGGTGCTCTCCTTCAGGATTTTCTTCAGTGGGTTCAAAAAGTGATTCATTTTTCACTTCAATATATTTACCATCCATTAAAAGTTGAAAGCTTGATTTAATTTGGGATTCATTATTTCCAAAACCACTACCACCGCCATTCCATTCACCTATTATAAAACTAACTCTATCAAAAGGGTTTGATTGTCCTTTGGATTGTCCAATTATTAAGACAATTCCAAAAATTAATAATGCCATTTGTTTCATCATAAATTATTTTTGATTTAGGATACAAATATATTTGAAATGATTTACTTAAAATTGTAAAAAATAGCCATTCTAAAAATCTGCAAAGCTGACATTGTTTTGTTTATAATAATCTCTTGGAGTTAATCCTGAAAATGCTTTAAAATCTTTGATAAAGTGAGCTTGGTCAAAATATCCCATATCAAGTGCTAATTGTGACATAGTTTTGTTCTCAAAGTCTTTAAGATGATGACACAGATTAAGAAATCGGGTGGTTTTAGAAAATACTTTTGGCGTTGTTCCAATCGTTCTTGAAAATTGCCTTTCAAGTTGTTTATAACTAAGATTTAGTTTTTTACATAGCATATCAATTGAATAAGTTCCTTTTGATTCTCTAATTAACTTGATAGCCTTATCAATATTTCCTGTTTCTTTTTTGTATTTATTTAAAACTTTTATAAGAAAATTTTGAATTATATCTACTCTCTGAATATTGTCAGAAACCTCAATTTCACTCAAAATTCTTTGATAATCGTTAGGCCATATTTTATCAAGAGCAATGGTCTTATCCAAAAAATCTTTTATTGGATTTTTAAAAAAATGATATGCCCCCCAGGGGTAAAATCGAACTGAAATAAAACCAATAAAACCATCGGATTCTATTTCAATAAATTTTCGCATTTGAGAAATTGCAAATGCTTTTGGTTGTTTTATTTTTATTCCCCCTCCATAATGCATAATAAATGATTCCTTAAAATGAAATACAATTTCTACAATTCCATCTGGTAAAATTTTTTCTTTTGGATAAAAATCAAATTTTTCTTCTGATTCTGCTATCCAAATTAATTGTATGTATTCAGATAATGATTCTTTTGGTTCAAATTCTTTGTATTTCATATGTAATTTTATTTATCTCTTAATGAATATCGGTTCTATTCACCCAACTTCAATATTTGCTTATATTTTATTGTTGATATGCAATTTCTTTTTGATATAACCGCAATCGCTTATATTTTTACTAAATATCTCTGTTTATTTGGCTATATAAATGTATTATTTTTTATAAAATCTTCAAACAAAACCCTACTCTATTACAAACACATTGCTAAGCCTACTCTGTCTAACCCTAACCAAAGGCTTACCAAAAAGTTTGTATTCCAACCCAATTTTGCTGTTACCAGCAATAAGTATTGCCTTTCAAAACAAATTTGTTTTAGTATTTCATGGTTAGTTTGAAACCAACTTGATAAGTAGTACAGTTCTAAGCGCACAATTTGTAACATTGCATCATACAACATAAGGGTTTCAGACGTTTTAAGTAAGTTTATTGCAAGAAATAAGCTCCGCCAAATCTCCGATTTGACTAATTAATAAAAAAAGCTAATTTTGTGTCTAATCGCATATTTGGCTCACAGCTATTTTGACAAGTAAACTTTTCAAAATCCCTTACGTCGCATATGCAAAGAACGTTATAAATAAGCCGCGAAAAAATCTGAAATAGAGCAATTCTGCTCTTTTTAAGTCAGTTTTTATTTTTGGTATTTTAAGTCGCTTACTGACAGTTTTTACTTTTAGTATGGTTTTTACTGTTTGACAAGGAAAGTGTATTTCATTCGTGCTTTTTGATACTGAATTTAACGAGATAAGTTTAGTAAGTATGGTAGAAAATTGTTTTAGTTTTTCCAACGCGCTTTTGCGCTGACGCGCAAAAAGAAATTTTAAATGACTCACAACCAATTTGTATTCTATCATAATTTTATTAATTTCAGAAATATTTTAGTTTATTTGATATCGTAACATGAAAAACATTGTAGACAAGATTGTAAACAAAGCAAAAGATTTTGCAAAAAATAATATTGCAAAACCTCTTATTGTTGGGGCAGTTGGAGTTGCTTCTATTGCGAGTTCTTATGCGCAGACTGGGAATGAACCTACTCCGATGAGTACTTATGGTAATATTATGTCCAGGCCTTATATTGCTGCTTCTTGTGGAGCTGATAGTTCTGATTGTTATAGAAGTGATTTAGATTGGGATAATTTATCTAAAGAAGAAAAATCTGATTTTTTTAAAGAGGCGTTTAAGGAAAAACATATGCCCTTGTTTAATCGAGTTTTGAATACTAATGGGGATTCTGTTATTCAATATGCAGGGAAAACTTGTGGATTTTATAGGGACCTTGCTATTGGGACTTTTTATGGATTTAATGGCATTGATGCTCTTGAGCTTAATGAAGATGATGCTAAAGAAATAATTAAAGAAAACAACGGGGGACTTAATTTACCTGTACTTGGAGCTGCCTATCGAACTGAAACGCAAGCACACCTTACTCCAAGTATATTTATTGATAGTGAGATTACTCAAAATACTAATGCTACTTCCTTTAAATTTAGTGATGGTCAAACTGGATATGATGCAGACCCGGGAACTGTTTTTATGCCTTATGATAACAATATTACAATTAGTCATCATGGGTATCGAGGTGGCACAAATTTTGATCCAATTAAATTATTTCACATTAAGCTAAATGGTAATGGATCTAGTGAAATGGACTTTATTTCTCCTAAGGTTATTACAAAAAACCCTAAAAAGATTCAACTAAATGCCACTTTACCTGGAGAAGTTGAAATTAATTATAATAGCAATTGGCAAAACGAAAATTTTGGAGATTTTAATTATTCAACTAATTTAAATTTAGATGAAACAATTGAAACTGATGATGGTGCTAATAGTGTTAAAATTGGATATGAAGCAAATATATCTGAGGATTTTTCTGAAAAAACTCATCTATTGGAAGGCGAGGCTGGTAATTATAATTTTAAGGTTAAACGTAAAAGCTTAGTTGATATTCTTCAAAAAGGTATTAATTATTCCACAGGTTATCAAAAAGATTATATTTTAAAATCTGACTCTGCATCTCAATATATTTTTGTTCGTGATACAGAAGATCCTATTGGAAATTTTTCTGAAAATGCTATTCAAGGCGAAGCTGGAGAAGATGTTGTATCCTTAGCTGAAAAATATTTTACAGCGACTGATAATGCTGAAGTTTCTAATGTTGAGTGGAGCTCTTCAAAAACTAATGAAGATGATAATTATGAATATCATACTGTAAAGGCTGAGGCATTTGATCATACTGGGAACAGTTCTATTACTGAAGCTTATGTTGATTTGAAGAAAAATAGTGTAGGGATTGGGGACATTAAAGAAAATAGTAAATTATTGGATTTGGTTATGCAAAATCCTATTACTGGGTCTAATCCATATATTAATATTGTTTCTAAAAATCCTGAAAAAACAAAAGTAGAAGGATTTGATATTAGCGGAAGAAAAATGCTTGAAGTTCAAGGAGATAATTTTCAGAATTATGATTTTGGCAATTTGAACGATGGTGTTTATATATTTAGAGCTACTGATGCCGAAGGAAATTCTGAAACAAAGAAGATTGAAATAAGGTTTAAATAACTTTGCATTTATGCCCTGCCGGGCATTTTGCTACTTTTAAAAACTAAAACAATTTCGTGCTTCGTTGATTGTCTCTACTAAATTGATAAGTTTGGTGTTGGCGGCCAATTTATAACACGCGTTCAACAAAAATGCGGGGTTTTGGTAGTTTGCTGACTAAGTTTTATCTTAGTAAAGTTATTCAACGGTGGATAACGAAACAAGGCGGAAACCCGCACTATTGTTAACGCGGGACCGTTACAAATAATGCATAAAAAAATCCAAATTCAATTACCAAACGCAACAAATCAAAAATATTATTAGCAGTTTGATAGTTTAAGTTCTATTTATTCTTAAATATTAGATAGAATAATTATAAAGATTGGTTCGGTTTTAATTACAAAAAAACAAATTTGTTTCCAGCCCGCTTTTTGCAGCTTTCAGCTGCATTTGTTATTTTCCAACCCTAATTTAAACACTTTTGCCTTATTCTTCATTTAGTATATTGTTCTTTGCCATTTAATCTTTCTTTTTTCCTATAATCTCTTGCCCACCTTGATATAGAATGAAAGATTCATAGTTGTCGTTATCACTTTTTACAAACTCGATTTGGGCATCAACTACCTTAAGAAAAAAATTGGTCTGTGATTCTGCGAAAATTTCAAACTTTTCCTGACCAGTTGCTTGAGACATTAATTTACCATCCTCAAGTGTTATTGTAATATTAAACCCTGGATTGATTTCATATACGCCTATATACTTTTTCAGTATTTCAGAATTAAGTTGGATTTCATTATGCACTGGAATAGGTTTATCAGTTTTCACTCCTTTTGTTTTGTTTATTCTGCTAATGAAAATGGATTCAAGCTCATTTCCGTTTTCTTTAAACTGAATCGTTGCAAAACTATTTTCAAAGAAAAATAAATCTTCATTGATTGAAAATAGTTTAAATTTAGTGCTTCCTTTTCTCTGGCTATATAGTTGATTACCCTCAAGTGTAATTATTCTGGATGTACTATCTTCAAAATCATATACTCCCACTAATTTTTTTAAATAATCGCTTTCAAGTGAGACTATATCTTTCTCATTTGGATATGGTTTTCCAATAGCAATTGCAGCCATTTCGGTAGAAATTTGACCTGGTCCATTGCAATCACAATTCGAAAAGACAGCAATAAAGACATCTTCATTTGGTATATATATTGAGTTAGTAATATAGCCAAAAATGCCCCCGCCGTGTTCAATAGTAGGACTGCCATTGATTTCATTTATAAACCATCCATATCCGTAATTAATTTTCTCTCCATTATTTAGTTCATAATTTGTGAATGCTAATTCTATGGATTCTTTCTTTATAAGTTTGTTAGAACGAATTGCTCTGTTCCATATAAAAAGATCATTCACTGTAGACATTATCGATCCTGCAGCATAAGGCTGAGTTAAACTAAGGTATTCAGCATTTACAAAGTCTTCCTGTTTTTGATACCCATAAGCTCTTTTCTTGATGATTTCAGAATTACTACCGTAGAAGGATGAATTCATTCCAAGATGTTTAAAAATATTGGTTTCGATAAATTGTTCATAAGTCTGTCCAGAAACCTTTTCAATTATATAACCAAGAATAAAATATGCTGAATTATTATATCTAAATTCTTCACCTGGGGCAAAATCCATTGGCTCGTTTTTAAAAAAATCAATTAGCTCATTAGGCTCAAAATCCTTTCTCCAAACAGGAGCCCAATTTTCCATAGAAGTATAGCTTTTTATCCCTGAAGTATGTGTCAACAAATGATGAATACTAATATTATGACCATGTGTAGGATAGTCCTTAATGAATTTTGTTATATCATCGTCCAAATTTAACTTACCTTGCTCCTTAAGCATTAATATGGAAACAGCAGTAAACTGTTTGGTAATAGACCCTATTTCAAATACCATATCTGGCTCCATTTTAACATTTAATTCCAAATTTGCTATACCAAAAGCCTTGTAATAAACTATTTCCCCATTAATAGCAACTAAAGCTGTTGCTCCAGGTTCAGTTGGTAAGTATTTCTCATTGAGCATTTTATTAAACTGTTTTTCATATTTTTGAGCATAACTTATTGCTGATAGCCCAATTAGTAGAACTACAATATAAAATGTTTTTTTTAAGTAAATCATAATGTTGTATTTAAGTGAAATAACAAAGAACGAGTTTGCATATTTATTGTCGTTATTACTTCTTATTTTCCGTATAACAGCAATTATTTATATCAACGTTTTACGCAAGTTACAATATATTTTTTAGTAAAAAAACAGTAGTTTAGGTAAGAAAGCAATTGCCTAAATCCTTATACAAACATATTGGTTAGCCTTCATAAACCTTCCCGCAGTCAAAGGCTTACCAAAAAGTTTGTATCCCTCCCTATTTGCTGTAACCAGCAATTAGTATTGCCATTTCAAAACAAATTTGTTTTAGTTTCCATGGTTAGTTCTACAGCTTACATGACAAGTCTGGTGGCTTAAGCGCACAATTTGTAACACGTGTTCAACAAAAATGCGGGGTTTTGGTGGTTTGCTGACAAAATATTATCTTCGTTAAGTTGTTCAACGGGGGACAATGAAACAAGGCGGAAACCCGCACTATTGTTAACACGGGACCGTTAGGCTCAATTTTTCGGAAACATCGGCAAATCAAGTAATTTCATGATATTTATTCAATTATTTAAAATATGACTAAAAGAGAACTCGGTATACATATTGACACTATGCTGGATATTACATCCAAAGCAAAACAATACGCTTATGATAGTTTTAATCTAATAATGTTAGATAGTTCTGTAAAAGATATGATAGTTAGACATGATAAATTCTTAAACAAAACACGATCAGCTTTTTGGACACTTGCTATTATTGAAACTCATAAATTATTTGGTGGTGGATATGACTATTTTAGATTTGAAAATCTATTTAAGTTATTACGGTCTAATTATCCAAATTCAGAGTGGAAACATAACATTTCTCTTGATGAAATTACCCATATTGAAAGTATTTTTTCTTCTAATGAAATGAAATCTAAAATTAAGGAATTGAAAGAATTAAGGAATCAACATTACGCACATCTTGATCAAGATCCTAACAACCACATTATGAATATTCGATTGTTTTATAAAGACTTAGAAGAATTGTTTGCAATTAGTGAAAAAGTATGTATTAACTTAAAAGAAAAACTTTTTAACACACAATGCTCTAAGGTAATGCTTGACAAAAATAGCATCAATCAGCTTATTGATAAACTTGTGGATTATAATCGAATGAAAGGAATGGAATCAATAAAATCTATAAAAAGTTAAGTGTAACTATCATAGATTATTTGTTCCTTAACAGTAGGTAGTATTTTGTATTTATATTCTTTGAATTTAATTCTTTTAACAAAACCTGAAAATGAAATTATTTGTAACGTTTAAACAACAAAACCCTGATTTTAATAAAAAATATGCTAACGAATATCATTCAGGAAAAGAAAGTGATGGAAATTGGAAAGATAATTGGTCAATTGGATTTGAACTACCCGATAAAGTAGAAAAAATTGCAATTATTGAAAAGGGGGATTTAAAAGTGTTAGGAAAAAATGAAGATGGTGTAGAAATAAATGCTTCAATTCCGAATATGACAATATTGGAATGTTTTGTCAATAATGAAGTTGTGGATAAATTTGCAGTATCTAAAGATTTAATTAAAAAGACACATAAAGCGTATAATGGAAAATATGATACGACACGATTTTATTTTTATTTTAAGCCAAGGGAAGATTATTTTAAAATTTCTGACTGGCTTTATGTATTAGAAGAAGATATTCCACAAATTCTTAAGAAAAACTAAGCCTAACACGCGTTCAACAAAAATGCGGGGTTTTGTAGTTTAACATGGTTTCGTTACTTTTATGTTTCATTATCAACGGGTGATAATGAAACAAGGCGGCAAACCCGCACTATTGTTAACGCGGAACCGTTATAAGTAAGGCGATTTTTTCAGAATAGGTAAACTGCTTCTCATCTTTTCAAATTCGTAAATCAATATTCATTTTTAACTGTTTGACAGTTTTTGCAAGTTCGAAACTGTATTTCTATTCTTAGCAGTTTGATAGTATATTTTTTGAGTTTGGTTCGGTTGTACTGACAAGTAAAAAATAGTATTCCCGCGCGCTTTTTTGCAGCCTCTGGCTGCATTTGTGATTTACTAAAGCACATTTGTTCCGCTACGCTTCACAAAAGAGCTTTAGGCTTAAAAGTGCCATTTTGTTGCACTTTTCATTGAAACAAATCAGTCATTTTACTATATTTGTTATAATTAAAGAATTAGTTTACAGTAGACTAAACATTGTAGAATCAAAACATGAACAAAATGAAAACAATTTTAGCTTTTATGATTTTCACTTTAGCTACATTAACATCATTTGCTCAGGTGGACTCGGAAAATTCTGAACATATGACATTTAAAAGAATACCAATTGATGGAGCTTTGGATGAGTATATTGTACAGTTGAAAAAAAGTGGATTTTCTCTTATAGAGAAAGAAGATGGATTCGCAGTGTTAAAAAGCGATTTTGCAGGTTTCAAAGATTGTTATATTTTAGTCGCGACGTTGAAACAAAAAGATTTAGTAGGCAGTATAACTGTAATCTTTCCTGAACGTGAAACATGGTCATCTCTTTCTTCAAACTATTTCACTTTAAAAGAAATGCTAACAGAAAAGTATGGTAAACCATCAGAAAGTAATGAAAAATTTGATTCAAGTTCTCAACCAAGAGATGATAACGATAGAATGTACAGAGTAAAATTTGATAATTGCAAATATTACACTGAATACGAAACTGAAAAAGGTAGTATCCAATTATCAATTGACCACGATGGTGTTGCAAGTTGTTTTGTATCGTTAGCGTATTTTGATAAAATAAATAGAGAAATAATAAGAGCAAAAGCTATAGATGACTTATAATTTCATTTATCTATACTACTAAGTGGAATCATTTCTCGCAGATTCTAAAGAATCTACTCTTAAAAATCTATATTGAGTTTTTTCTTTTTTAGCTAATCCCTTAATTATAATTTGGGTTTTATCTTTATGCAACTCTATAGCCTTTTTATAATCTTCACTATTTAAATTAGCAGAAATCATAACTGGAAGTCTATCTTCAGTTATTCCAAGTACTCTAATTGTATTTGTTGTACCATCTGGATTTCGAGACCTTAATGCTATTATCTTTCCAACGACAGTCATATCAGATTGTGTATTTAAAATCTCATCGACATTTTTTATGAAGTCTTCTAATCTATTCAACTTCTTACTGTCCATTTTTTCAACACTAAAACTTTTTGAAGATTCAACACCATCGAATGTAAAATGAACATTTTCAATTTCAACTTTTGTATAAAATTCTTCAAATTGTTTAAGAAGATTAAGGTTTATTAAATGTTTTCTTTGCTGAATATATTCAAAATCGACATCAATTTCTTTATCACTAAAGATTTCGTCATTTAAATAAGAAATTATATGTTTAATCCGTAGGTTAATATCTTTTGCATAAATAGCTTGCTCTCCAAATAAAGTTTCTTCTACTAATTTTTCTGTTGTAGGTAAATTTATTTTAGAAATATAACTTCCTTTCTCAGTTTGTAGAAAAGTACAATGGTTTAAATATTTTTCAGCTTCGTTTAAACTTTTTGTAAACAAAGGGTCCTTGCTTATAACAAAGGAAGCTGTCGATAATAAAATACTTTTAATCTTCTCAATTAAATTTTCAAATCTGCTAAAAGAAATACTACCATCTAATGTATCTTTATCCACAATACGAATAGATAGAATCTCCGACTCATATTCAATTATTTTAACTAAATCATCATCATTTAATTCATAAATATCTGCAATAATTTGAATTGAATTAAGCAAAAATCTTTCGTAATCAACAGTCTGACTAATTCTTGGTATTTGGAAAGAGAAGTCGTCTGAAAATTCAAAATGTGTTGGTGGTTTGAGAAAGTAGAATTTCTCATTTTCATTAAATAACAGCCAACCGCGATTAATGACAAAATTTAGTAATATTTCAGTATTTATATTCAAAATTAATTATTGTTAAACCAGTCGTCAAAAGTACTAAAGTTTAGTTTATTCTCCTGTGGTATTGAAATTCTAATTCTACTTACATTATCAGTTTCCGATGCCCCTTCTGGCGGTATATACCAATATGCATATTTTCTCAATAGAACATCTTCATCATTTAAATCAACCCAGTCATCATGTTGTTCAGGTAGAATGAATAGAATTAAATATAAAGGTGCATTTGCAAGTTCTTTTCTAAAGATTAAGTCATTAAAAGTTTTTACTTCTAAGTCATATTTTATAACTCCATCATCCTTAACTATAGAGCTTTCAGTTGTTGCTTTTAACTGCAGGTCTATATATGAACCGTTTTGAATATATCTTGTTTTTCCATTTCTAATATATGATACATCTTTTGTAAGAGAATAATCTACACCTCCAGTATCAGTAGGCTTAGTTAATTTATAACCTCGATATGTAGCAACAAGTCCAACAAAACAGTTAGAAAGCTCTTCTTTTATTTGCTCAATTGTCATAATGATTTTTCATCATTTATTTTACTACCGATGATAGTTTTTTTTTGTAATGTGAATGTACAATTTTTTAATAGAATCATCAAACAAAATATTTTTTAACACAATTTTTTTTGCAAAACCTTAAATATAAACATATTGGTAAACCTTTTTGGGTTTGCCAAAAAGTTTATATTCCAACCCAATTTTGCTGTTACCAGCAATATGTATTTCCAACCCTAATACTATTTTTTTAGTTTTTTATGGATAAGTTTTTACTAAACTTACATGTTAGTGGCATGTCGCCCAACTTATAACATCGGGTCATAAAACATGCGGGTTTTTGGTGGTTTGCGAGCTTTTTACTATCTTCAAACTTTATTAACGGGTGATAGGGAAACAGGGCGAAATCCCGCACGATTTCATACCCGAGAACCGTTAAGGGTAATTATTGCTGAGCGCAGTAGTAGAATTTAATTTAAAAACTAAAACCATAAGTAATGAAAAAGCTAACATTAATCTTAAGCTTCGTGATAATCTCGGGAATTTCATTTGGACAAGAAAACCCATTTGATAAAATTAACTTTATTATTGGTGACTGGACAGGTACAGGAAGCGGTTTTGGAAATGAAACATCAAAAATTGAATCAAGTTTTCAAATTATCATGAATGGAAATTATATTGAAGTGAAAAATGAATCACAATTTGCACCAACAGATAAGAATCCCAAAGGTGAACATCACATTGATAAAGGTTTTATTAGTTTTGACAAGAACAGAAATTTAATATTATTTAGACAGTTCAACAACGAAGGATACTTTAATCAATATGTATTGAATGATTCTCTCTCTAATGAAACAACATTGGTATTTGAAACAGAATTTATTGAGAACTTTGTTCCAAATGGAAAAGCTAAATGGACAATTAGAAAGCTGAATGAAAATGAGATAGAGACAATTTTTGACGTTTCGTTTGGTAAAGAATTTTCGTGCTTCGGGACAAACAAATTAATTAAGAAGTAATAACAACCCTTAACACGCGTTGCTATGTAAAGACATAGGATTTAAGTAGTTCAAATTTAGTAAGTTTTCTTCATTTTTTCAACTCTTAAACATTTCATTAATGACAAAAGAAGGTTCAGTCAT
>Ga0209692_10004323_pt1 | contig 12967 bp, 8 predicted proteins | sample tdDd472_FD_187129 | JGI IMG/M metagenome (GOLD analysis project Ga0209692, IMG submission 187129) | Marine sediment microbial communities from the Atlantic coast under amendment with organic carbon and nitrate - tdDd47.2 (SPAdes)... | ecosystem: Environmental > Aquatic > Marine > Coastal >...
TTCAACAAGAGGGCCTACCATGCGAACCAGCCCCTTCGTCCCATGTTCTCTATGCCTTTTGATCACGGCGTTCGCCATCACCACGACCCATGCCCAGTGCATCGGTTCCATCGAAGGATGGGGCCGATCTGTCGTTGTCGAGCAGTCGGAGCTCGATGATCTCATTGCCATCTCCGGAGGCTGGAACCACACCCTTGGTCTCAAGAACGATGGGACCATCGTCGCCTGGGGAAGCAATGGCGATGAACAGTGCCTTGTGCCCGAACCGAACGCCGACTTCGTCGCCGTTTCGGGAGGCCGGATGCACAGTTTGGCTCTCAAGGAAAATGGGACCGTCGTCGCCTGGGGAAGCAATGATGTCAACCAGTGCGATGTCCCCTCACCGAATGCGGACTTCATGGCCGTGGCCGCCGGCGGTCACCACAGCCTGGGGTTGCAGATGGACGGGTCGATCGTGGCCTGGGGAAATGACAGCCATGGCCTGATCAACGTCCCTGCGCCAAACACCGGCTTCATCGCCATTGCCGGAGGCGGCTATCATAACCTGGGACTCAAGGCCGACGGGAGTATCGTCGCTTGGGGAAGCAACCAGTGGGACCAGTGCCTTGTCCCCGCGCCGAACGAGGATTTCATCGCCGTTGCTGCAGGATCCCATCACAGCCTGGGGCTCAAGAGCGATGGAAGCGTGGTCGCCTGGGGCTATCACTACCATGGTCAGTGCAATGTCCCCGTACCCAACGAGGGCTTCGTCTCCATCGAGGGTTGCGGCCTCCACAGCCTCGGACTCAAGGCCGATGGGACGGCTGTGGCCTGGGGTCACGATGCCGATGGTCAGTGCGCCGTTCCTGAGACCGTTGACCTGGTTGCTGTGACCGGTGGTGAGGGTCACAGCCTGGGGCTCGAGGCCGACGGGACCATCGTGGCCTGGGGGAACAACGATCGCTGCCAGTGCAACATTCCCGCCGTGAACGAGGACTTCGTCGCTGTGGCATCGGGCCGGTACCATCATCTTGGTATCCTGAGCAATGGGTCGGTCGTGGCCTGGGGTGAAGCCCACTATGGCCAGGACGAGATTCCAGAGCCGAATGCGAACTTTCTCGCCATCGCGGGCGGAGGCAATCATAGCCTGGGACTGAAGAACGATGGCTCCATCGTAGCCTGGGGATATGGTGATTACGGCCAGTGTGACGTTCCCCTGCCGAACGTGGATTTCGTTGCCATCGACGCCGGCGCCGACCACTCCCTCGGGCTCAAGAGCGACGGCACGGTCGTGGCCTGGGGGAGCAACTTCCATGGCCAGTGCGATCCGCTGGGGCCGCGGTCCACTTTTGCCGCCATCGCCGCCGGTGGGCACCACACCCTGGTTCTCGATACCGACGGCCGGGTCTGGGCATGGGGCCAGAATGCTGATGGCCAGTGCATTGCGCCGGCACCGAACGAGGGCTTCGTCGCGATTTCCGGGGGGAGCCGCCACAGTCTGGGGCTGAAGTCCGATGGTTCGGTCGTGGGCTGGGGAGAGAACCATGACGGCCAGTGCGATGTCCCCGAGCCGAATGCAGATTTCATCGCCATCTCGGCAGGCGGCCTGCACAGCATGGGGCTGAAGTCCAATGGGACCATTGTCGCCTGGGGATCCGATGACAATCATGAGTGCGAGGTTCCCGAGCCCAATGCCGACTTCTGCGCCATTGCCGCTGGGACTTACTCTTGCCAGGGGCTCCGAAATAGCCACACGACGTCTGTCGAAGGGCCGTCACCCGGGACCGTTCCTGTTGCTGCGTCTTTGCTGATCCACGCAGCTGTGCCGAACCCGTTCAACCCGAGCACGAAGATCCAGTTCGAGGTGCCGGCATCCGGTGCAGTTCAATTGGCCGTCTACAATGTGCGTGGGCAGTTGAAGCGGCTCCTGTTGGACGAGCATCGTTCGGCCGGGAATTACAGTGTGAGCTGGAACGGTCGCGATGACACCGGTCGCAAGCTGGCTTCGGGCACGTACTTATGTCGGTTGACTGCGGCGGGTGAGAGCGTGGTCAGCAAGATGGTGCTGGTGCAGTAGGCACTGTCAGGCTTTTCAATGGAGCCCGCCGTCAGTGATGCCGGCGGGCTTTCCCGTTCTGCAAGCCCTTCCGTATCGGTGTCCGGCATGGCCTGATGGTCGACGCCCGGAGTGGATTGGCACCTCCGGCTCAGCCGTTCCTGGTAGCCGATGGCAGTTCACCGAATTTCAACCGGTAATCGGCGGCGAACTGCCCCAGATGCCAGAAGCCCCAGTGGTTGGCGATGTCGGCGATCACACATTCGGAGCCAGCTGCCTGGATGTCCTCCCGCACTCCCTGTAGACGTACCGTTTGCAGATACTCCTTGGGAGTGATTCCGAAGTGCTCCTTGAATGCGTAATCCAGAGTGCGCCAGCTGACGCCGGCGGCGAGACAGATCTTGCGGATGGACGGAGCCTGTTTCGCATGGGCTTCGATGAAGGTGACAGCTCTCTGGCGTGCCTGGGAACGGGCGTTGGGAGATTGTCGGGTGGCAAGGCTGCGCGTGTCTGTTGATGCGAGGGCTGCCAGGAGACGTGAAGGGATCTCCTCTTCCAGTGCGGTGGCAATCGATCCACTCCCATGATCATCACCATGTCGAGCCAGGTTGGCCAATGCCAGTCGGAGCTGTTGATACGCCCCTGGATCTGTGCAGGTCAGGAGATTCGGATTGGTGGTGCCATCCAGAACCTCGATCATTCCCAGGGCATCGGCAAGACGGGTGAGATGATCGGCATCGAAGGAGAGGGTGGCCCCCGAAAACCCCGCTCGTGATATGGATGAGTAATCATGTCTCGGGGCAAAACAGATCAGCGATGACGGTCCTACCTCAAGCTCTCGCCATTTCAGTGGTTCGCCCTCGATGTCCGGAAAACCGAAATTCAGGGATCCTGCCGGAGGGGCGCCGCGCTGGTGGTATCGCCGTTCGAAACGGAAACGCGAGTAGCGCGCTCGCTCGGTCATGATTTGCATGGCCTGAACGGCACTGGGCCCTCGATCGAGTGGGCGGAAGTCCAGATCCCAGGTCGTGGAGAGGCTCTCGAATTCGGCAAAGTCGTCGAAACTGCCCCGAATGAGTACCGCTGGTTGGCTATTCATGGTTTGAGTTTGCGTCATGAATGCCGTCTTTCGTGGCCGATTATCCGTGTTCTGGTGCCGCCCGGGAATTGCGAATTCTTGATGTTCCCTAGTGGAATCCTTGCATATTTTGTGCGCCATCACAAGAAATGGCGCCTCGTTTTTGAAGGAGGTGTCCTGTTCAGTTCTTCAATGTGTTTCTTAGTTTTGGACGACCAATCAAGTGAGGTGTCTGATGTTTAGCCAGATAAAAGTCCTGAAGACAGTGGCGGCCGCCATGGCCTTGATGGTCGTTCTGCCTTGCTTCGCACTAGCCCAGGGCGAGGACGATGAAGTGCTCTCCATCATGACTGAGACCCTGGAACTCACGGACGAGCAGGTTCCCAAGGTCGAAGCTCTGCTCCATCAGTTCGCCGTCGATATGGAAGCGGCCATGGCCTTGGCCGAAGTGGATGAGCCGGATAATCAGGCCATCCTGGGTGCCGTCAAAAAGGCCCGTAGTGCATTCAAATCCGGCATGAAGGATGTCCTCGACAAGGAACAATTCGAAACCCTGGAGACGACCCTGGATGCGGTCTTCCAGGAGATGTTCGAGGACATCGCCGAGATCCGACTCATCGACCTCGAGCCGGTGTTGGACCTGACGCCCGAGCAGGTCGAGGAACTGAAGCCGGTCATGGGATCGGGGATGCGCCAGATCGTCGCATTGGTCTTCGAATATGGAGATAAGCGTCTGACCATGCCGCGTAAGGTCAAGCTTGGCAAGAGTGTCAAACGCATCCAGGCCGACATGGATGCCGGCATGTCCAAGATCCTCAGTGAAGAGCAGATGGCCAAGTACAATGCGATGAAAGAAGAGGCGAAGTCATGATGCAATTCCCCGCGAGTGTGAAGCCATCGAACCCACTCTGGTTGACCGGCCTGGTTTTCCTGGGCGCCTTGATGATGGTGGGAACTTCCTGGGCCCAGTCCGGTGGTCTGTCCTTGGCGGAAGATGGCGGACCTCTGAATGGGACCGCGCAGGCCGGCTCGGCGGCCATCGCCCGGGATGCCCAGACGAGCTGGACGAACCACGCTGGCCTGACTCGCCTCGAGTCCGCCGAAATCATGATGACCTTTCAGCCGCTGAACCTGAACTACCAGTTCAATCCTTCCTCGGACACGGTGGTCTCCGGAACTGATGGAGGAGACCAGGGTGGCTGGATGCCCGGCGGAGCCTTCTTCTTCGGCTCTCCCGTCACCGAGAAGATGGCCGTGGGGCTCAGCCTCACCAGCCCCTCGGGTCTGGTGCTCGATCCGGAAGATGATTGGGTTGGACGCTACTACATGACCAAGACCCAGCTCGTCGCGTTGAACATCGAACCGTCCATCGGATTTGAGCTGAGTGACCAGTGGTCCTTCGGCGCCGGCGTGGATTTCCAATACGCCACATTCGAGCAGAGCATTGCTGTCAGGCGTCCCGGCCCTGATGATGCCTCGGTCGGCATCGATGGTGACAGCTGGCAGGTGGGCTTCTCCCTGTCGACCCTCTTCGAGCTGAACGAGAGTCATCGCCTTGGCTTGAGATATCGGTCCGAGATCAGTCATGATCTGACAGGCGACATGGAAGCCCTTCAGGGACGGAATGTTTCCTCCTCGCTGACGATGCCCCAGAGCCTGACTCTGAGCTCGCATCACCAGGTGAGCCCATCGGTGGCCCTGGTTGTCGATCTCGGCTGGCAGGAATGGAGCGCTTTCGACCGCACGGCCATCGACATCGATGCCCTTGATGGTGTCCAGGTCGAGATCCCGCGTAATTTCAAGGATACCTGGACCATGGCCCTCGGGACCCATTACCAGCTCAACGAGAAGTGGCTGCTCATGGCCGGGGCCGCGTATACCTCGTCGGCTGTGGACGACGTGGACCGGACACCTGATATGCCTGTCGACGAGCAGTGGCGGATTGCGTTGGGAGCCGAGCTCGAGGCTGGTAAGAACTGGAGGATCGGGGGAAACTACACCTTCCTGGACCTGGGGGCGAACACTCTCGATACGACGCAGCTGACAGCCATGAGCCGGGTCGCTGGAGACTATGATGCTTATGCCCATGTCCTCGGTCTGTATGCGTCCGTGAGGTTTTAACCAGGTTAGGGGTTGGATTTTGCGACCTACGAATCTTGGCTGAAGATTCCGTCGTGCTCGTTTGAAGGGCAGTCGTAACCACAACTGGTTGGAGGATGATGTGAAGCATTTCAATGACATGAAGGGGCTCTGGCTGGTACTTGGCTTGACTGCGCTTCTGGTCAGTCCGAGTCTCCTGTCGGCCGCGGAGATCATTCGCGACATGGAGTATGCGGTCCTCGAGGCCCAGAACGGTGAGCGATGGGCTGCCGATGACCAGGTCATCGAAGCCAAGCTGGCCGAGATCCGGGCCCAGAACGGCGACAAGCCCCCGAACATCATCTACATCCTCCTGGACGATCTTGGATTCGGGGAGATCGGCATGCCCGATCTGAGTGTCATCCGGGGTTACAAGACTCCTCGGATCGACACCCTGGCCAAGCAGGGGATGAGCCTGCAGCGGATGTACTCGGAGCCGTCCTGTACGCCGACCCGGGTGGCGATGATGACCGGTCGCTATGCCGTGCGCACTGGACTGAATGAGGCCAAGGCGACTCTCGCCGGTGAAGGTCTACCGGCCGAGGAGTTCACCCTGGCCGAACTGCTTCAGAAGGCTGGCTATTTCACCTCCCATGTCGGCAAATGGCATATGGGCGATATCGAGCAGGCCTACGCCAGCAACCAGGGATTCATGCATGCCGAGTTCCCCATCCATCAGCAGGGACAGCTCGCCATCATGCACATCGATGCCGAGACTGCCGATGTCATTCGGGGCGTCGATCCGGCCGGCGAGGCGAATACCTTCACCCTGGACAAGTTCTTCGTCGCCAATCCGAGCCACATGGTCACCGGTGTGGAGTTGCGCGATGGCAAGCTGGTCGAGGTGGACCTCGAGGCGGGGGAACAGTGGACCCAGGCGCATTACCGGGAGATGAACGAGCGGTACCAGCGCCACGCCCTGGAGCAGATCCGAACCCTTTCGGCCCAGGACAAGCCCTTCTACCTGAACTACTGGCCCCTCTTCCCGCTCACCTTCACCCGGTCGGATGTGAAGGAGTTCAAAACCCTCAATGGCGGGACCATTGCCGAGAGCCTGGTCGAGGTTGACGCGTGGATCGGCGAGGTCATCGATGAGGTGGACAAACTGGGTATCGCCGACAACACGATCATCGTGGTGATGGGCGATAACGGTCCATTCATGCAGTACCTGGGGCCCACCGGCGCCTCGGATCGTATCTATCGCGGTGGCAAGGCCCAGCACCTCGAAGGTGGCGTGCGGGTCAATGCCTTCATCCGCTGGCCCGAGGTCATCGAGGCCGGCAGCTATGCCGAGGACATCATTCATGTCTCCGACCTTTACACCACGTTCGCCCGGGTGGCCGGCGCCATGGATCAGGTGCCCACGGACCGGATCATCGACGGGGTTGACCAGACCGGCGTCCTGCTCCTGGGTGAGACCCATGGGCGGAGGGACTACGTTCACATTTACGAGGGGCCTGTCCTGAAGTCGGTGGTCAAGAACAAGTACAAGTTCCATTTGCCTGCTCCCGGGGATAACCCCATCTCCGCACCGATCTTCGATCTGTATCGGGATTCCCGTGAAGAGCGTCCGCTTGATGCGATCAAGTACGGCCCCTGGGCTGGAGGACAGTTTGTCGCGATGATCAAGCGGCATCTGGGGATGAAGCAGAAGTTCCCCGACCGCCCGGCGACCTTCGCCAAGCCTTATGAAGGGATCGAGAATCTCAGGCCGGAAACCCAGGCCATGTTGAAGGACTTCCTGCTTTCGAGTGGGATCAAGTAGTGCACGGTCATGGACAGCGAATTCGTTAGTGTTCTGACCACTGTGGCCTGGAACGGAACTGCTCTGTAACGCGCCGCACCCAGTGATACTTTTAACATGGTGGAGAATCCAACAACGTTTTCTCTGGGCAAATGGTCGTGCGCCAATAGCGCTAATCTGTGGGACCAGAGTATGATCTAACTCCATCTGTTTGCACATCCTTGATGACCCCTTGCGTGCTCTCGCTCTCACCTTAGGGTGTGGGCGAGAGCCGATGCAGGATGAGAAGTCTCGACCAAGGGTGTTACATGCACTGGACCGATCAGCAACTCGGCGAATTGCCAGTGAAATCCGACTTCCGTCTCCGGGGCCTCGAGATGACCCGTCTCGAGACATTCTGCGATGCGGCCTTCGCCTTCGCCGTTACTCTGCTGGTGATCTCGGGCGATGGCATGCCCAGGAGCTACGCCGATCTGGTCGCCGCGCTCAAGGGCATTCCCGCGTTCGTGGCCAGCTTTGCGGCCGTGGCGTCATTCTGGTGGGCGCACCGGCTGTGGAGCCGGCGCTTCGGCCTCGAGGATGCGGTGACCACATTTCTCAGCCTGGCCATGGTGGCCGTGATCCTCATCTACGTCTATCCCCTCAAGATGATCTTCAGCGCCTTCGCCCACTGGGCCAGCGGCGGATTTTTCCCCACCGAGTTCTCCCTCGAAAGCGGTGGTGACCTGCTGGGAATCTTCACCATCTATGGTGTCGGATTCGCGGCCATGTCAGGGATGCTCGCCTTGCTCAATGGGCGAGCCTTGCGCATGGGCGACGAGTTGCGACTCGATGCCGCCGAACGAGTCCGCACTCATCAGGAAATCGTCATGCAGGGAACCCTGGCGGCCACGGGCCTCGCCTCGGCGCTGTTTGCCCAGGTCATGCCGCCGTCCATCGCGGTGTGGGCCGGCTTCTTCTACATGACCCTTCCCCTCAGCATGCCGATTCTCGCCATGCGATTCCAGAAGCGGGTGGCGGCGGTCCGTGCACGGTCCGGATCAGGTGTCGAGGGAGACGCCGGCAGCTGATCCCCAAAACGGGATGAATCTACTCTGTCAGATATGGTATCCTGAAGCTGGAACCGTGAATTGATCAAGTAGGGGGAACCGTGATGAATCGATCTGCCAAGATTCTCGTCCTATCTACTCAGCTCCTTCTCTTCACCATGGCTTCAGCACACGCCCAGCCCATCCAGGATTTCCGCGTCAACGAACTTGCCAGCCTCAACGGCTCGACCCAGGGCGACTCCCGCCTTGCCGGCGATGGCCAGGGCAACATCGTGGTCACCTGGAAAGACAAGCGCAATGGAATCGACAACGACATCTTCGCCCAGATCTACTCGGCCGACGGCACGGCGATGGGCCCCAACTTCAGGGTGAGTCGAGAGGTGGGAAGGGGCAGCCAGTATGGTCCGGCCGTGGCCGCCAATGATGCCGGCGATTTCGTGATCGCCTGGCAGGACAAGCGACGAGGCGACTGGGAGATCTACGTGCAGCGTTTCGCCGGCGACGGCACGGCCCTGGGAGATCACATCATCGTCAATGAGGATCCGGAAGGCACGGAGCAGAGTCTGCCCAGCGTCACCATGGACAGCAGCGGCAACTTCACCGTCGTCTGGGCCGACGACCGAAGTGGAGACTTCGACATCTACGCTCAACGCCTGGCCGCCGATGGCTCGATGATCGGTGGCAACGTTCTCATCAATGACGATGACGAGGGCGTGACTCAGTTCTGGCCCATCTGTGCCGGCAACGGTGCGGGAGACCTCATCGTGACCTGGACCGATGAACGTGACGGCGACCACTTCAATCACGATGTCTATGCCCAGCATTACCTGGCCGACGGGACCGCGGTGGGCGGCAACTTCAGGGTCAACACCGATGCCGGCGGCTTCAATCAGGCCTGGTCAACCGCCGAGATGGCCGAGAACGGAGATTTCATCATCGCCTGGCCGGACGAACGCATGGGTCAATATGATGTCTTTGCCCAGCGGTACGCGGCCAGTGGGCAGGTCCTGGGTGACAACTTCAGGGTCCACGAAGACGGAGGTGATGTCTTTCACTCCAGTCCTGAGGTCTCCACGGATCCGGCGGGAAACTTCGTGGTCAGCTGGACGGACGGCCGCGCGGATTCCTGCGACATCTATGCCCGGCGCTTCACCGCAGCGGGCGTTCCCGTTGGTGACAGCTTCATGATCAATGAGGGCGGCGACGATCTGTACCACGTCGACTCCGGGATCTTCGTGAACGACGATGGAACATTCTCGGTGGTCTGGAATGACTATGGCGTGGGATCCCCGGGGGAGGTTTTTGCTCGGTCCTTCACCAGTGACGACCTGCCGGTCATGGACATGGTCAAGGTCAACGACGACCTGGGCAGCGAGAATCAGATCGAGCCGGCCATTGCCATGGACAGAGACGAGAATACCATCATCGCCTGGGTCGATCATCGCGGGGGCAGCAACGAGATCTACGCCAAGCGGCTGTCCAGCGACGGGACGGCGTTGGGGCCCGATTTCAAGGTCAGCGACATCGATGGGCACTATGCTCAATGGGATCCATCGGTCGCGGTCGACCCGGATGGCTATTTCGTCATCGTCTGGTCCGATTACCGGGAAGATGGTTGCTGCTCCAGCGACATCTACGCCCAGCGGTATGCCCCTGACGGCACCACGCTGGGTGGCAACTTCAAGGTCAACTTCATGGGGGCGGAAGTCCACATCGGCCCGGACGTGGCGTTCAACGGCGCCGGTAGTTTCATGGTCACCTGGAGTGATCACGCCGAGGACTCCAAGGACGATGAGTCCAGGGGAACCGAACCAGACATCTATGCCCAGCACATCTCGAGGAATGGGATTCCGACCGAGAACAACTTCAAGGTCAATGACGATGACGGTTTCACCAGGCAGGCCAGTCCGGCGATCACCGTCGACGCCGACGACAACTACATCATTGCCTGGGAAGACGAGCGCGACGGGGAGTCGGAAATCTACTGGCAGCGGGTGTCAGCTGATGGACTCCTCCTGGGAAGCAACGTGCGAGTGGAGGGCGACGCGCCCGGCAATGAAAAGCGTGGAGCGGCGATATCCGCCGACGGGCAGGGCGGATTCGTGATTGCCTGGATGGATGGACAGTACGGTGATTATTCTGTCTATGCGCAGTGCTTCGCGGCCGACGGCAGTCCAGTGGGAGACAATGTCAGGGCAAGCTACGGCACGGGAATCCTCTCTCGATACGCCCCGTCCCTGTCGATGAATGGCGCCGGTAACTTCGTTGTCATGTGGGAGGAATGGCTGGCTCAAGACAGGGACATCTTCGCCCAGCAATTCCTCGGCGGCGGCCTCCCGATGGGAGAGAACTACCGGGTTTCCGACACCAGCGATCGGGAGCAGCGCGGTCCCGGTGTCGTCCTGGGGACCCACAGGATCTACGCCGCCTGGCAGGACAACCGTGGGGGGCAATCTGGGTATGACATCTGGGCCAACGTTCTGGATTGGGACACTGCCCTGGCGGTGGACGAGTCGTCACCATCCCTGCCGGATCTGTCTTTTCACCTGTCTCAGAATGCGCCGAACCCGTTCAACCCGGCCACCACCATCAAGTACCGGATTTCGGATTCCGGACCTGTGGAGCTCGAGGTATTCGATGTGCGGGGCCGGAAGATCTCGACGCTGGTCAGCGAGGTGAAGGAGCCGGGAACCTACGAGGTGAACTTCGAGGCATCGAAACTGGGCAGTGGAGTCTACTTCTACCGGCTGCAGGCGGGCGATTCCGTGAGTACGAGGAGGATGGTGTTGGTGAAGTAGGTCCATGAAGCGGGACGCTCGGCCCATGGTATACTGTACTCTGACAGTTGAAGAATTGACCCCACCGGACGGAGGACGATATGAAGCGGATGGCCGCATGGACCATGATGGCTCTGTTGAGCGGAGTGATGGCCTCGATGGGTAGCGCGGAGATCGTCCTGACCTCGGACTTCGACGGCCACACATCGGTCGATGGCGCCACGGAGTTCACCGGGATTAACTGGACGGTGAACGGGCTCTCCATGCCCAGCTCGACCATCGACTACTTCGAGGGCGGGTTCGTGGAAATGAGCGGTGCGGCGGAGAATGCCGATCGCCTGGCCGTGCAGCCGGATCTGTCGGAGGAGTACTGGTTCTTCTTCGTCCTGATCACGCCGGAAGCCGACGTGACCATCGACTTCATCACCTTCGACTACCAGCTTCTGAATGCCGACGGCACTCATGCCACCGAAGCCCGCCCCTTCGCCGCTGTGCTCAACGGTGGGATCCACGACTTCTCCACCGGGGGCGTCGGCCCGCTCATCGGAAACTCGGGTTTCGGCCTGGAACCGGTGGGCAGCGATGACCCCGCGACCAACTCGGGATCGAGACTGGTGGACATCTCCGGCACGCTTCTCTACGCCGGCGAGGACTACGGTTTCAGGTTTGGATGTGGCCCCGGGGGAATCGAAGACGGTCATCGCGTCGCCATCGACAACCTGACCTACCATACGGGCACGGTGGCGGTGGAGGGCAAGACCTGGAGTGAGGTCAAGGGACTGTTCCGCTAGACTGTTCCGCGAAGATTGTTGTTGGGCCCGGGCTTCGGCTCGGGCCCACTGGCTGTCTGTTGGTCACAGATCAAATGACCTCACCCGGAAGTGGGAACCAGCGCAAGCGCTCCGCGTCAACGCCGGCCAGTCGGCATGGACTGTCGCTGGTCGTCTGCTGACGGTCAGCAGCGGCGTCGAAGATGCGGCGAGCCTCGTCCAGATAACCGGCCAGGGCATCGGTGGAGGCGGTGGGGTGCCCCGAGTCATGCTCCGGGCGACCGCTGTCGTAGCGAAGACTGTCGAGACCATAGGTCGGCGTCAGCCGGTGGTCATGATGACGCCACAGGCCGGTCTCGGGCTCGAAGGAATAGTCCGGCAACAATCGCCAGCCGTCGCGGGCGATGAGGTTCACGGCCTCGATGATGTAGTCGCTGGTCAGCTCATCGATGAAGTAGTTGAAGTTCACCCGCACCCAGCCGGGCTTGAGCCCCTCGGTGCCGCTGCTGATGGCTTCCCTGAAGTTCTCCGACCGCATGAGGTCGATGCCCAGGAGGCGATGGCCGTACGGCCCGGCACAGGAACATCCACCCCGGGACTGGATGCCGAACAGGTCGTTGAGCAATGCGACCACGTAGTTGTGGTGCAGCAATTTGTCGCCGTGGTTGACGACGAACGAGACGATGGACAGCCGCTTGGCGGTACGGTTGCCGAGGATCTCCAGGTTGGGATTGGCCGACCAGGAGGCGATGGCCTTGGAGACGAAGTCATCCTCGAGTTGCTCGATGGTCTCGGCGCCGATCTCCTGCTTGAGACGGAATACCAGCCCCGCGCGAATACCCTCGACGATGGCTGGCGTGCCACCCTCTTCCCGGTGGATGGGGTCTTCGAGGTACTCGTGGCCCGCCTCGCTCACGTAGCTCACCGTGCCGCCGCCTGGCACCGTCGGCACCCGGTTGCGCAGGAGTGATTTCTTGGTCACCAGCAAGCCTGGAGTACCCGGTCCGCCAATGAACTTATGGGGCGACAGGAAGATGGCGTCCTTGTAGCTCAATGGGTCGCGGCCGGCTTCGTGGTCGGCGGTCAGCTCCGGGTTCATCTCGATCTTCACGTAGGGCGCAGCGGCGGCGAAATCCCAGAGGGCGAGGGCCTTGTAGCGGTGCAGCAAGGTCGACAAAGCGTAGGTGTTCGAGACGACTCCGGTGACGTTGGAGGCCGCTGAAAAGCTCCCGATGATGAGGGGCCGATCGCGGTAGCGCTCCAGTTCGCGTTCGAGATGATCCTGGTCGATGCGACCGTCGGGATCCTCGGGGATCACCACCACGTCGGCGATGGACTCGCGCCACGGTAATTCGTTGGAGTGGTGCTCATAAGG
>Ga0209692_10004324_pt1 | contig 12967 bp, 12 predicted proteins | sample tdDd472_FD_187129 | JGI IMG/M metagenome (GOLD analysis project Ga0209692, IMG submission 187129) | Marine sediment microbial communities from the Atlantic coast under amendment with organic carbon and nitrate - tdDd47.2 (SPAdes)... | ecosystem: Environmental > Aquatic > Marine > Coastal >...
GGTTGAATTCCACCCCGTCGATGGTGCGGGCCACCTCGTCGCTGACCACCGAGGCGCCGATCGGCTGATAGCCCGAACTCAGCCCCTTGGCGATGGTCATGATGTCGGGGCGGATGTTCAGGGTCTGGCAGCCGAACCAGTTGCCGGTGCGACCGAACCCGGTGATGACCTCGTCGGCGATCAGCAGGATCTCGTACTTGTCGCAGATGCGCTGGATTTCCGGCCAATAGCTGTCGGGTGCCACGATCACGCCGCCGGCGCCCTGCACCGGCTCGGCGATGAAGGCGGCGACGCGGTCCTCGCCCAGCTCCTGAATCGCGGTTTCCAGTTCCTGCGCGCGGGCGAGGCCGAAGGCCTCCGGCGTCATCTCGCCGCCCTCGGCCCACCAGTCCGGCTGGTTGATGTGGTGGATGTCCGGGATCGGCAGGCCGCCCTGGGCGTGCATCCCCGACATGCCGCCCAGCGAGGCGCTGCCGATCGAGGTGCCGTGATAGGCGTTCTTGCGGCTGATGATGATGGTCTTGTCCGGCTTGCCCTTGGCCTCCCAATAGGTGCGCACCATGCGGATGTTGGTGTCGTTCGCCTCGGAGCCGCCAGAGGCGAAGAACACGTGGTTCAGATCGCCCGGCGCCAGTTCGGCGACCTTGGCGGCCAGCGCGATGGCGGGCACGTGGGTGGTCTGAAAGAAGGTGTTGTAATAAGGCAGCTCGTGCATCTGCCGCGCGGCGACCTCGGCCAGTTCGTCGCGGCCATAGCCGATGTTGACGCACCAAAGCCCGGCCATGCCGTCGAGGATCTCGATCCCCTCGCTGTCGGTCAGGTAGACGCCCGTGGCCCGGGTGATCACGCGCGGACCCTTCTTGGCCAGATCGTCGCCGGTGGTGAAAGGGTGCATGTGATGGGCGCTGTCCAGCGCCTGCAACTCGGCGGTCGGCATGTGATTGGTTATGGCGGGCATCGAATGACTCCTGAACAGGGGATTCCGGTGGTTTCACCCAGAATATGATCAAATTTTTCAGTGTCAATCGAAGTCACTCGAATCAGGCGTTTGCCGCCTGCTCCGACAGCATCGCCTCGACCATCTCCATGCCCTGCACAACGTCCTGCGCCATCGCCTCGCCGGCCGCCCCGGCATCGTTTGCGCGCAACGCCTGCAGCAGTTCCTTGTGCCGGTCGGGCAGGTTCTGCGTGCCGAACCGGCCGCAGACGACCCGCAACGAGGGGCCAAACCGCAGCCAAAGGCGCTCGACCAGATCCGTCATCACCGGCGCGTTCGCATGATCGTAAAGCACCGCGTGAAAGCGGTAATTGTAGCGCAGGTAGCCGGTGACATCCCCCGCCGCGATGGCCGAATCCAGCGCTGCGTCAATTGCTTCCAGTTCTTCGATCAGGCTGGGTCTGACATGTTTTGCCGCCCGGCGGGCAAGTTCGGATTCGATTGTTTTACGGGCGAAAATCAGCTGCTCGACATCCGCCGCCGACAACACCGGCACGCTGACGCGCCGATTGCCCTGGAACACCAGCGCCCCGTCCGAGATCAACCGGCGAATCGCCTCGCGGACCGGGGTCATGCCGGCGCCAAGCGAATCGGTCAGCCCCTGGATGGTCACCGGCTGGCCCGGGGCCATCTCTCCGAACAGGATCTGGGCGCGTAATGTCTGGTAGACCTGTTCATGAACCGGGGGATCGGCGGGGGATTTCGCGGCTTTGGGCGCCTTTTTTTTGATCAAATCCAATGGTCTTGTTCCAATTCCGATGACTGCGCTTGCGCAAAGGGGTTCTGCGTGAAAACATATCCCCTGTTGCCGCAGAAGGCAAAACTTGATCAAATCGAGAATTGCGGGGCCAACCCGTTCCTTCACAGGGAGATAGATATGACAATCAAATCGCTGAGCCTGACCGCAGTTCTGGCGCTGGGCGCGAGTGCCGTGCAGGCCGAGGAAGTCCGCGTCTACAACTGGTCGGACTATATCGACGAGGAACTGCTGAGCAAATTCGAGGAAGAAACCGGCATCGACCTGATCTATGACGTGTTCGACAGCAACGAGGTGCTGGAGACCAAGATGCTGGCCGGCGGATCGGGCTATGACGTTGTGGTGCCCTCGGGCTCGTTCCTGCAGCGCCAGATCTCGGCGGGGGCGTTCCAGAAGCTGGACATGGCGAAACTCCCGAACCACAAGAACGTCTGGGATGTGGTCGAAAAACGCACCGCGCAGTACGATCCCGGCAACGCCTATTCGATCAACTACATGTGGGGCACCACCGGCATCGGCGTGAACGTCGGCAAGGTGCAGGAACTTCTGGGCGAGGACGCCCCGATTGACAGCTGGTCGCTGGTGTTCGATCCCGCCAACATGGAAAAACTCGGCGGCTGCGGCGTGCATTTCCTCGACGCGCCGGGCGAAATGATCCCGGCGGCGCTGCAATATCTGGGCGAAAATCCCGACAGCCAGGATCCCGATGTGATCGCCAAGGCTGAAGGCGTCTATATGGCCGTGCGCCCCTATATCCAGAAGTTCCACAGCTCGGAATACATCAACGCGCTGGCCAATGGCGACATCTGCGTCGCGGTCGGCTGGTCCGGCGATGTGCTGCAGGCGCGCGACCGTGCGGCCGAGGCCGAGAACGGCGTCGAGATCGCCTATCACGCGCCCAAGGAAGGCGCGCAGATGTGGTTCGACCAGATGGCGATCCCGGTCGATGCGCCGAACCCGGACGGGGCGCACAAGTTCCTGAACTTCATTCTGGATGCGCAGAACATGGCGGCGGCGTCGAACTATGTCTACTACGCCAACGGCAACCTCGCCTCGCAGGAATTCCTGGTCGAGGACGTGATCGACGATCCGGCGATCTATCCGGATGCGGCGACGCTGGAAAACCTGTTCACCACCCGGCCCTATCCGGCCAAGGTGCAGCGGGTTGCCACCCGGCTGTGGACCAAGATCAAGTCGGGTATCTGAGCCCCGATTTCGCGGGCGGGCCGGTCGCGGCCCGCCCCGACGACGCTCAGACCAACGGGGGCTATCTTGCAATCCACAGTATTCACGCCCTGGGAAGACCCAGACGCCAAACCGCTGATCCGGTTTCAGAACGTCACGAAACGGTTCGGCACATTCACCGCCATCGACGATCTGTCGCTGGATATCTATGAGCGGGAGTTCTTTGCCCTGCTGGGCCCGTCAGGCTGTGGCAAGACCACGATGATGCGGATGCTGGGCGGGTTCGAAACCCCCACCGAGGGCCGGATCGAGCTGGCCGGCAAGGACATCGTCGGCGTGCCGCCGAACAAGCGGGCGGTGAACATGATGTTCCAGTCCTACGCGCTGTTTCCGCACCTCAGCGTCTGGGACAATATCGCCTTTGGCCTGCGCCGCGACGGCAAGCCGAAGGCCGAGATCGAGGCGCGCGTCGCCGAGATGCTGAAACTGACCCGGCTGGAGAAATTCGCTGGCCGCAAGCCGCACCAGATTTCCGGCGGCCAGCGTCAGCGCGTGGCGCTGGCGCGCAGCCTGGCCAAGGCGCCGAAGCTGCTGCTGCTCGACGAGCCGCTGGGCGCGCTCGACGCCAAGCTGCGTCAGGACACCCAGTTCGAGCTGATGGACATCCAGGAAAAGACCGGCACCACCTTTGTCATCGTCACCCACGACCAGGAAGAGGCGATGACCGTCGCCTCCCGCGTGGCGGTGATGGACGAGGGCAGGCTGATCCAGGTGGCGACGCCGGACCGGATCTATGAATCGCCCGCCAACGTCTACGTGGCCGATTTCATCGGCGACGTGAACATCATCGAGGGGCGCGCCACCCCGGGCGAGGATGATACCTATGCCATCGACTGGGCCGAGGGAGAGGTGCCGCTGCAGGCCACCTCTGCCACCCGGTTCGACAAGGGTCAGACCTGTTACCTGGCGATCCGGCCGGAAAAGGTGACGATCTCGACCGACCGTCCCGAAGGCGCGGTCAACGCAGTGCAGGGCAAGGTGCTCGACATCGCCTATCTCGGCAATCTCTCGACCTATCACGTCGAACTGCCCTCGGGCATGGTGATCAAGGCGCAGACGGCGAACACGCGCCGGATCTCGCGCCGGAGCTTTACCTGGGAAGATCCCGTCTGGCTGTCCTGGACGGTCACCGGCGGCGTTCTTCTGGCGGGGTGACGCGATGCGCCGGTTCCTTTTGATCGCGGTCCCCTACTTCTGGCTTCTGGCGCTGTTCCTGGTGCCCTTTGTCATCGTCTTCAAGATCTCGCTCTCCGACATCGCGCTGGCGATCCCGCCCTATACGCCGACACTGGATTTCTCTGCCGGGTGGGCGGGGGTCAGGGCGTTCTTTTCCGCGCTCGATTTCGAGAATTTCACCTGGCTGACCCAGGACGACCTCTATTGGAAGGCCTACCTCAGCAGCCTCTGGATCGCGCTGATCTCGACCGCGATCACCCTGGCGGTGGGCTATCCGATCGCCTATGCCATGGCCCGCGCCCCGGAGGAGTGGCGACCCACCCTGATGATGCTGGTCATCCTGCCGTTCTGGACCAGTTTCCTGATCCGGGTCTACGCCTGGATGGGCATCCTCAGCCAGGAGGGGTTCCTGAACCAGTTCCTGATGTGGCTCGGCATCATCAACGAGCCGCTGACCATCCTCAACACCAACACCGCCGTCTACATCGGCATCGTCTATACCTACCTGCCGTTCATGATCCTGCCGATCTATGCCGCGCTGGACCGGCTTGATGAATCGCTGATCGAGGCGGCCGAGGATCTGGGCTGTTCGCGGCTCTCGGCCTTCTGGCTGGTCACCGTGCCGCTGTCCCGCAACGGGATCGCGGCGGGCAGCTTCCTTGTCTTCATCCCGGCGCTGGGCGAGTTTGTGATCCCCTCGCTGCTGGGCGGATCGGGCACGCTGATGATCGGCAAGGTGCTGTGGGAGGAGTTCTTTTCCAACCGCGACTGGCCGGTGGCCAGCGCCGTGGCGATCATCCTGCTGGCGATCCTTGTCATTCCCATCGTGCTGTTCCAGCGCAACCAGCAGAAACAGGCGGAGGCGGAACAATGAACAGGCTGAGCTGGTTCAACACCGTATCGCTGACCCTGGGCTTCGCGTTTCTCTACATCCCGATGGTGATCCTGGTGATCTTCAGCTTCAACGCGAGCAAGCTGGTGACCGTCTGGGCCGGGTTCTCGACCAAGTGGTATGGTGAACTGCTTGGAAACGAGGCGTTTCTCGACGCCGCCTGGGTCACGCTGAAGGTGGCGGTGCTATCGTCCTCCATCGCCACGGTTCTGGGCACGATGGCGGCCTATGTGCTGGTGCGCGGCGGCCGGTTCCTCGGCCGGACGTTGTTTTCCGGCATGATCTACGCGCCGCTGGTGATGCCCGAGGTGATTACCGGCCTGTCGTTGCTGCTGCTGTTCATCGGTATCGGGCTGGATCGCGGGGTGCTGACCATCGTGCTGGCGCATACAACCTTTTCGATGTGCTATGTCTCGGTCGTGGTGTCGTCGCGGCTGGTGACCTTTGACAAGTCGCTGGAAGAGGCGGCGCTGGATCTGGGCTGTTCGCCGGCACAGGCGTTTCGGCTGGTCACCCTGCCGATCATCGCACCGGCGGTCATCTCGGGCTGGCTGCTCGCCTTTACGCTGTCGCTCGACGATCTGGTGATCGCCTCCTTCACCGCCGGTCCGTCCTCGACCACGCTGCCGATCAAGATTTTCTCGGCGGTGCGGCTCGGGGTCAGCCCCGAGATCAACGCGCTTTCGACGGTCATGATCTCCATCGTCACGGTGGGTGTGATCGCCGCCTCGCTGATTTCCAAGCGCAGCATGGTGCGCCAACAGAAAGACGAACAGGAAGCGGCCCGCGCGCAATGAGGCGGATCTTCGGTTCCTATGCCTATTCCGATGCGCCGCGGATGGGCTGCTGGTGGGATGAAACCGCAACGCGGCCTGACTGGCCCGAGGCGCGGGGGGATCTGCGCGCCGATGTCGCGGTGATCGGCGGCGGGTTCACCGGATTGTCCGCCGCCCTGCACCTGGCCGAGGCCGGGGCCGACGTTGCCCTGCTCGACGCGGAGTATCCCGGCTGGGGCGCCTCCGGGCGCAACGGCGGCTTTTGCTGCCTTGGCGGCGCCAAGCTCAGCGCCGCGCAATTCGCCCGGGCTTATGGACCAGAGCAGGCGCGCGATTTCCATCGGGCCGAGGTCGAGGCGGTGCACCTGGTCGCCCGTCTGCTCGATCGTCTGGGGATCAACGCCGACACCCATTCACGCGGCGAGACCCAGCTGGCCCACAACCGGCGCGCGATGGATCGCCTGCGCCGCGCCGCCGAGGACGAAGAGGGGGCGGTTGTGACCGAACCCGCCGGTCTTGCCGGCGAGGGCATGGCCGGGTCGTTTCACGGCGCCCTGACCCGGCCGGTGGGGTTCGGCCTCAATCCGCGCAAATACGTGCTGGGACTGGCGCGCGCCGCCGCGGCGGCCGGCGCGCGGCTTTATCAGCAGAGCCCGGCACAGCGGATCGGCAAAGCCGGCACCTCTTATCGCATCGCCTTGCCGCAGGGGGAACTGCGGGCCGGAACGGTGCTGCTCTGCACCAACGGGTATTCCAGCGAGGATGTCCCCGGCTGGCTCGCCGGGCGCTACATACCGGCGCAATCCACCGTGCTGGTGACCCGGCCGCTGACCGATGCCGAACTGGCCGCGCAGGGCTGGACCAGCGACCAGATGGCCTATGACACCCGCAACCTGCTGCATTATTTCCGGCTGATGCCGGACCGGCGGTTCCTGTTCGGGATGCGCGGCGGGCTGACCTCCACCCCCCGGGCCGAGGCCGCGGCGCGGGCCCGCACGCGCGCCGATTTCGAGGCGATGTTCCCGGCCTGGCGCGGCGTCGAGAGCGCGCATATGTGGTCCGGCATGGTCTGTCTTGCGCGCAATCGCGTGCCCTTTGCCGGGCCGGTGCCGGGCGAACCGGGCCTTTTCGCAGGGCTGGCCTATCACGGCAACGGGGTGGCGATGGGCAGCTATGCCGGGCGGCTGCTGGCCGATCTGGCGCAGGGCCGCGCGCCCGATCTGCCCTATCCCGAGCCGATGCGCCACCCGATGCGGCGCTTTCCGCTGGGCCGGGCGCGGCGGCTGCTGATGCCGCCGCTCTATGCCGCGCTGGCGCTCGGCGATCTGTGACCGACCCGCGCCCGCCTTGGTTGACAGGTCGCGCCGGATCGCCCATCCCTGAGAAAAACCGGGCTTGAGGGCGGGCATATGAAGATTGCGATGATCGGGACAGGCTATGTCGGTCTGGTTTCGGGCGTGTGTTTCTCGGATTTCGGTCACGACGTGATCTGCGTCGACAAGAACCCCGACAAGATCGCCATGCTGGAGCGCGGCGAGGTGCCGATCTATGAGCCCGGGCTGGACGCGCTGATCCAGAAGAACGTGGAAAGCGGGCGGTTGTCCTTTTCCACCGATCTTCCGGCGGCGGTGGACGGAGCCGAGGCGGTGTTCATCGCCGTGGGCACTCCGACCCGGCGCGGCGACGGGCATGCCGATCTGACCTATGTGATGGCGGCGGCCGAGGAGATCGCCCGGGCGCTGACCGGATACGCGGTGGTGGTGACCAAATCCACGGTTCCGGTCGGCACCAACCGGCAGGTCAAGCAGACCATCGCCAAGGCCAACCCGAAGGCGGAGTTCGACGTGGCCAGCAACCCAGAGTTCCTGCGCGAAGGCGCCGCGATCGAGGATTTCATGAAGCCCGACCGCGTTGTCGTCGGGGTGCAGAACGACCGCGCCGCCGAGCTCATGGAAGAGATCTATCGCCCGCTCTACCTGCGCGAGTTTCCGATCATCACCACCGATCTGGAAAGCGCCGAGATGATCAAATACGCCGCCAACGCCTTTCTCGCGACCAAGATCACCTTCATCAACGAGATCGCCGCGCTTTGCGAACGGGTCGGCGCCGACATCAAGCAGGTGAGCAAGGGCATGGGCCTCGACGGGCGCATCGGCAACAAGTTCCTGCACGCCGGCCCCGGCTATGGCGGATCGTGTTTTCCCAAGGATACCAAGGCATTGGCCCGGATCGGACAAGATCACGCGATCCCGATGCAGATCACCGAGACGGTAATCAAGGTCAATGATGAGACCCGCCGCCGGATGACCGAGAAGATCACCGACATGATGGGCGGGCATCTGGCCGGAAAAACCGTGGCGGTGCTGGGCGTGACCTTCAAGCCGAACACCGACGACATGCGCGAGGCCCCCAGTCTGACCATCATCCCCGCCCTGATCGGTGCCGGCGCGCGGGTTCGGGTGGTCGATCCGCAGGGCCGGCGCGAGGGCGAAGACCTGCTGCCGGGGGTGCATTGGGTCGAGGATGCTTACAAGGCGGCGCAGAACGCCGACGCGCTGGTGATCCTGACCGAGTGGAACGAGTTCCGCGCGCTGAATCTCAAGCGGCTGGCGAAAAAGATGGCCACCCCGGCGCTGGCCGATCTGCGCAACATCTATTCCGCGCGCGATGCGAAACGGGCGGGTTTTGTTGCCTATGTCTCGGTCGGGCGCACCGATTACCGCGCCGAGGGGGCGTAGCACCTGAGCGCCGCGCGCTCCAGCGCCAGACCTTCGGCGTAATCCCTGTGCCCGCGGTCAACCTGGTACTGGCAATAGGCCGCCATGCGCCAATGATACCATGGCCGCAGGGCAAGGAAACGGTCCGCCGTGGCGCGCTCCGGGTAAGCCCTTAGAAACGCGTCGATTTCCGCGTTGCTCAGGGGGGTTCCGCGATACACCTGCTGCATCGCGGGCGAGGCGAAGATCGCCAGATCGCCGGCCGGATCGCCCAGCGCCGGGCATTGCCAGTCGATCAGCGCGGCCTGATCGCCCTGCACCACGATATTGCCCGGCACCGGATCGCCGTGCAGCAGCCGACACTGGCCCGAGGGCGAAACCGAGCCGCCCGGCTGCAGGCGCCGAAGCTCGTCTGCCCCGGAGGGGTGGCAAAGCGACAGGATTTCAAGGGTTTGGCGCGTGATCTCGGCGCTGCCGTCGGGGGCGGCGGGCAACCCGACGACCGGCCCATGCGCGTGCACCCGCGCCAAAAGACGCGCCGCCGTCCCGGCCCCGGACACCCAATGCGCACCCGGCAGATGGCGATAGAGCACCCAAGGGTGGGTTGCGCCGGCATCCCCCGCCACCCGTTCGGGAGCGAGACCGCATCCGGACAGGGCGGCGAGACAGGCCGCCTCGCGCGCCGGATCGTTGGCGAACAGCGGCGTCGCGCCCTCCGAAACGTAGAGTTTCAGGACCAGATCGTACAATTTCCCGCGCAGCCGCCAGACCCTGTTGGTGCGCCCGCCCGCCAGCGGCACCGGGTCGGGATCGGCGGCCAGATGACCGCTCTGGCGCAGCCGCGCGGTCAATCCGGCAGGGGGCTGGGGTTCCGGTGAGGTCAGGGTTGAAGCTCCGGGCATGGGGTCGAGCCCGGCGATGCGGGCATCGCGGCAGGATCGCGCGGCGCAGGCGCCGGTGCAAGGCCCCGCCGCGATAGTTGAGTTTGCCCGCCAAAGCGCCTATTTCCACCGCTATGGCCGGACATTGCGGCAAACAGCGAGGACCCCCCGACGTGGCGAACCATCTTTACCAGAACGACCTGCCCGACGGGCTCGACCTCGGCCCCGTGGTCGCCATCGATTGCGAGACGATGGGGCTGAACCCGCACCGCGACCGGCTGTGCGTGATCCAGATGTCGGGCGGCGATGGCGATGCGCATATCGTTCAGGTGGCCAGGGGCCAGACGCAGGCGCCGAACCTCGCGCGGATGCTGGAGAACCCGGATGTTCTGAAGCTCTTTCATTTCGGCCGCTTCGATATCGCCGCGATGTACAACGCCTTTGGCGCGCTGGCCGCGCCGGTCTATTGCACCAAGATCGCCAGCCGGCTGGTGCGCACCTATACCGACCGGCACGGGCTGAAGAACCTGACAGCGGAACTGATCGGCGTCGACATCTCCAAGCAGCAGCAGATGAGCGACTGGGGCGCCGAGGATCTGACCGGCGCGCAGCTCGATTACGCGGCCTCCGATGTGCTTTACCTGCACCGGCTGCGCGAGGAGCTGGACAAGCGGCTGGCACGCGAGGGGCGCAGCGAACTGGCGCAATCCTGTTTCGATTTCCTGCCGACGCGGGCCAGGCTGGACCTCGAAGGCTGGCCCGAGATCGACATCTTCGCGCATTCATGAGCCGGTTTCAGGATATCGCCCGGCGGGTCATCGAGACCGAGGCCGAGGGGCTGCGGCAACTGGCCGAGGGGCTGAACGGCGATTTCGACCGCGCGGTGGAAACCCTGCTGCAGGCCAGCGGGCGGGTGGTGGTCAGCGGAATGGGCAAATCCGGCCATATCGCGCGCAAGATCGCGGCAACGCTGGCCAGCACCGGTACGCCGGCGCAATTCGTCCACCCGGCCGAGGCCAGCCATGGCGATCTGGGCATGATGGCGCGCGGGGACGTGGCGCTGGTGCTGTCAAACTCGGGCGAGACGCCGGAACTGGCCGACCTCGTGGCCTATACCCGCCGCTTTTCCATCCCGCTGATCGGGGTGGCGAGCCGCGCGGATTCGACCCTGTTGCGGCAATCCGACGTGGCGCTGGTGCTGCCGCAGGTGGAGGAGGCCTGCAACACCGGCGTGGTGCCCACCACCTCGACCACGATGACGCTGGCGCTGGGCGATGCGCTGGCGGTGGCGCTGATGGAGCACCGTGAATTCACGCCTGCGCATTTCCGCGAGTTCCATCCCGGCGGCAAGCTGGGGGCCCGGCTGAGCAAGGTGCGCGACCTGATGCATGCCGGCGACGCGCTGCCCACGGTGCCGGCCGGCGCCCCGATGAGCGACACGCTGCTGGAGATCAGCCAGAAGGGGTTCGGCGTGGCCGGTGTGACCGACGCGCAGGGCGCGCTGGCCGGGATCATCACCGACGGCGACCTGCGGCGCCACATGGACGGGCTGTTGCAGCTTTGCGCCGCCGACGTGATGACACCGAATCCCACCACGATCGGGCCCGACGCCCTGGCCGAGGAGGCGCTGGCGCTGATGAACGCGCGCAAGATCACCTGCCTGTTCGTGGTCGATCCCGACGGCCCGCCGGCTGCGCAGGGATTGCTGCATATCCATGACTGCCTTCGCGCAGGCCTCGGCTGAACCGGGGCGGGGATGGACAACTATTCGCGCTTCGTCGCCTACCTGAAGGTGATCCTGCCGCTGGCGGCGGTGGCGCTGCTGTCGATGCTGTTCCTGCTGTCGCGCAGCCTCGAGCCGACCGCCACGCTGCCGTTTGCCCGCCACGAGGTGGAAGAACGGGTGCGCGGCCAGCAGATCACCGCGCCGTTCTATTCCAGCACCACCGACAGCGGCGACGAGATCACGGTGAGCGCGCGACTGGCCCGGCCGACGGGCAGCGGCGGGTTGGCCGAGGCCGAGGCGTTGAACGCCAAGGTGACGCTGGTCAAGGGCGGGCAGATCGAGCTGCGCTCGGAGCTTGGCACCATCGACCCCGACACCGACGAGGCCAGCTTTTCCGGCGCGGTAGAGATCACCACCAGCACCGGCTATACGGTGCGGACCGACAGGCTGGACACCACCATCGGCGATTTCCGCGCCAGCACCCCCGGCGAGGTGCGCGCAACCGGCCCGGTGGGACGGTTGACCGCCGGAAGGATGGAGATCGGCGCGAAAAACCCGGGTGGAGCAACGCATATGCTTTTCAAAAATGGCGTGAAACTGATATACGATCCCAAAAAGTCACCGGAGCAATAGAATTTGCCCTATTTTCGAGCCCTTTTCGTCTGTCTTGCGGTTCTTGTCGGCTCCGGTCCCGGATTGGCGCAGGAGACCCGCGTGGCCTTCGGGACATCGCCCGCGGACCCGAGCCAGCCGGTCGAGGTGACCGCCGACAGCCTGAACGTGAACCAGACCGATGGGTCGGCCGAGTTTTCCGGCGAGGTTCTGGTGATCCAGGGCGCGATGCGCATGACCGCCGACCGCGTCTTTGTGATCTATGACAGCGCCGCCAGCCGGATTGCGCGGCTCGAGGCGACCGGCGAGGTGGTTCTGGTCAACGGGCCGGACGCCGCCGAATCCGACCGCGCGGAATACAGTATCGACAGCGGCGTGGTGGTGATGTCGGGCAATGTGCTGCTGACCCAGGGGCCGAGCCTGCTGAGTTCGGACCGCATGGTGGTCAACCTGACCACGGGCACCGCCGAGATGGCCGGGCGGGTCAAGACGATCCTGAACCCGGGCCAGAATTCGGGCGGCGACAACTGATGACCATACCCGATCTGACGGTCACCGAAGGGGGATTGGGCCTTCGCGTGGAAAGCGTGCGCAAGTCGTACCGCAAACGGGTGGTGATTCGCGACGTTTCGATGACGCTGGACCGCGGCGAGGTGGTGGCGCTGCTTGGTCCCAACGGATCGGGCAAGACAACCAGCTTTTACGCCATTGCCGGGCTGGTCTTTCCCGAGGCGGGCAGGGTGACGCTGGACGGCCAGAACGTGACCAACCTGCCGATGTACCGGCGCGCCAAGATGGGCATCGGATACCTGCCGCAGGAGATGTCGATCTTTCGCGGGCTGAGTGTCGAAGACAACATCCTTGCGGTGCTGGAGATCTCGGAGCGCGATCCGCACAGCCGGCGGGAACGGCTGGAGGAACTGCTTTCGGATTTTTCGATCGAGCATCTGCGCCGGGCCCCGGCGCTGGCCCTTTCGGGCGGCGAGCGGCGCCGCGTGGAGATTGCCCGCTGCCTGGCCGCCGATCCGAAATACCTGTTGCTGGACGAACCCTTTGCCGGGGTCGATCCGATCAGCGTGGGCGATATCCGCCATCTTGTCGCGGACCTCAAGAAGCGCGGGATCGGCGTGCTGATCACCGATCACAACGTGCGCGAGACGCTGGAGATCGTCGACCGTGCCTATATCC
>Ga0209692_10004328_pt1 | contig 12956 bp, 11 predicted proteins | sample tdDd472_FD_187129 | JGI IMG/M metagenome (GOLD analysis project Ga0209692, IMG submission 187129) | Marine sediment microbial communities from the Atlantic coast under amendment with organic carbon and nitrate - tdDd47.2 (SPAdes)... | ecosystem: Environmental > Aquatic > Marine > Coastal >...
CGCGAGGGACACCCTTCGATATGACGTTCCGTGTGAGCCTCGCTGCGTAGGTCGCGACCGTGCAGTCACAGCAGCAACGTGGTCGTTGGTGGGGGGCGTCGCGCGTCGCGGCCCGTCAGAGCACGCCAGCCATCACCTCTGCATCGGTGGCCGGGTTGGCGTCGTCGCCCGGGTCGTGGAACAGGCCGGCGGTGACCGAGACCGACGTGGCGGGCCGCCAGTCGTTCACACACGCCACCACGTGGTTATCGGGATCGTCGTCACCCAGTGCGGCCGGGATCACGACCTCTTCCCCCTGGACGGTGACTTCGATCCCCGTCCTCTGCGCATCGCCGAGCGGCGCGCCGCCCGGACCGCTGACACCGCCCTCCCACGTGAGCTGCAGGATCTGAGCACCGGCCGGGCACTCACCCTCGAAGCCCGCGGTGCCGGGCTCGAAGCGCTCCACCAGCGCGAGCGAGGCCCCTTCAGCGAGCGTGACGATCGATTCGATTCGGAGCCCCGTCAACGAGCGGCCGTCCGCATCTCGGAGGTCTCCGACCACCTCGACGGCGCGCGGTGGGGCGTCCGGTGTCCCGAACGGGCCCGCCAGCAGCACGGTGCGGCGCTCCCGCGCCTCCACGGCTGGGGCCAGGGTCGCGCACGTGGGCGTCACCGGCGATCCGTCCGCGGTCTCGACGCGGAAGGCGTCCGCCGTGACCGAGGCCATCGTCAGCTGGACCGAGAAGACCAGCGGCATGCCGTCGTCCCCTTCGACGTCCGTGCCCCCGCAAAGGAAGTTCGCCCTCGCCGGGAGCATGTCGAGGCCGTGGTAGGCGCTCAGGATCACGGCGTCGGAGGGCAGGCCCGCGTCGTGGGGACCCGCGTCGTCACCTGCATCTTCCTCCGCGCGCGCCGCGTCCCGGCCTGCGTCCGGGACGGACGCGCCGCCGCAAGCCACGAGAGACAGGAACATGGCCGTGAGGAGCCCGCACCGGGCAACGAGGGCCGACGTACGCAACGCGCGGAGAGTCCCGGAAGCCGCGGTTCCGATCATCACTCGCGAACCCTACCCGAGCCCGAAGCGCTTGCGCATCTCGGTGAGGAAGGTTTCGTCCTGCTCGGACGAGTAGCGCGCACCGAGCAGCTCTTTGGCGCCCTCGCCCGAGATGAAGCGCAGCCGCGCCGTGTCGTCGTGGACCGCCTCCCAGATCACCTCGGCGACCCCCGCCGGCTTCTGGAAGGTGCTCGTGTCCATGTTGGCCCGCGCGGCGACCATCGCCTCTACCATGGGCTGGTACTCGGCCATCGACTCGTCGTTGGTGAACACGAAGGACCGTCCACCGAAGTCGGTGTCGACGCCGCCTGGCTCGACCCGCTTCACGCGAACGCCGAGGGGAATGAGCTCGTAGTGCAGGGCTTCGGTGAGCCCCTCCACCGCCCACTTCGAGCCGTGGTAGAGCGCGCCGAACGGGTAGCACATGCGGCCGCCGACCGAGGAGATGTTGACAATCACCCCGCTCTTTCGGGCGCGCATCCCCTTCGGGGCTGACGTTCACCCCCGACCGCAGCGGCAAGAGCCCCAGGTACCTCATAGAAGGCGACGCCGTCGTCGGACCGGGCATCCTTGCGGAGCCGACCGACGGCGACGTCATATTGAGTAGCGTCCCCAGCGGGGTTTTCTCAGTCGGACCGCTGCGAGATTCCTCAGGTTTTCATGCATTCCGCGTAGCACCACGCGGACGGTGCTCCGCGCGACAAAGGAATTCGTGATCGTGCTTGCACTCGTACCTTGCCCAACAGGGGCTCCAACGTTCGCACCGTGCTTCGTCGGGGCGCCGGGTGTCTCGCCTGATCGATCATGCCGGCGTGTTCCGCGTTCGGCTCGGAGTGCTTGACCTCGAACTTCATTTCGATATCCTCGCGAATGATGGAGCGAGTTGCCGAGGCCGAGCTGCGCGCGGGAGACTGCGAGGTCTTCACGTTCGACGTGGACCGGGTCGAGCGGGCTCGACAGGCTCTCTGGGCAGATTCGGAGCTCGAAGCTGTCGCCGATCTACTCAAGCTGGCTGGAAGCCCAGCGCGTCTCCGAATCCTCCTCTCGCTCGCCATCGGCGAGCTCTGTGTGTGCGATCTGGCGCAGGTCCTCGGGCTCAGTGTCTCGGCGACATCGAACCAACTCCAGACGCTGCGTCGAGCGGGCCTCATCAAGTTTCGCAAGAGCGGCAAGCTCGCGTTCTACTCGTTGCGACGTCCCGAGCTGCTCGAGCTGGTGACCCAAGCGCGAGCGATGGCCACGGCAGCCGGGGAGCGGCCATGAAGCGCCTGCTCGCTACCGTCGTCCTGGTCGCCGTGACCCTGTCCGCCATGCCGTGCGAGTTGCTGGAGGCCCTGAGCGAGGACGAAACCACGATCGTGGAGACGCGCTCTCGCTGCGTGCACCAAGCCCAGTCACCGACGGACCGTCTCCCCGACACCGAGTGCTCGGGATGCCTTTGCTGTACCGCGGTCTCATGCCTCTCGACAGCTCTATCCACAGTCGATCCCACGCCGGTTCGCCGGTTGCCTCGGGCTGACGCCGTCCCAGACCGCCACCCCGACGGCCATCTCGACGGCGTCTTCCATCCTCCACGCTCGCTCGCCTGAACGGTAAGGGCGCTGGTGTCGCGGCATGTCCGCGACGCCAATGCCCGTCGTCTCAGAAGGCTAGAGCGCCGGCCGGAGCCGGTGGAGATGGAGTTGTTTGATGTGGTCATGCACCCGTGCCCCTCGTAGGGCGCGGCTTCAGCAAGCGTTTCGTCGGTCGTCCCATCGTCGGGGTCGGTCGTGATCGCGGCGATCAAGATCGTCGCCGCGATCGTGGTGCTGCTCGTCGTCCTCAATGCGCTCTGGCGCTGGGCCAGCCGCCGTCATCAGCTCCCGTGTCCCACCTGGCTCTCGTGGGGACTCGGCGGAAGTCTTGCGGATTGGTTCCTCGGGACCACCACCGCTCTCGATCGTATGGGGGTCCGGACGGGGCTCCAGGTGCTGGAGATCGGGCCTGGACCTGGACGCCTTCTCGTTCCGGTTGCGCAACGCGTCCGCCCAAAGGGGCGAGCCGTGGGCCTCGACATCCAAGAGGGGATGGTTGAGCGCCTCCAAAAGCGAGCGGCACGCGAAGGCGTCACGAATCTCGAGGGCGTGGTGGGGGACGGGAGCCAGGAGTGCTTCCCGCCGGAGAGCTTCGATCACGTCTTCCTCGCGCTGACTCTCGGGGAGATCCCCGCCCGGGAGGACGCGCTCCGCCAGTGCTTCGCGGTCTTACGTCCCGGGGGGCGGCTCTCGGTGACCGAGCTCTTTCCGGACCCGCACTTCCTATCCCGCCGGAAGGTGCGAGAGCTAGTAGAGGAGGCGGGCTTCCGGCACGAGGCCACGCAAGGTCACGCGCTCTTCTTCACCGCCAACTTTCTCAAGCCCTCGGGCGTCTCGTCATGAGCGGCACGGAGCGGGAGCAGCCCGCCACCGATCCGCAGACGCTCGACGTGCGGGTGGCTGGCGTTGACTGCGACAACGACGCGTCCCGGCTGAAGGCCAGCGTGGAGGGGCTTCCCGGAGTGCTCGCGGTCGAGGTCTGGACCAGCTCGGCGCGGCTCCGAGCCTCGTTCGACCCCGCGACCACGGGTCCCGAGGAGCTGCGTTCTCGTTTGGCGGAGCTCGGCCATCCCGTCGCGGAGCGTCACCAAGGATCGGTGCCTCCATGGCGCAACATCCGGGTCGTCATGTCGCTCCTCTCGGGTGTCCTCCTGCTGGGCGGGTGGCTGCTCTCGATGGGAGGGCTTCCCGGATGGCTGGTCACCGCTACCTACGTCCTCGCCATGATCGTGGGCGGCTACGACTTCGCCCTCGAAGGCCTGGGGGAGCTCGTCCGGGAGCGACGGATCGGCATCGAGCTGTTGATGAGCATCGCGGCGGTCGGCGCTGCGGCGCTCGGTGAGGTGGGGGAAGGGGCGATGCTGGTCTTCCTCTATTCCATCTCCGAGGCGGCCGAGGGGTACACGAGCGACAAGACGCGCTCGGCCGTGCGTGCCCTGATGGAGCTCGCGCCCAAGACCGCGCGTGTTCGGGACAGCGGCGAAGAGCGACTGATCCCGGTGGAGGAGCTTCGAGTTGGCTCAGTCTTCATCGTCCTTCCGGGCGAGTCGATCGCGACGGACGGGACCATCGTCTCGGGCCACTCGTCGGTCGACGAGTCTCCGGTCACGGGCGAGAGCATCCCGGTCTCCCGGGAAGAGGGAGAAGAGGTGCTCGCCGGCACTCTGAACGGCGAGGGGGCGCTGGAGGTCCGCGCCACGAAGTCGTTCGAGGACAACACGCTCGCGCGGATCGTCCGAATGGTGGAGGAAGCGCAGGAGCGCAAGGGCATTACCCATCGCTTCGTCGAGCGCTTTGGTCGGCGCTACAGCCCCGCGGTCCTGGCCGCCGGCATCGCGGTGGCGGTGCTGCCGCCGCTCACCACGGGTGGGGACTGGAACGAGTGGATCACCCGCGCCGTCGTTCTGATCGTCGCTGCGGCCCCGTGTGCGCTCGTCATCTCGATCCCCATCGCGCACGTGGCCTCGCTCGGGACGGCCGCTCGACACGGCGTGCTCATCAAGGGCGGCGTCTACCTCGAGGAGCTCGCGAAGATACGCGTGCTCGCGCTGGACAAGACGGGGACGCTGACGCGAGGGGAGCCTCAGGTCACCGATGTCGTCGCTCTCAGCGGCGCGCCGTACTCCGAGCGCGAGCTCCTCGCGCTCGCTTCGGGAGTCGAGCAGCGCAGCGATCACCCTCTGGCGCGAGCGATCTTGCGCGCCGCAGCCGAACGAGGCGTCGAGCCCACTGCCACGACGAAGGCGCGGTCGCTCACCGGCGCGGGTGTGACGGCGGCCCGGGAAGAAGACGGCGCATCCCTCTTCGTCGGAAGTGCTTCGTTCTTCGAACGGGAACGCGGCGTCGAGCTCGCACCGATGGCGGCGGCGCTCGACGAGCTCAGGAACCAGGGCAAGACGGTCGTCCTCGTCGGCGGCGAGCATGACGCGTGGGGGCTCATCGCGATCCGCGACGACCTCCGGCCGGGTGCGCCGGAGGTATTGGGCGCTCTTCGACGAAGGCGGATCGAACGCCTCGTGATGCTGACCGGCGACCATGAGCGCACGGCCGAGGCCATCGCCCAGGAAGCTGGGCTCGATGAAGTCCATGCGCGACTGAAGCCAGAGGACAAGTCCGCCCTCGTGGGCTCCCTCCACGAAAAGCACGGGCACGTGGCGATGGTCGGAGACGGCGTCAATGACGCGCCGGCCCTCGCCTCGGCGACGGTGGGCGTGGCCATGGGAGCCGCAGGGACCGACGTCGCGCTCGAGACGGCGGACGTGGCGCTGATGGCCGACGACCTCGGCAAGCTGACCTACGCGCTCGACCTGGCCCACGCGAACGCCCGCATCGTGCGCCAGAACCTCATTCTGTCCGCGGTGGTGATCAGCGTGCTGGTCGTCGGTGCGGTCTCCGGCTTCTTCACGATCTCGATCGCGATTGTCGCCCATGAGCTGAGCGAGCTCGCGGTCATCGGCAACGGGCTTCGGATGCTCGCTGTGCGTCCGAGACCCCTGGACTCAGGTGCGGTGAGCACCGCGCGCGCTGGTGCGCCCAACCCCATCCAAGGAGGAACACCATGACTGAGCTGAGCTACGGATTCGGGACGATCATCGCGGATGAGGACTTCGACGCGGTCGAGGGACGCGTCGTCGAGGCGCTCAAGAGCGAGGGATTCGGTGTGCTCACCGAAATCGACGTCCAGACCACCCTCAAGAAGAAGCTCGACCTCGACTTTCGCCGCTACACCATCCTGGGCGCCTGCAATCCGCAGCTCGCGCATCGGGCGCTCGCGCACGAGATGCACATCGGGCTTCTGCTGCCGTGCAACGTCGTGCTCCAAGAGACGGCCGACGGCGGTGTGGCCGTGTCCATCGCTTCTCCCCGAGCAATGTTCGCCCTGGTGGACAACGCCGGTGCGCGTTCCATCGCCGACGAAGCGGAAGCCCGTCTGCGACGGGTCTTGGACTCGCTCGGTTCGGCCTCGAGATGACGTCTCGTCCGCGAAACTCAATGCTGGCACGGAGGACGGGTGACCGAACATGGCATGGCGTGAAGGTCACGGCCTGGTTGATCGCCACCGGGGTGCTGCTTCAGGTGCCCACATCGCGGGTCTTGGCGCAGGCCGAGGAGGAGCCATCGGACGCCGAGACTGTCGTTCCGGCCGCACCTACACGGGAGCCGATCTCGATTGGGGGTCAGCAGGTCTCCTTGGCGCGCCTTCTGCGTCACGCAGAGCAAAGCGCTCCCGCGATCGCCGTGGCTCGCGCGGAGGTCGAGCTCGCCGACGAGTCGTTTGGTGCGGCCGACCCGTTCCTACCTTCGAATCCGACGTTGCAGGTCGCCGCTGGACCGAGGTTCGGAGACAACGGAGCCACTGACCTCAACCTTCGGTTCATCCTTCAGCAGCCGATCGAGATCGGAGGTCAGCGTCCCCTCCGTTTCGATGTCGCACGGGCGGCGAGGGAGTCGCGCGAACACGAGCTCGAGCGCGTGCGCTGGGAGGTCCGTCGTCAGATACGCGCCGGCTATCGTGCGGCGCTCTTCGCGCGCCGTCGGGCGGTGCTGGCGCGGCAGCTCGAAGCGTTCCAGCGCCGTCTCATCGGAGTGGCGCGTCGTCGCCTGGAAACGGGAGACGTCACTCCGCTGACTTTGAGGCTGGCGGAGGCGGAAGCGGCGCAGGCGGAGCAACGCGCGATCGCGGCGGTGCAGGACTACCTCGACGCGTGCCTCGTGCTCGCCGAGGTCTCGGGGTGGAACGCGCGGCGACCTCCCGAGCCCGTTCAGGAGCTCGAGTCCGCCCCGTCCTTGCCGAGCCTCACTCGCCTCCTCGAGCTTGCCAGCGAAAACCACCCGTTGCTCGAGGTACAGCGGGCCGCCGCCCGTGAGGCGACAGCGCGGGTCGCCTTGGCAGAGCGCGACGCGTGGCCAAATCCCTCCCTCGGGGCCCTCTACGTGTACGAGGGTGCCCCGAACGGTGGCAATCCCGAGCACGTCCTCATGGGCTTGCTCACCATCCCGATCCCGAGCTTCCGGCTCAACCAGGCAGAGCGGGCGGGAGCGGAGGCGAGACTCGAAGTCGCGCTGACTCGGGAACACGCCGTGCGCGGCGTTCTCGAAGTGCAGCTCCGAAGGCTGCGGACCGCGGCCGAGGCTGCGGCGCGACGCGTTCAGGCGTACCGCGACGTCGTGTTGCCGCGCTTCGAAGAGAACCTGCGCCTCCTCGAGCGTGCTTTCGAGCTCGGCGAGATCGACTTCCTGCGCCTGTCGGTCGCGCAGGAGCGGCTGCTCACGGTGCAGCAAGACGCGCTCGACGCGCGGGCCGACTACCAGATCGCACTCGCCGATCTCGAAGCCTACGTGGGCATGGAGCTCACGGGCTCGCGAAACCGAGTTCCAGCTCAACCAACGGAAGCGGCCATCGATGTCTCACGAACAAATCCAACGAGGAGCTCACCATGAACTTCGTCTGTCTCTCTGAACCGAACCGTCATCTCCACGTCAGCCTGGTCGCGCTCTTGGCGCTGTGCGCCCTCTCGTCCGGCTGCGAAGAGGAGACGGCAGCGAACGACCAGGAGCACGCCGCGCAAGAGGCCACTGCACGAGACCTCACAGCCCATACGCACGAAGGCGGTGAGTCCTGCTTCATCTGCGACCCGTCCCTGCGCGAAGCGGGGAGACTCTGGTGCGCAGAACATGGGCGCTACGAAGACCGCTGCTGGGAATGCCAACCCCAGATGCGTGACGCCGACAGGCCCTACTGCGAAGAGCACGGCCTCTACGAAGACGAGTGCTTTCTGTGCGACCCGTCGCGCGCGGAAGCGACGGCAGAGACAGCCCCGGAAGGAACCACGCCGTGACGCCAAGATACGCGGCACCGTTGCGCTTCGCCCTGGCCAGCCTCATCGCGGCCGGAACATTCGCGTTCGGCTGCGAAGAGCCAGAGAGCATCTCCGAAGAGGAGACGTCGGCGACGACGCTCGCGGCCCACACGCATGAGGGCGGTGAAACCTGCTTCATCTGCGACCCGTCCCTGCGCGAAGCGGGGAGGCTGTGGTGCACAGAACACGGGCGCTACGAAGACCGCTGCTGGTTGTGTCATCCGGAGCTTCGCGATCCGGAGAGACCCTATTGCGAAGAGCACGGCCTGTACGAGGACGAGTGTTTCCTGTGTGACCCGTCGCGGGCTGAGGCGGCTGGTGCTCAGGCTGAACGCCCTGGCGCTGAGGGTGAGCCGGTCGGCGCTCCGACGGACGAGGCATCGGAGAACGTGCTCTTCTGCAACGAGCACCGGGTACCCGAGGACCAATGCGGCATCTGCCAACCGCAGCTCGCCGCCACCCTGCCGGTCGGCGAATCCTTGCTGGTTCGCTTGGCATCGGACCGCTCCGCAGACCTCGCGGGCCTGACGATCGCGGGACCCGTCCGAGCGGACTCATCCACCTCGATAGCGCTGCTCGGGGAGATCCAGTTCAACGGAAACCGCTTGGCCGAGATCAGCGCTCTCATGGGCGGTGTGGTCCAGCGGGTCGACGCGGATCTCGGCCAGGTAGTGGAGGCGCGCGAGGTGCTCGCCGTGGTCCATTCGCCCGGGGTCGCCACGGCCAGGGCCGACTACATCTCCGCGAGAGGCGAGCTGCAACTGCGTCGGGCGGCCGCAGAGCGCCAGCGCCAACTCTTCGGCGAGAACATCGCATCGCGGCGACGTCTGGAGGAGGCGGAGGCGGCGCACGGTCAGGCCCGAGCTGCCCTGCGCCTCGCTCGCCAACGGCTCCTCAACCTGGGGTTCACCGCGGGGCAGCTGACATCGGTCGCGGACGGAGGCTCGGAGCTGCCTCTGCGTGCCCCTTTCCGCGGCACGGTGGTCAGGCGCACCGCCGTCCTCGGCGAGGCGGTCGAGACCGGCGCGTCTCTCTTCGAGATCGCCGACCTCGACAACATGTGGGTCGACATCTCGGTGCCCGAAGAAGACGCGGTGCACCTCGGCGTCGACACCCCAATCCAAGTGGCGCTCCAAGGACGCGAGGGGGGCGTCATCGCTGGCGGCATTACCTGGGTGGGCCCGATCGTCGACGAGCGCACACGCACGGTTCGTGCGCGGGGCGTGGTACCGAACCCCGAGGGTGTGCTCAGGCACGGGATGTTCGTGGATGTGACGGCGATCCTCGAGCGACACCCCGGAGCTCTACGACTTCCTGCGTCGGCCATCAGCCGAATCGAGAATCTGCCCTTCGTGTTCGTGCGGCGAGAGGCGGACCTCTTCGAGGCGCGCCGGGTCGACGTGGGGGATCGGCTGTCGACCGGCGAGGTCGTAGTCCTCCGCGGCATCGAAGGCGGCGACGAGATCGTGACGGGCGGAGCGTTCGTCATCAAGTCCGCCTTCCTCGCCTCGCGCCTCGGCGCTGGCTGTGTGGACGACTGAGCCGATGAAGGTGCCGCAATGACGCGACTCGTCCATGCCGCTTTGAACAACCGGCTCCTCGTCCTGGTGGTCTTCGGCCTCGCATGCACCGCGGGCGTCGTTCGCCTCGTGCAGCTTCCGATCGACGCATTCCCCGACACGACGCCGGTCCAGGTGCAGATCAACACGGTTGCGCCCGCGTTGAGCCCGGAGGAGATCGAACAACAGATCACGCTGCCAGTCGAGCTATCGATCGGTGGGCTGCCCGGCCTGCAGAGCATGCGGTCGGTGTCGAAGTTCGGGCTGTCGCAGGTCGTCGTCGTCTTCGACGACGACGTGGAGATCATCGACGCGCGTCAGTATGTCGCAGAGCGCCTCGCGTCGGTCGAGCTGCCTTCGGGCGTCGGTCGCCCGACGTTGGGACCCATCGCGACGGGTCTCGGCGAGGTGTTCCACTACACCATCCGGTCGACGGATCCGGACCGCTCGATCGAGGAGCTGCGAACGCTGCACGACTGGGTGATCCGACCGGAGCTCAGGAAGGTCAGCGGCGTCGCCGAGGTCAACTCCTGGGGGGGGCTGGAGCGACAGTTTCAGGTCGTGGTGCATCCTGAATCGCTGATCGCGTTCGACCTGACATTAGATGACGTGATGGAGGCGCTCCGCCGGAACAACACGAACGTTGGAGGAGGGCAAATCGTCAGGGCTGGAGAGGCCAGCGTCGTCCGCGGCGTCGGTCGCGTCTCGACGATATCCGCCATCGAGAACATCGTGGTCAGGACCAGCGATGGAACGCCGGTTCTGATCGAGGACGTCGCCTCCGTGCAGATTGGAGCCGAGATCCGGCGAGGCGCGGTGACGGCCGGAGGTGAGGGCGAGGTCGTTCTCGGTCTTGCGTTCATGCTCATGGGCGAGAACAGCCAGGTTGTCACGGAAAACCTCCGCGCCCGGCTCGAGTCTCTCCGACCCTCCCTGCCCCCCGACGTGGTCGTCGAGGTCGTGTACGATCGGACCACCCTCGTCGATCAGGTCATTCGGACGGTCGAGGAGAATCTCCTGGTCGCTGCGGGCTTGGTCGTACTGATCTTGCTCCTGCTGCTCGGGAACCTTCGGGCAGGTCTCTTGGTGGCGGTCTCGATTCCCATCGCGATGCTCTTCGCGGTCCAGGGAATGCACGAGTTCGCGATCGCAGCGAGCCTCTTGAGCCTGGGCGCCATCGACTTCGGAATCCTCGTCGATGGATCCGTCGTGATGACGGAGTCGAACCTACGCGCACTTCAAGAGCGCCAGCGTCAGCTCGGTCGCGAGCTCACGGCTGACGAACGGCTGAAGGTAGTCGCCGCGTCCAGTGCGAAGGTGGTTCGACCCATCATCTTCGGCATGGGAATCATCGCCCTGGTCTTCGTGCCCGTGCTCACTCTCGAGGGCATCGAGGGCAAGCTGTTCCGTCCGATGGCCTGGACCTTCATCTTCGCCCTCCTGGGCGCTCTGGTGACGGCCGTCTTCCTCTCACCCGTGCTCTCGTACTATTTCCTGCCGCGCCGTTCCCCGAAGAAGAAGGGCGTAGTCGCTCAGAAGCTCACTGACCTCTACGGCCGTGCGGTCGGCGCAGCGTTGGCCGCACGCAAGCGCGTGCTCGCCGTCGCCATCTTGCTCCTCCTGGTGGCTGGCGTTCTGGCGCCGAGGCTCGGGGGAGAGTTCATCCCACGTCTCAGCGAGGGAGCGTTGGTCGCCAATACCATCCGACTGGCTGGCGTCTCGATCGACGAGTCGGTCCGGGGCAACACTCGGATCGAGGCGCTGCTTCTCGAAGAGTTTCCCGACGAGATCGAGCACGCCTGGAGTCGCATCGGCACGGCCGAGGTCGCGACCGATCCGATGGGCCTCGAGCTCACCGACATCTTCCTGACGCTCAGGCCGCGCGACGAGTGGACCCGCGCGACGACCCAAGCCGAGCTCGTAGCCGAGATGCAACGCCTCGTCGCGGAGTTGCCGGGCGTCAACATCATCTTCACGCAGCCGATCGAGATGCGGATGAACGAGATGGTGTCGGGCATTCGCTCGGACATCGGAATCAAGATTATCGGCGACGATTTCGACGAGCTGTTGCGGCTCGCAGAAGAGGTCCAAGACGTGTTGCTCACCATCGAGGGCGCAGAAGACATTTCGGTTGATCAGATCACCGGGCAGCCGACCGCGAGTGTCACGGTGGACCAGAACCGGGTTGCGCGCTACGGGGTCGCCGGCCGCGAGGTCTTGGACTTCGTCGAGGCTATCGGCGGCATCCGCGTCGGCGAGGTGTATGAAGGCCAGCGCGTCTTCCCTCTCGTAGTGCGCTTGCCGGAGCGCTTCCGCGAAGATCCCGGCGCGATCGCATCGGTTCGGCTGCCGTCCTCCGAGGGGGCTAGCGTGCCGCTGTCGAGCCTCGCCGACGTCGAGACAGCCGACAGCGCGTCGACCATCAACCGGGAGTGGGGGCGACGTCTGATTCGCGTGCAGTGCAATCTCGGCGACCGCGACCCGGCATCGTTCGTCGCTGAGGCACAGGAGAGGATCGAGGCCACGGTGCCCTTGCCGGAAGGCTACGTGATCGAGTGGGGCGGCCAGTTCGAGAACCTCCAGAGGGCCCAGCTCAGGCTAGCGATCGTTGTTCCGGCGGTGCTCTTGTTGGTCTTCGTACTGCTGTACTTCAGCATGAAGCGGCTCAGGGACGTCGTCATCATCTACTCCGGCATCCCATTCGCGGCGGTCGGGGCGATTCTGGCGCTCTGGCTGCGCGGCATCCCGTTCAGTGTGAGCGCCGCCGTTGGTTTCATCGCCCTCGCCGGGATCGCGGTGTTGAACGGGCAGATTCTGCTCGAAGCCATCCGCGAGTCTGCCGATCGGGGCTTGCCCCTTCGAGAGGCTATTGTCGAGGCCGCAAAGACGCGCCTGCGTCCCGTCCTCGCGACAGGCATCACGGACGCCGTGGGCTTCATTCCGATGGCGGTGTCCATTGGTGTCGGTAGCGAGGTGCAGCGCCCGCTGGCGACGGTCGTCATCGGCGGAATCCTCACGTCGACAGTCCTGACTTTGTTTGTGCTCCCGGTCCTGGCGCTCCTTTTCGGCGAGGCCCGAAAGCCGGGCGAGGGTACCGAGGAAGAACGGGAAGCAGGCTGAGATACGACATCGCGATCATCAGGGCGGCGGCGACGCTTGTCGTTGCGACTTTCACGTGGCGTACGGCGGGCCGCCGTTGGTCATCAACCGCAGGTTCGGAGCCGACGCGCGGCTTCCTGGTTTCTTTCACGCGCTTGGGCCCACTGCGCTGTTCTCCTCGAGGGACACGCCCGTCGCGCTCTGATTGTTGCCGCGCAGGCTGGCTGATGGCGGAGCACGCAGCCTGAGCGATGGACATCGCGCAGCGTGCTCGGTGATCACCACGTGACGATGGACATCGCCGAGGGTGTGCACGGCCGTGCACGGA
>Ga0209692_10004331_pt1 | contig 12948 bp, 7 predicted proteins | sample tdDd472_FD_187129 | JGI IMG/M metagenome (GOLD analysis project Ga0209692, IMG submission 187129) | Marine sediment microbial communities from the Atlantic coast under amendment with organic carbon and nitrate - tdDd47.2 (SPAdes)... | ecosystem: Environmental > Aquatic > Marine > Coastal >...
AACAAAAGAAGGATTATAAAGAAAGGAAGAAAATCGGATATTAATATGACGGGCAACGAAGAAATTAGATTAATCTACATTCCCCGTTCTTCAGTAACAATGATTATTAATAAATAATCATTAAGAGTTCATCATTCCTGTTATGAACAATTCAAAAAGTAAATTGTTAATTAGATTGTTCAGTTACCTGGCTGATTTATAAGATCTTGAGATGAGAACAGATTGCGTACTTACTTCTTGATCGGATACCAAACACACTGCAATCAATCTGATGTATTTGGCCAGACAAATATTTAGTATCCTAAGGATACATGGTCTGCCGTATGTTTTTATTCTAACGGTTGTGCTTGGTATTCCAGGCATTGGCAATGCACAAATAAAACCCGCTGATTTTAATGACTTTAAACATTATACCGAAGAGCATGGACTGCCGTCTGCATACCTGCAAGGCATACAGGAAGATAAGAATGGATTCTTGTGGATAGCCACCTCAAGAGGTATTAGCCGATATGACGGGGCTCACTTCACTAACTTCATGCATATTGGTGAGGATTCGATAAAACATGAAATGGGCTTTATATCAAGCTTTGTCATCGATGAATCCGGAGAAAATATTTGGATTAGTAATGATGATGGCATCTTTTCTTCATCCGTTGATACGCTTAACTTTCAGAAGATTGAAACATTAATTCCATCTATAAATATTTCTGTTGGCAAAGCAAATGACCTTTTGCTGGATGACCAAAATCAACTGTGGGCAGCAAGTGCCACCGAAGGGATTTATCGTTTTGATTTAAAAGGCAACGAACATGAGATAATCTCTTTTGTAAGTAACTTATCAGAAGATAATTCCCTAATAAACAGCTCACAATGTATTTTTCTGGATCCCAGCGATAAAAATATTGTGTGGATAGGAACCCTGGCCGGGATTATCCGATTTAATAATATATCTAAAAAGTATCAGGTTTATGTTTATGAAAATGAGCCCGAAATGGCTCAAAATAGAATCCGTAGGATCCATGTTTCAGAGGATGAAGTATTCCTGGGAACCTGGAGCAAAGGATTGCTGATCTTTGATAAACATTCAAAGCAATTCCGGGATCTTATGCAAGATAAGCATACAAACCAGCATTTGTTAATACTGGACCTTTACCTTGAGAGAGATACTAATTTATGGATTTCAACAAAAGATGGATTAATGCAATATAACCTGAATACTAATTCGGTGCAAAACATCATTGACCATAAGGAGGCTACTGGAATACTAAAGGGGGTTTCATATATTGATTCGCGAAGCATTATTTGGTTTTGTACGGGTAAAGGTCTTTTCAAATTCGATCCCCAGCAATCTCATTATACATTTATCGAATTAGAAAAACGAAGTGGAGTTCAGCCTTCCTTGCTTGTGAGAAGAATTATTCAGTCTGAGGGTTATTATTATGTTTTGGGATATGCAGGTTCAGGATTATATAAAATAGATGCTGAAGATCATTCATTTGAAGTTATTGACTATCCATATCTGGAAAGTGGAAAAGGACCTAACACTTCATTGAGGGATATGGTAAAGATGGAAAATGGGAATTTTCTAGTAGTTTCCTCCGAGATCACGATTTTTGATCCGGAGACAAGGCAAATTAAATTATCCCCACTTCAGATTGATCATCCTTTCCCTTCAACTCAGACCCTAGTCAGAGACAAGAATTACAATTACTGGATTGGTACCAGGGCAGCGGGACTTTTCCTGTTGAATTTGAAGAATAATAACATCAAATGTTACAAGGATGAGTTTAATGAATATCAGGAAGGGGGATTTGCCTGGATCAATAATTTATATATCGACTCTCAGGACAAACTATGGATTGGGAAAGGATCTTCAAGTGTTATGGACATGATTGATACATCAATTATTTGTCTGAATCATAACATAAAGGAGAGTATTGTATTCTACCAGGATGTATATGAATTCTGTGAGGATAAAACAGGAAAGATATGGATGGCTGGTGGACCAGATGGCCTGGGTTTTACCACTTTTGAAAATATTATCAATGGCGTGTCACATCAGGTTGACGGTTATTTTTCTGGTGTGTATGCATACAATGATAGTCTTTTGTGGACCACTGGTCAGAACCTTGGCACATTTAACATTCACACCATGTCCCATCATGAGATTAAATTGAATGCCAATAATAAGAAATTGAGAGTTAGCGGCCCAATAATCTCTGCCGGAGATGGAGAATACATTATTGGTTGTGATAATGGCATTTTAATCTACAATCCTGAAAAACAAATAATAAGTGTTGATATCCCCGTTCCTTATATCAGTGAAATTGTTAGTGATGGCAAAACATTTTATGAAGGTAACAGCTTGACAATAAATAGTTTCGATTTAAATAGCAGAACAAAACACCTCGTGTTTAAAATCAGTTCCCTGGGATTTCATTTTTCTGATCAGATAACATATCAATACAGATTTGATGATGAATGGCAGGATATTGGCAGCAACAGCGAAATTCATCTGACGAACCTCTCTCATGGTGATTACACTCTGGAAATCAAGGCTTGCAATAATCTGGGTATTTGGAATGAAATACCCAAAATATATAACATCTCTATTTTAACACCCTGGTGGGCCACCTGGTGGGCTATCATTCTATATTTGGGGCTGGCCATTCTGTTTGCCGACAGGTTTTACCGTTTTCAACTTGCCAAAAGATTGGCCATAGCAGAAAGTAAGCGGCTCAAAGAGGTAAACCAGTTAAAAAGTAGTCTGTATGCTAACATCACGCATGAGTTTCGTACCCCGCTTACCGTTATTCTAGGCATGGTTGAGTCTGTTACAACAAACATTAATGACAATCATATGAAGGGCACGGAACACGCTCTTGATATGATTAAGCGCAATGGTAAAAGCCTATTACGGCTGGTCAGCGAAATGCTCGATCTATCGAAACTTGAAAGTGGAAAGATGGAACTGCAATTAATACAGTCCAATGTCATACCATTTGTAAAATACTTGTGTGAGGGATTTCATTCGCTCGCGCAGGAGAAGCAAATAAATTTTACGGAATATTTTGAAATTGATGAGCTATCCCTGGATTTTGATGCGAATAAGCTTTCCTCAATTATTTCGAATGTGCTTTCAAATGCTATTAAATTCACACCCTTCGGAGGAAACATAATCGTTCATCTAAATCGGATATTCGTAAAGAATAAAGAAGTATTAATTATTAAGATAAAAGACAGTGGCCCTGGTATACCAGAAGAAGAAGTTTCTAATATTTTTGATCGCTTCTATCAGGTTGATAAATCATCATCACAGCGATCTGAAGGCACAGGTATCGGCCTGGCATTAAGTAAAGAATTTATTGAATTAATGAATGGTAGCATTGAGGTGAAAAGCAAGGAAGGAGAAGGCAGCGAGTTTATTATTCGGCTTCCTGTACGCACTAGCGCATTGCAGACCAATGATATTCAGATAAACCTGGATTTGAATTTAGCTGCAGATGTGAGTATGGAAGAATCAACACAAGTTGTTGATCAACCCGAACTTCCCTTAGCTCTGATTATCGAAGATAATGCTGATGTTGCCCATTATTTAAAAACATGCCTGGCAGGGAAGTACCAAACCATGCATTCGGCGAATGGCGAGATAGGGATCAATGTGGCTATTGAGAAAATACCTGATATAATAATTTGTGATATAATGATGCCTGTTAAGGATGGGTTGGAGGTTTGCACTACCTTAAAGGCCGACGAACGTACCGATCACATCCCGGTAATTTTGCTTACAGCCAAAGTAGCGATGAAAGACAAGCTTACCGGACTCTCATGTGGTGCAGATGCCTATTTGACAAAGCCATTTGTAAAAGCAGAATTGCTAACCCGATTAGATCAATTGGTGCTGCTGCGCAAAAGAATGATGCAAAAGATTGAAACCAACAGTTTTAGTCATTTTATGAAAGTAAAGGCCGAAAACCCGGAAGCAAAATTCCTTCAAAAGATCGTAAAGATCATTCATGATGAAATAAGCAACCATTCATTTGGGTCATCCATACACCTGTCACATAAGATGCACCTAAGCGAATCCCAAATATACAGGAAGCTAAAAGCGATAACCGGTAAATCTACAGCCGTGTTTATTCGGTCTGTCAGATTACAAAAGGCCAAAGAGCTGATTCAGACAACTGATAAAACGATTTCAGAAATTGCATATGAGGTTGGTTTTAACGATCCCTCATGGTTTGGACGTGCTTTTAAGGAAGAATTTGGGTTTACACCAGGCGCAATATCTAAATAGCTGAATACGTGTTAGTTGATTAAGATTTCTGCATCTTGTTGCATGAATAGTACCAGCCTTTTTTGAGATTTCCTAACTACTCCTATTTTTTGAAATAATAGTACAAACTCATAATCTTGAATCGTATTAATGTTGTGTAGAATTTAATTGAGCTTTTGAGAGAAAGCTAAAATTTTGCAACTTCTACACAATGAATTTTTTAAAATATCAGATTGACATTCAATATCACACTCCTGATCTATTCAAAGTCATTTGTGAAAAATTAGTACAAGAAGGAGTGGACCTGGAGAAGGTTCGCAGGACTCACATTTCCGAAGTGGACGAATTTCATGTGAGAGGGGCTGAAGTCTCTAAAGAACTTGTAAACGAAATATATCTACAGGGTGCGAAGGTTTTGGATGTAGGTTGTGGTCTGGGGGGGGCTGCAAGAATGCTGGCTGAACAGTTCGACTGCCATGTGACAGGGATCGATTTATGTAAAGAATATATTCTTACAGCACAGAAACTATCGGAACTTGTGGGACTGACGGATAAAACTGAATTTATACGAGCGAATGCGCTGTTCCTGCCTTTTGCCGATGGCTCGTTTAATATCGTCTGGACACAGCATGTACAGATGAATATAGAGGACAAAGTTAAATTCTATTCAGAAATTAAGCGGGTATTAAATGATAATGGGACTATTGTATATTATGATATTTTCACAAAAAACGGTGGAAATATCAGATACCCTGTGCCATGGGCCAATAGTGCTGCCATCAGTTTCCTGGAAACAGTGCCAAAGCTTAATACAATACTCACTGATCTTGGTTTTGTCAAATTGCAAACCAAAGATCAAACACCTAAAGCAAAGCAATTCCTTGACAACAAATTCCAAAAAGTAAAAACAAACGGTTTACCCAATCTGGGTCTTAATGTTTTGATGGGTGTTTCGGCAAAGAAAAAATTGGTCAATATCCTCAAAGGAATTGAAGAAAACAAGATTGAATTACAAAGTGGGATTTACAGGAAGAACAGCGCTGTTGATAACATAGTGCAAGAAGCCTGACGAACACATTACTATAATATATATACAAAAACAATAATGTATCACCAAAAGTCAAAAAAACACTAATTAAAACTTAAAATCATGAGATCAATTAAAAGAAACAATTCAGTCAATGCTATTATCAGAGTAGCAATCTTTATTATTCCATTTTTCCTTTTTTCAATGGCTGCATCCGCGCAGGATAATAGTTCATACGAAAAAGCAAAAAATGAAATTAGGGAAACATTCGGAATATTTCCTTCCATGTTCAATGCCTATCCAAAGCATGCTCTGGCCGGTGCCTGGGAAAACTATAAACAACTGGAGGGGGAAAGTAATATATCAACAAAAAATAAAGAGTTGATAAAGCTTGCGGTTGCTGCGCAAATACCCTGCATTTACTGTGTCTTTTACCATAGAATGGCTGCAAAATCTTTTGGGGCAACAGATGAAGAGATTAAAGAAGCGGTTGCGCTGGGAGCACAAACAAGACAATGGAGCATGGTTGTTCAGGGGGCGGAAATAGATTTTGAAAAGTTCAAAAAAGAAATGGATCAAATGATGAAATACATGACAGAAAAGGCGAAAGATTAAAGTTGGAAGGACAATAAATTCCACGACTAATATAAGCTCCGATTGTCATGATGCAAAAGAGATTATTAATCATACTCAACAGACTATGAAAAAGTTAACTGTTTCAATAGCGCTAATCTGTATCATTTATTTTTTGAACGCTCAAAATGGATATATTCAAAAAGCAAAGTTGAAAACTCTTGACGGAGGGACAATCTCAGCCGAACAGATCATAGAACCAGGAGCATTAACTATTCTTGTTTTTTGGAAATCGTGTAGTGCGAAATGTATTGATAATCTTGAGGCTATGCACGAAATCTGGAAGGATATCCTCGAAGATAAAGGGGTAAAGATGATAGCAATCTGTACGGATTGCGTTGGATCATGGACTCATGTCAGGCCATTGGTAAATGGTAATTCATGGGAATTTGAAACCTATATTGATGTTAACTGTGACCTGAAGCGTGCAATGAGTGTGACGAATGTACCCTGTACAATTATTATTGATCAAAGTCAAAATTTGATCTGTCGTTATGATGGCTATTGCCTCGGAATTGAAACGATATTATGTGAGGAAATACAGGACCATATGTTTGCTTCTTTGGATTAAATGGTTCGATTTTTTGAGAGTAGAATGTGAGATGATAGGGCCGCCTGTTTCAATTCCTGAAATCAAAACACCGCCCTAAATAAGTCTTTATCCGAATCCTGCGAAGGACTTTGCAACATTCTCTTCTGAAGAAATAATTGATCATCTAATTAAGAATAATTTATTATGAAAAAACTACTACTAGCAGCAAGTCTATTCTTAATGACTTCATTCGTAAATGCACAATATTTTGTATTTGCTACACAAATTGCCTATATAAATGCTGATCAAATTCAACAAAAGTTAAATGAATTTGGGTATAATACTGACTCAATGACATTCAATGATGTTCGACTCTTTAAAATACAATATAACACCACTGATGTATTCGGAGGACCAACAGTTGCTTCCGGCGCCTTGTATGTTCCTCAAACCGAATGCGATACCTTGCCTTTAGTCTCTTATCAACACGGAACAGTATTTCACAAACAACATGTTCCCTCCAATTGGTGGAGTTGGCTACCCGCATACCTTTATTCCGGGAATGGCTATATCGCCACCCTGCCTGATTATCTTGGAATGGGGATTAACCCTGGTCTTCATCCATATGTTCATTGGGAGTCAGAGGCAACAGCTAGTATTGATCTAATTCGTGCATCAAGAGAATTTTTAAATGAGACATTTGATAAATGGGATAACAACCAGTTATTTTTAACCGGATATTCGCAAGGGGGCCACTCTACAATGGCAATTCACAAATATGTTACAATCAATAATTTGCAAGACGAATTTAACATTGTAGCCTCAGCACCTGCATCAGGCCCTTTTCCTCTTTATGATTTACAATTGCCTGGGATGCTTGGTGGAGATTCAACATATTATGTCCCGGAATTCATTCCCTATGTATTTGCTGCTTACCAAATGGTATACGGGAATTTATATCAAAATTATAATGAATACTATGATCCCCCTTATGACTCAATAATAGCCGCATGGGTGGCTTCAGGTGAAGATTGGGGTACACTCCCGACAAATTTTTATGACTTTATGCAGGACTCTGTTTTAGACAACATACTAAGTAATCCAAATCACCCTTTTAATGTTGATGTTAGGGATAATGATCTGCACAACTGGATCCCACAGGAGCCGGTACGTATGTTATATTGTGGCATGGATTCAATGGTTTTCGCCCAAAATTCAATAATGGCACAAGACACTATGAATGCCTTGGGAGCACCTGATGTGCAGGCAATAGACTTAGATCCTAATGGAACACATGAAACATGCGAAACTGACACATATGCATTGGCATGGTTCAATAGTTTAAGATTAGAATGTGAGATGGTGCATGTTTCAATACCATCACTTAAAGAACAGCCTGAAATAAGTCTATATCCCAATCCTGTAAAGGATATTGCAACATTCTCTTCAAAAGAAATATCTGCGATTGAGATTTATGATATGACGGGTGCATTAATTGTCAGGCGAATTGATCATAGAGTTGATATGTCAGGCATGAATACCGGGATATACTTTGTTATAGGGTTTGATAAGAAGAATAAACCTTTGTATAAGGGAAGGCTCGTAAAGATGTAATAAGTCTTAGAATTGTCCATTCCGCATTCGGCATTGTCGGTTTTTCATGTGTGCTCCATATCAACCTACATGTGTACTTTTAATAAAATGGTATTTGACTTTCTTTACATCTTCTTTGACATTTACATCTGACATTTTTAGAGTGCGTTTTTCAAAACCCTTGAGTCTAAAGAGCTTTGAGAGGGGGCGGAATTTTGATGCATAAGCCTGACTTCAAAGGTCCCCGGACCTGTGAGGTCGGAAACCGATGTACAAAATACTAATATATTCGTTTAGTTGATAGTACCTGCATATTTGAAAACGCTTCCGGGTCGAGCTGAGACGAGGCCCTGCTATGAAACGGTGAATCTGTTTTCACCGAAAGGAATTCAATATCAAAATTATAATCATAGCCCTATCTTCACTTGACAAGGCATACAATATTCACTATATTTACAGCAGCAGAGAATTATATCTTTTTCCCAATCCAAATATTATTCTTAACCATAGTTGAACTCTGGCCTGACCAGAACTTTGATTATTTATTCAATTAAACCCAAAATTGAGGAGGAAAATTATGAAAAAATTAAAATTAATTTTACTGTTTTTTGGAGCAACAATGATAATTTTTAGTTGCTCAAAAGAAAATTCTTTTGATCAAGATCAAAGTGATCTGCAAAACCCTACTTTGAAAGCGGATAAAATATTCTGGGAGGGTACATGCTTACCAACCTTAGAGCCCATAATTTGTGGTGAATCCCATGAGCTCCCTAATGGCATGGTAAAAGTTACCGGCTTTCAATCAGTATGGCAGGACGTCACTAATGATCCATTAACTAGCGGCCATACGTATTGGAATGAAGACATGATTTTTTCAAAAGATAGAAAAAGTGCAAAGGTCTGGGGAAAAGCTATCTTGGTTTTAGACGGTGACCGCGGTGAATGGCATTTTTCGATGCAAGGTACCTGGTATATCAAAGAGGGTTCTGATGATTTGCTTGCCCCTATCTGCGACCTGCCTCCACCACCTACACCCTTACCATCGTCTATCATATATGCTGTTTGTAAAGCTGTAGGTAAATCAGGAGAGGTAAAAGGAATGGTAGGAGAGTGGACCTATGTTATGGATACAGATGCTGGTTTTTACTATGTGATCTCAGGGTGGTATCATTAATAATATTCATTATTATATCATCATTCCTTTGAACCTGGAAGTTAAATCTTCTATTTGATCTTCTTTATATCTTCTTTGACATTCAGCTCCGGCATTTTTAGGACACGTTTTTCAAAACCCTTACAAATAAAGGGATAGGAGAGGAGGTGAAATTTTGATGCAAAGCCTGACCTCAAAGGCCCCCGGACCTGTGAGGTCGGAAACCGATGTGCAAAATACTAATTTATTTGCTAAAGTGACAGGGAATACGATTATGAAACCAGGCATCAGGCGTTAGGCACTGGGCACTGGGTAAATTGCTTCTACCGGTCATCCTGATTCACCGAAGCCATTACAAAGATGTGGAAGGACATCCATCATCTTCCTCCTAAAACATTAGAATTACATTCCAATTTGAATATACAAAAGATTTATTTTAAACAGAAGGCAAATGCAATATGAATTGGTATATAAATCTATATTAAGTATATTTGAAAAGAGAAAAGTACTCTTTAGCTTTTAATTAATAACAGTCTGAATTGGTGAGACTGCAAACAAAGTTGAAGTAAAGAATCCTCAATATTAAAACCTATCCTCTAATGAAAAAACTATTACTATTATATTTCCTTACGATCGCCTCTTCGGCAGCTTTTTCTCAATGGAGCTATCCTGAAAACGGTCGTGTAGGGTGCAAACACGCCAGTGGGCAAAACCTTAAAGGCGCCGAGGCAGTATTTTATTTTCAAAGCGATCGCCTCTGGGATTATGATGTAAAGTTCTATTTTCTCGATATAGAAGTTAGCCCCACAAGCATCGATGTTGGCGGTAACGTGACCATACATGCAGATGTTATCTCTGCCACACTGGACACACTGGCTCTGGAGTTCACTGATGGCATGATCGTTGACTCAGCTTTTGTGAACGGGGCAATAGTTACCCCAAACCACACCAACAACCATATTTTTATGCAAGTGCCTACAACACTTAATCAAGGCGAAAGCTTTGTAGTACAGGTTTATTATCATGGCACTCCCACAGGTGGTTTCTTAGCCGGCGTAAGCACAGCATATAACAGCAATTGGGACCAAAATGTCACCTGGTCATTATCAGAACCATATGTTGCACGCGATTGGTTCCCCGTGAAGCAGGTGCTCCCTGACAAAGCTGACTCCTGCTGGGTGTTTTTAACAACCGATGATCAATATATGGCAGGCTCGCAAGGCCTTCTCACTGCCGTGACCTCCATGCCCGATAGCAAATTGAGATATGAATGGAAATCTAAATACCCCATCAATTATTACCTGATCTCTTTTGCGGTGTCCGATTACCTGGAATATAACATTTACGCCAAGCCTACTGAGATGAATGGAGATTCTATTCTGATTCAGAACTTCCTGTATGACCACCCGAACATCATCAATACATACAAGGATGATATAGACCTGACCATTGATTTCCTGGAGATATTTTCAGATCTATACATCCTTTATCCATTCCATGAAGAAAAATATGGACATTGCCTCGCAGAAAATGGCGGTATGGAGCATCAAACTATGACCACCATAGGAGGCTTCGCCTACGATCTGGTTTCGCATGAGATTGCACATATGTGGTGGGGCGATAACGTTACCTGTGCCACATGGTCGGATATCTGGATCAATGAAGGCTTTGCCTCCTACGGCGAGTATCTTGCCCGGGAACACCTCGAAGGTATTTCATCAGCCAATTCCTGGATGAATTCGAAACATATTACTGTCATGGCGCTCCCCGACGGCAGCGTTTACGTACCCCCAGACCAACTGGATGACATTTGGAGGATCCTGGACAGCAGGCTTTCTTATGACAAGGGTGCAGCCATCATACACATGATTCGATTTGAATTGCAGGATGACGACCTCTTCCTGGATATCATGGAGGAATTTCAGATTCGCTATACCGACAGCACCGCTACAGGCCTCGACTTCAAAGCCGTAGTAGAAGAGCTCAGTGGTAAGGACTTCTCGAATTTCTTCGACCAATGGTACTTTGGCGAAGGATATCCAACATACAGTATTGTGTGGAATCAAACCGAAGAGGGACTTAATATGAATGTAACCCAGACAGCTTCAGCTTCTTCTGTCACACCGGTATTTAAAATGCTGATGGAGTATAGGGTTTCTACTACAGAAGTGGATACGTTGATCAGATTATACCAGATCGATAATTTTAACCAGTTTACCATACCCCTTCCGGGCGAGGTGGGTTCCATTATGGTTGACCCGAACAACTGGGTGCTGAATAAAACCGGCTCAATTATAGTGGGTATTGAAGAAACAAGGAATCCTGTTTATTTTACATACGGCCCCAACCCGGCCGGAGAATACCTCAAGATCTATATGGCCAACAGTGATGGTGCTGAAATGAGTGTCAGCATTCATGATATGACGGGAAGGAACATCATAAATCAGCAGTGGTCGGGCGAAACGATCAAGGTCGACATCAGCAGCCTACCCAAAGGCTCATACCTGATTAAGGTTCAAGAAGGCGAATACAAGCTTACCAGGCGTTTTGTCAAGATTTAAGTAGCTACCCCACTGGAACACGTCTTTTACAGGTCAAAAAAATATTTGACTTTCTTTACATCTTCTTTGACATTTGGCCCCTGCATTTGCGGTTGCGACAACCCGGATGAGGTTCTTGTAGCATGCAATCCTAACTCAATTTATGAAATAAATCCAAAAACTAAATTCGATATTTACCCAAACACATGCTCTAGTGTAGTACACCTTCGATACTCGATATTCGATATTTGATTTTCGAAATATATTCAATTGAAGGCATCAAGGTTAAGACAGTAGTTAACGAAATACAGCAAGCGGGTGAATATGAGATTGAAATTGATAAAACGATAAGATAGCTACAGGATATAACTCAAATTATCTATTTATTGGCTGATTTCTCTACACATCGCCAGGAGCATCTATTCAGTTAATTGAATTTGATTATAAATCAGAGTTTAAGTATATTTACCTGATTCACGTGAAATCAATCTTGATGCTCAGCTTAATCAAATGAAGTTTGTATTAACCATTTCATTCCTGATTATTAGTGTATTTCAAATACATGCCCAAAAGACACTGAAAACGGAAAAAATCTCAGATGCTCCAATCATTGATGGGATCATTGATAGCATCTATTTTAATGCTGCTGACAGTGCTATTGATTTTATTCAGCTGGAACCCGAAAAGGGCAGCCCTGCTTCAGAAAGGACAGTAGTTTATTTATTGTTTGATAGCTTGAATATCTATGCGGTGTATAAATGCTATCAAAATCCTGATGATATTGTAGCAAGTATACAGACCAGGGATGTTCTGAGTAAAAGTGATGACGGGGTTCTGTTACAATTAGACACCTACAATGATAATAGAAGTGCTTATGGATTTACATTGAATCCACTGGGAAGCCAAACAGACTTTCTGATTACTGATGATGGAAGAAACCTTGACGTAAACTGGGACACCGAATGGGAAGGTGCCGCAATGGTTAATTATGATGGCTGGACTGCAGAATTCGCCATCCCTTTTAAAAGCATAAAATATAAAAAGGGGTCCACCGATTGGGGAATTAATTTCGGCCGTATTCTAAGGAGCAATTTCGAAGGTGCTTATTGGTCAGGTAGCATGACACAGGATTTTCGAATATCGGAGAGTGGAATATTAACAGGCGTTGAAACGCCTGCAAGAAAAATGGGGCTG
>Ga0209692_10004332_pt1 | contig 12943 bp, 9 predicted proteins | sample tdDd472_FD_187129 | JGI IMG/M metagenome (GOLD analysis project Ga0209692, IMG submission 187129) | Marine sediment microbial communities from the Atlantic coast under amendment with organic carbon and nitrate - tdDd47.2 (SPAdes)... | ecosystem: Environmental > Aquatic > Marine > Coastal >...
GGGGAATCGGCAGGATAGCGCTCAGCTATCGCGAGGCGGTCGACCTGCTGGTCAGCCTCGCCGTCGTCGAACAAATGAAGTCGCCGATGCTGATGGCCAATCTGTCACCGGTGCGCCGGAAGATCATGGCGTCGTTTTCCCCCGCCGACAGAAGCCGGGTCCAGAAGCTGAAATCCCGGATACTGATCGGACAGACGGCCTCCCTGATGGTTCAGGAAAACTATGCGCCGCCGCCGGCGGCACTGGTCGAACCGCTGCACGAGGCTTTTCTTCTCATGAAAGCGGCCCGGATCGACTATCGGGACGAACAGGGTGTGAAGACCCGGCGTTCGATTGAGCCCCATTTCCTGCTGCTCAACTACCCCGTCTGGTATGTGCTGTGCTGGGACCGGATGCGCGACGACATCCGCACCTTCAGATGCGACCGACTGCGCAGGGTCGCCTTGACCGACGAAACCTTCCGCCCGCTTCCCTATGAAAGGTTCAAGAAAGCGCTGGAGGGTGTCGACCTCGTCCTGCCTTAGGGCGCTGCATCAGAGTCCGGCCGCCGCGCCGTCGCAGCGCGGGCTGCCGATCCGTCAGGCGGCGAAAATCCTGCAGGGGTTGAAGGGGTTGAACGTGATCGGCGGGGATGTCGTCTGCATGATGCCCACGAAGGACAATCCGAACCAGATCACGGCGCAGGTCGCGATGGTGATCGCCTTCGAAATCCTGTCCTTGATCGCTTATCGGATGAAGCAATCCTGAATACGGGATATATGGCAGAGCAAATCTGGGTTGGGAGGATGTCATGACGGACCTGCCGTCGAAGGCGGATGTGGTGATCGTGGGCGGCGGGGTGGCGGGCTGCTCCATCGCCTATCATCTGGCGAAGATCGGGATAACCGATGTCGTTCTGTGCGAACGCAAGCAGCTGACCTGCGGCACGACCTGGCATGCCGCGGGGTTGGTGACGCAGCTTCGCGCGACGCGGAACATGACGGAGCTCGCCAAATATACCGGCGAGCTTTTCGCCAGTCTGGAGGCGGAAACCGGTCAGGCGACGGGTTTTCGGAAGAACGGGTCGCTGCGCCTGGCCACGCACGACGCGCGGTTCGAGGAACTGAAACGCGGCGTGTCGATGGCGCGGAATTTCGGCCTTGAAGCCCATGTCGTGACGCCGGGCGAGGTGAAGGAACGCTGGCCCCTGGCGAAGGTCGACGATCTTGCCGGCGGGATTTGGATGCCGAATGACGGCACGGTGAATCCCGCCGATGTCACCATGGCGATGGCGAAGGGCGCCAGGAAGGCCGGGGTGAAGATCTTCGAACACACGATCGTGCGGAAAATCCTGGTCGAGAACGGCGCCGCCGCGGGCGTCCTGACCGACCAGGGCGAAATCCGCGCCAGGAAGGTCGTGATCGCGGGCGGCATGTGGTCGCGTGAATTCGCGGCGCAGATCGGCGTTTCCCTGCCGCTACATGCGGCCGAGCATTTCTATGTCGTGACGGAGGCGATTCCGGACCTGCCGAGGGACCTTCCCGTCATGTTCCTGGGGGACGAATGTTCCTATTTCAAGGAAGACGCGGGCAAGCTGCTGTTCGGCTGTTTCGAACCGGAAGCCAAGCCCTGGGGCCATAACGGCATTCCCGAGGATTTCTGCTTCGACTCCCTGCCGGAGGATTTCGAACATTTCGAGCCGATCCTGGAAACGGCCGTCGAACGGGTGCCGGTCCTGGCGAATACGGGAATCCAGCTTTTCTTCAACGGGCCGGAGAGTTTCACGCCCGACGACCGCTACCTGCTGGGCGAGACGCCGGAAGTGAGCGGGCTGTTCTGCGCCTGCGGCTTCAATTCGGTCGGCATCCTGTCTTCCGGCGGCGTCGGCAAGTCGCTGGCGGCCTGGATCCGGGACGGGCGGGCGCCGTTCGACCTGTCGGATGTGGATGTCCGCCGGATGCAGCCCTTCCAATCCAACCGCAACTATCTCTACGACCGGACGACGGAAACCCTGGGTCTGCTTTTCGCGATGCATTGGCCCTATCAGCAATATCGAACGGCCAGGGGCGCGCGGCGCAGCCCGTTCCACGACCGGCTGGCCGCTGCCGGGGCCTGCATGACCGAAGCGGCGGGCTGGGAGCGGCCGGGATTCTTCGGTTCACCCGGCGAGACCCCGGAAATCGAGTATTCCTACGGGCCGCAAAGCTGGTTCGAGGATTGCGCGCGGGAATGCGATCGGACGGCGGGCGCCGTCTCGCTGTTCGATCAATCCTGTTTCACGAAATTCCGGTTCGAAGGCCGCGACGCCTGCCGGGTGCTGAACCGGATCTGCGCCAACGACGTGGATGTCGATTGCGGCCGGCTGGTCTACACCCAATGCCTCAACGACCGGGGCGGGATCGAGGCGGATGTCACCGTCACCCGGCTGGCGGAGGATGTCTTCCTGCTCGTCTCCACCGCGGCGACGCAGACGCGCGACCTGTCCTGGTTCCGCCGCACCATTCCGGGCGATGCCCATGTCGTGGTGACCGACGTCACGGCGGGCCTGCCGATGCTGGGGCTGATGGGGCCGAATTCCAGGCATCTGCTGCAAAAGCTGACCGGCGAGGATTTCGGCAATGACGGCTTCCCCTTCGGCAACAGCCGGGAGGTGGAGATAGGCTATGCCCGGGTTCGCGCCAGCCGCGTCACCTATGTCGGCGAGTTGGGCTGGGAGCTTTATGTCGGCGCCGATTTCGCCCAGCATGTCTTCGATACCCTGACCGGGACGGGCCCTGAATTCGGCCTTGGCCATGCCGGCTATTTCGCCGTCAATTCGCTGCGGATGGAAAAAGGCTACCGCCATTGGGGGCACGATATCGGCGAGGAAGACACGCCGATCGAGGCCGGGCTGAACTTCGCCGTCGCCTATGACAAGCCGGGCGGTTTCATCGGGCGGGAGGCGTTGGAGAAACAGCGGGGCGAAACCGTCAGGCGCAAGCGCCTGGTCCAGGTCCGGCTCGATACCGGAACGGTGCGGCCGCTGCTGTATCACGAGGAACCGATCTTGCGCGACGGCGAAATCGTCGGATCCATAACCTCCGGCGGCTACGGCCACCGTGTCGGCGCCTCCCTGGGCATGGGATATGTTCACTGTGACGACGGCGTGGACCGGGATTTCCTAACCGGCGGCCGGTTCGAGGTCGAGGTTGCCTGCGAACGCTACCCGGCCACCGTCCAGTTGAAGCCGTTCTACGACCCGGCCAATGCCAGGGTGAGGAGCTAACCTCCGACAGGCGGATTATAGGCGGTGCTGCGCATAAAAGATGTGAAGCTCTGCGGCATTTCCAAGCCGGCGGGTTCGCATTAGGTTGCGTCAAACCCAATCACCTGTTGGAGCTGTCGTTGAGAGACTTTCATTTCCCCGGACGGTCGGCGGTGCATGCCCAGAACGGCATGGTCGCGACCTCGCACCCGCTTGCCTCGCAAACCGCGCTGCAAATCCTGAAGGATGGCGGCAACGCCATCGATGCGGCGATCGCCGCGGCGGCCGTACTGGCCGTAGTCGAACCGCAAATGACCGGTATCGGCGGGGATTGCTTCATCCTCTACTGTCCGAAAGGCAGTTCGGACGTGAAGGCCTATAACGGCTCGGGACGGTCGCCGAAGGCGGCCACACTGGCCCATTATCAGGAACGCGGCGTCCAAAAGATCGAGATAAATTCCGTCGACTCCGTCACCTTGCCGGGCGCGATCGAAGCCTGGTCGCAGGTCCATGGCGACCACGGATCGAAGGATTTCGGCAGCCTGTTCCAGAACGCCATCGGCTATGCGCGCGACGGTTATCCGATCCATGCCCGCGTCTATAACGACTGGTGCGAGATCGAATGGCTCCTGAAGGCGCGCGACGCCCTGGGCAAGGTGTTCATGCCGGGCGGCACGCTTCCCAGGGAAGGGGACATCCACCGGCAGGAAAACCTCGCCAAAACGCTGCAGATCATCGCCGACAAGGGCGCGTCCGGCTTCTATCAAGGCCCGGTGGCAGAGGCGATGGTCGAGACGCTGCGCGGGCTCGGCGGGCTTCACACCCTGGAGGATTTCGCGTCGGTCAAGGGGAACTACGTCACCACGGCCAGCACGAACTACCGGGGTTACGACGTCCATCAGGTGCCGCCGAACAACCAGGGCATCACGGCATTGCTGATGCTGAACATCCTGGAAGGGTTCGGGCTCGGCGCACTGGACCCGGTTTCCGCGGACCGGATGCATCTGGAGATCGAAGCGGGCCGCATCGCCTATCTGATGCGCGACCTGCATCTGGCCGACCTGGACAGCATGACCGTCACGATGGACAAGCTGCTGTCCAAATCCTGGGCCGATGAATTGCGGAAGAAGATTTCCCTCGACAGGGCCATGACGGATATCGGCGACCTCGGTCTCGAAACCTCGGACACGGTCTACCTGTCGGTGGTCGACAAGGATCTGAACACGGTCAGTTTCATCAATTCCGTCTACCATTCCTTCGGGTCGGGGCATATCTGCCCGAAGACGGGCGTCGTGTTCCAGAACCGCGGCAGCTCGTTCAACCTCAATCCCGATCACCCCAATTGCATCGGGCCGGAAAAGCGGCCGATGCATACGATCATGCCGGGGATGATGACCAAGGGCGACAAGGTGGCGATGTCCTTCGGCGTCATGGGCGGGGATTATCAGCCCTACGGGCAATGCCGAGTGGTCAGCAATGTCGTCGATTTCGGCCTCGACGTTCAGGCCGCCATCGACATGCCCCGCGTCTTCGCGCGCGGCGCGCAGGTGGATGTGGAGCGGAGCGTTCCGGCGGCGGTATTGCAGGGCCTTTCGCGAAAAGGTCACAAAATGACCCTCGCCGGTACGGCGCTGGGGGGTGGTCAGGCGATCTATATCGATCACGGCCGCGGCGTGCTGACCGGCGGGTCAGACCCGCGCAAGGACGGTTTGGCCATCGGCTTCTAGGTAAATGGGACGAGTCCGGGCCGCCGGTCGCTGACAAGCACCGGCGGTCCGGACCCTCGTCCGATCAGCCCATCTGGTATCCGGGCGTGGATTTGGAAAGGGCGATTTCCTCTTCCGTCATGACTTCCTCGATCCCCTCGAACAGCGGCGAGGACAGATAGCGCTCGCTGGTATCCGGCAGCATGCACAGGATGACCGATCCGGGCGCTGCCTTTTCAGCGATCTGCATGGCGATGGCGAAGGTGGAGCCGCCGGATACGCCGGTCATGATGCCTTCTTGCGCCGCCAGTTTGCGCGCCCATTCAATGCCGTCCGTGCCGGCGACCGGGATCAATTCGTCGTAGTAGCCGTTGTCGATCGCTTCCTGCAGGACATAGGGAATGAAATCCGGCGTCCAGCCCTGGATCGGATGCGGTTGGAAGGCCGGATGGCTGTGCGCCGGCGACCGGTCGTCGTTGCGTCCCTGGGCGCTGCCGCTGCCGAGCAGCTGCGCGTTGGCGGGTTCCGACAGGATGATCTTGGTATCCGGCCGTTCCTTGCGCAACACGCGCCCGACGCCGGTGACCGTGCCGCCCGTGCCATAGCCGCTGACCCAATAGTCCAGCCGCTTGCCGTCGAAATCGGCCAGGATTTCGCGCGCCGTCGTGTTTTCGTGGATCTTCGCGTTGGCTTCCGTCTCGAACTGGCTGGCCAGGAACCAGCCGTTCTTATGGGCCAGTTCCTTCGCCTTGTTGTACATGCCGAAGCCTTTTTCCGCCTTCGGCGTCAGGACGACCTTCGCGCCCAGGAAGCGCATCAGGCGGCGGCGTTCGATCGAAAAGCTCTCCGCCATGGTGATGACCAGCGGGTATCCCTTGGCGGCGCAGACCATGGCCAGGCCGATGCCGGTATTGCCGCTGGTCGCCTCGACCACCGTCATGCCGGGCTTCAGGGCGCCGCTGCGTTCGGCTTCCTCGATGATGCTGACCGCCAGGCGGTCCTTGACCGAGGCCGCGGGATTGAAGAATTCCGCCTTCACGTAGAGTTTCACATGGTCCGGGGCCAAGCGGTTGACCCGGATGGCGGGCGTGTTGCCGACCGTGTCCAGCACGCTTTCATAGACCTGGCCGCGTCCCGACGTGGTTCTTGCGGATGTATTGCCTGTCATCTCTCACCTCCAGTTTTTCTGCCCCATGGCGGGCGCAATTGCCGTTGTGACCATGAGATAGTTCTTTTCCCGGGCTTGTCCCACCCGGTTGCGCTTTTCCTAACATATTACCGCGCCGAATGCTTTTCGAAGTTCATGGTTACTGTTTTTCCGCGGAAGTATTTTTCCTTTGGAGGAGGCGGGTTAAGCGATTTTCGCGGCAACAGGCCGTTGCCGGCTGCTTGCGGTGGATATGCGGCGGGAGTATGGACGGGTCTCGGCAGGGCTGTGCGCCGGCGATCGGGCGGGCCCAGGGGCAATTTGAAGGGTGGTTCGAGCGGTCACATGATCGACTTTCGTCCGGTGTTCCACATCCTGGGCTGGATTTCAGCCATGATCGGCGGTCTGCAGATTCTGCCGACGGCGCTCGACCTCAGCGTCGGCAATCCCGATTGGAAACCCTTCCTGGCCAGTTCGCTGCTGAGCGTCTTCATCGGCGCATTGCTCTTGCTGTCCACCATGCAGCGAAAGCCGCTGACCCTCGATCTGCGCCAGGCCTTTCTGGTGACGATTTTCGGCTGGGCGACGGTTTCCGTCATGGGAGCGCTGCCGATGCTGGGCGTGAATATCGATTTCGTAGACGCGCTATTCGAATCCGTTTCCGGCATCACCACAACGGGGTCCACGGTACTCACCGGGCTGGACTCCCTGCCGCCGGGGCTTCTGCTGTGGCGGGCGCTGCTGCAATGGATCGGCGGCATCGGTATCATCGCCATGGCGACGCTGATCCTGCCGATGCTGCGCGTCGGCGGTATGCAGCTGTTCAAGATCGAAAGCTCGGACAAGTCCTCGGAGAAGGTTTCGAACACCTTGACCACCATGTGGATGCTGATGCTGGTCTATCTCGGGCTGACCGCCGCCTGCGGCGTGCTGTATTACGCGCTCGGCATGAACGGGTTTGACGCGACCACGCACGCGATGTCAACGCTCTCCACCGGCGGGTATTCGACCCATGACGCGTCCTTCGGGTTTTTCGACAATCTGGGACTGCGGTGGGTGGCGACCGTGTTCATGTTCCTCGGGGCGCTGCCCTTCCTGCTTTATATCCGGGCGGTACAGGGGCAGCCGCGGACGATTTTCAGGGATTCACAGGTTCGGGTTTTCTTCCTTTCCCTGACCGCGATCATCCTGGGAGCGAGCGTCTGGCTGGTCGAGACGCAGGACATCACGCTCGTGGAGGCCCTGACGGACGCGGCCTTCAATATCACCTCCGTCGTGACGACGACGGGCTTTGCCACGGAAGATTACACGCAGTGGGGGTTTGGCGCGTCCGGACTTTTCCTGGTCTTGATGTTCATGGGCGGTTGCACCGGGTCGACATCGGGTTCCATCAAGATCTATCGGTATCAGATTCTGCACATCATTGTCCGCGCGCATGTCAAAAGACTGATCAGTCCGCACCGCGTCGTGCCGTTAACCTATAACGGCAAGTCCGTGTCGGAAGAGGTGTCCTTCTCCGTTCTCGCATTCTTCGCCGTGTTTATCGGAACCATCGCGGCGGTCACGATCGGCCTGAGCTTCATGGGGCTCGATATCGTCACCGCCTATTCGGCCGCGGTCACCGCCATCACCAATGTCGGCCCCGGCTTGGGGAACGTGATCGGCCCGGCGGGGAATTTCGCGTCGCTCACCGATCCGGCCAAAGTCCTGTTGACCGTCACGATGCTTGCCGGAAGGCTCGAAGTCCTCGCCCTGCTGGTCGTCTTCGATCGGGATTTTTGGCAGTACTGATCCCGGCCCGGAAACCGCACCGCGCCGCGTCGACGGGCGGCCGGCGCTTGTAAGAGGCACGCAAACTGGGCATCAAGGGATCTTTCCGGCGGAACCAAGGCGGAGCATAGGGTGGCGCAAGACGACGCGAATGTGGTGAAGGCGGTTGTCCGGAACGGGAGTGCCGGACGGGCGGTGGAGCATCTGGAAAACGACCGCATGGCCCACCTGGTCCGCTATGTGGCGCGGGGCCTGACGCGATCGCTGCAGCTTCGGCTGGCCGAGCACGACATCCAGTTCGGCTTGTGGGTCTATCTGCGCATCCTCTGGGAAACCGACGGTCTGACCCAGCGGGAATTGAGCGACCGCGCCGGCCTGATGCAGTCGACGACCCATACCGCCCTGGCGAAGCTGGAGGCCAAGGGCTACGTCACGCGGCACCATCCCGACGGGGACAGGAAGAAGCGCATCGTCGAATTGACGCCCGCCGGCCGCGCGGCGCGGAAGGTCCTGGAGCCGCTGGCCGAGGACGTCAACGGAACCGCCATGGCCGGGATCGACCCGGAACAGATCGACATTCTGCGCGCCGCGCTGCTGAAGATGGCGGTCAACCTGGACAAGGATGAGGAGAAGGCGCTGCTCGCCGGCCAGAAGGTCCCGCCGACGCGGCTGCAGAATATCTGACCCCCGGTCGGGCGCTATTCCGCCGCGACGGAACCCGCCACTTTCGTCCGCCAATCCACCGTCTTGGGCAGCACTTCCTGATAGGATTGAATGCCGGCGCGCGGCGGCACGTCATCGCCGATGCCGAGCGGCTTGCCGCTTTCCGCCATCGTCCTGGCAGCGTCCACCATCAGACGACGGAATTCCACGATCGCCAGGTCCGACGCGCCCAGGATGTCCAGGCTGCGGTCGACGATGGGCCCCATCCCGACCCACATGGCGATATCCTGGTTCGGAATGCCCTTGATGCCGGTCATGTTGCCATCCTTCATCGCGGCGCGGTCCTGCATGAAGTTGTTCTCCAGGCTGCGCACGGGGCTCCAGTCCGGGTTCAGGTCGACGCCCGGTTCCGCCGCGCAGAAGCGGCGCCAGTCGTCGGTCTTGATGCAGGTTGCCGGGTCGCCCCAGGCGATGAAGTAGAAATAGCTGTGCGTGTCGTCCATCGGCACGATGACCGCCGCCACGTTGTACAGGTTGTTCGGCGGGATCAGCGAGACGAAGGGCGCGATATATTCCGTGACGCGGATATAGTCGTGGGTCGCCGCGTTCTTGATCGGCCGCCGGATGGCGGCGTAGTGGAAGCCATAAGGCGTCCGCTCGATCTGCAGGCGCGGGGATTTGTCCGTCGACGGGCGGTACCAGCTCTTCTCATCCGCTTCCGCCCCGCCGACGCGGGCCGGTTTCATGTCCGAATAATGCAGGGAGGAGGAATGCGCGGAATCGATCTGACCTTCCTGGATCTGCGCCCAATTGCAGGGAATAGCGATTTTCAGGATGCTGACCTGGTCGCTTGCATCATGCGCGAAGGGCGGCGGGTCGAAGTCGGGCATGTCCTCCGCCGCGCCCAGATAGGCCCAGACGAAACCGCCGCTTTCCCTGACCGGATAGCTACGGTGTTTGACCTTTTCCTTCAGCGCGCTTTCGGGCGGCTCGGACGCCATTTCCGTCACCGTGCCGGCAGTGTCGATCTTCCAACCGTGATACAGGCAGCGCAAGCCGCACTCCTCGTTCCGGCCAAGCGCCAGCAGGGCGCGGCGGTGCGGACAGTAGCCGTCGAGCACGCCAAGGCGGCCTTCCGTGTCGCGGAAAGCGACCAACTCCTCGCCCAGGATGCGCAGCCGCACGGGCGCGCCGTCGGGTTCGGCCACTTCCTCGGACATGCAGACAGGAATCCAGTGACGGCGCATCAGTCGGCCCATCGGCGCATCGCCTTCGACCCGGCACAGCAGCTCGTTCTCCTCCCGTGTAAGCATCATTGCCTCCAATTTATTATTAGATATCTAACAAAAACTTCTAGCGCGTTTTGAGAATGCCGTCTAGTCTCATCGGCCGGACGATAAGAAGCCCATGGAACAATAGGGTGGCGAATGTTGGACTTGGTGATCCGCGGGAAGCGCGTTCTCGCGGAAGGCATCTATGAATTCGAACTGGTTTCCGCGGATGGAAGCGACCTTCCGGAATTCACCGCGGGCGGCCATTTGCCAATCGAAACACCGTCGGGCGGGATGCGGCAATACTCCTTGTCGAACGACCCGGCCGAACGCGGCCGCTATGTCATCGGCGTGAAGCTAGAGCCCGAAGGGCGCGGCGGATCCCGCTCCATGATCGAAGACACGGCGGAAGGCGATCACGTGGCGGCCTTGCCGCCGGCCAACGACTTTCCGCTGGAAGACGCGCCTGCCTATATCCTGATCGCCGGCGGCATCGGCATCACGCCGATTCTCGCCATGGCCCGCGTGCTGACCGCGCAGGGTAAACCTTTCCGGCTGATCTATTGCACCCGCTCCCCGGCGGCGACGGCCTATGCGGACGTGCTGTCCTCCGGCGCATTGGCGGGAGAGATCACCATCCACCATGACGGCGGCGACCCCGACAAGGTCTATGATTTCTGGGACCTGTTGGAGGTGCCGACCAAGGCGCATGTCTATTGCTGCGGCCCGAAACCGTTGATGGAGGAAGTGAAGGGCGTCACCGGGCATTGGCCGGCGAACGCCGTGCATTTCGAGGATTTCAAGCCGGTGGAGATGTTCCGCGCGGCGGATGTCGCCTTCGACGTGACCTTGGCCAAGTCGGGCAGGACGGTGCCGGTGCCGGCCGGGTCGACGATACTGGAGGCGCTGCGCGCCGTGGGCGTCAAGGTGCCGAGCTCCTGCGAAAGCGGTACCTGCGGCACCTGCAAGACGCATTACCTGTCCGGCACCGTAGACCATCGCGATCTGGTTCTGATGCCGGAGGAGAAGGCGGACCAAATCATGATCTGCGTTTCCCGCGCCGATGAAGGGGGCCTGGTTCTTGACCTCTAAACCCCCGATGCGCGTGGGTGTCGCCGGGTTGGGGCGCGCCTTCGTCCTGACACTGCCGAGCTTCAAGGCCGACCCCAGGGTCAAGCTTGTCGCCTGCGCCGCGCCGCGCCAGGAGTCGCGGGACGCCTTCCGGCAGGAATTCGGCGGCAACTCCCATGCGACGGTGGACGCCATGTGCGCCGACCCCACGGTCGAGGCGGTCTATATCGCGACCCCCCATCAACTGCATCGCGAACATGCCGAGGCGGCGCTGCGGGCGGGCAAGCATGTGCTGGTCGACAAACCGCTTTGCGTGTCCCTGCAGGATGCGCTGGCCATCGCGGAAACCGCCGAACAGACCGGGCGGCATGTCGTCGTGGGGCCAAGCCACAGTTTCGACCTGCCGGTCCTGAAAGCCCTCGAGATGATCGAAACCGGATCCTACGGCCGGGTCCGGATGATCCACGCGCTGAACTATACGGACTTCCTGTATCGGCCGCGAAGGCCGGAGGAACTGGTGACCGATGAAGGCGGCGGCGTCGTCTTCAGCCAGGCCGTGCATCAGGTTGACATCGTCCGTCTGCTGGGCGGCGGGATGGTTTCCCACCTGCGCGCCTCGACCGGGCAATGGGACGCGGAGAGGCCGACGGAATGCGCCTATGCCGCGCATCTCACCTTCGAGGGCGGCGCCTTCGCCAGCATGACCTATTCCGGTTTCGCGCATTTCGACAGCAACGAATATTGCGGCTGGACCGGGGAACTGGGCCATGCCGTCGATCCGAAGAGTTACGGCGGCGCGCGCCGCGCCCTGATGGATGTGGAAGACGCGGGCGCGGAAGCCAGATTGAAATCGGGCCGGACCTTCGGCGCCGCCGCGGATCTGCCCTGGGCCAGCGAGAACGAGCATTTCGGCCCGGTCATCGTCAGCTGCGACCGGGCCGACCTGCGCCTGACGCCCAAGGGCATCTGGGTCTATGGCCATATCGAAAAGGAATTCGTGCAGGTGCCGGTCGGTGCGGTGCCGCGCCGGGGCGTCATCGACGCCTTGTGGTCGGCGGTGCGGGACGACAAGCCCGCCATCCAGGACGCGCGCTGGGGCGCGGCGAGTCTGGAGGTCTGCCATGGTATCCTGGCATCGGCACGGCAGGGGCGCGAGGTCGCCTTCGAACATCAGGTTCCGGTGCGCGGCCGGACCGCAAGAAAACCGGGATAGGGAGGAAACATGTCTAAGCTGCGTCTATCCATTGCCATGGGCGACTATGATCGCACGCGCGCGATTTACGACGGCCGGGTTCAGATCGACGGCATCGATCCGGTCTGCATGCTGCAGGTGCCGGAGGAGATGTTCTTCCGCGCCTTCCGCCATCATGCCTATGACGTGTCGGAGATATCCTTTTCCTCCTATGTCGTCAGCCTGACGCGGCCGGATCCGCATTATGTCGCCGTGCCGGTCTTCCTCAGCCGGGCCTTCCGCCATACCTCGATCTATGTGAACAGGAAGGCGGGCATTTCGAAGCCGGAAGATCTGAAGGGCCGCAGGATCGGCATCGCCGAATATCAGCTGACGGCCAATGTCTGGGCACGCGCCATTCTCGAGGACGATTACGGCGTCGCGCCGTCGGATGTCGAGTGGGTCCGCGGCGGCATGGACACGCCCGGCCGGCCGGAGAAACTGAAGATCGACCTGCCGCCGTCCGTCCGCGTCACGCCCGCGCCAGACGGCGCGACCCTCAACGCCATGCTGGCCGAGGGCGAAATCGACGCCTTCATCGGGCCGCGCGCGCCGCGCAGCTTCCAGGAAGGCGATCCGCGCGTCGGCCGCCTGTTCGAGGACACGGTTTCCGTCGCCGAGGATTACTACCGGCGCACCAGACGGTTCCCGATCATGCATCTGTTGGGCGTGCGGCGCAGCCTGGCCGAGGAACATCCCTGGATTCCGGGCGCCCTGCTGAAGGCGTTTTCCGCTGCCAAGAAGCTCTCGCAGGAGGCGCTGGACGATACGTCGGCGACCAAGGTGACGATGCCTTTCGTCGAGGACACGCTGCACCGCGCGCGCAGCCTGATCGGTCCCGACTTCTGGTCCTACGGGGTC
>Ga0209692_10004333_pt1 | contig 12943 bp, 15 predicted proteins | sample tdDd472_FD_187129 | JGI IMG/M metagenome (GOLD analysis project Ga0209692, IMG submission 187129) | Marine sediment microbial communities from the Atlantic coast under amendment with organic carbon and nitrate - tdDd47.2 (SPAdes)... | ecosystem: Environmental > Aquatic > Marine > Coastal >...
TCACAGGAATCTGAAGATGGTTTTTTTTCTGTCGGTGGAGAGCTTTTACGTTTCCCTGGAGACCCTGATGGCTCATCTTGGAATGTAATAAATTGTCGCTGCTCTGCTGTGGTTGAAGTGTCTTAGTTGTGACACTTGCGCATCAAGTATCAATAGGACAATAATTCGTTGAACTACAAAGGTATCTGCAATGGAACTTGAATATCAGTCCTACAACCTTGAGGTAAAAAATATCTCTCAGGTTGATAAAGACTTTTTCCAATTTGACGGTTTTGCAAGCACATTCGGCAACACCGATAAAGTTATGGACATCGTTGAGAAAGGTGCCTTTGAGGAGTCTATTAAAAACATGACTCCTACCATTCTCTTTATGCACGACCCGCATCAACCAATTGGAATGCCGGTTGATCTTAAAGAGACCGAAGAAGGGCTTTACATCAAAGCCAAACTACCCCGTGAAGATTCTCTTGTTCGTGATCGCATAATCCCGCAAATGAAAGTGGGAAGCATCGCAAAAATGTCGATTGGTTTTCGTATTGCCGAAGATGGTCGATTTATTGATGACGCTGGTCGCAGACATATTACTAAAGCGCATCTGCGTGAAGTGTCTTTGGTAACGACAAATTTTGAAGCGAATGATATGGCTGATGTCATGTCGTTCAAATCAAATGGTCAGCACATTGATGTTGATCAATTGAAAGGCATGACTCAACGACAGCTTGAGAAAAAACTGAGGGATTCAGGCTTTTCTAAAAACGCTGCTGTTGTAATTGCAAGTCATCATCAGAGGGATTCTGAGAGTGACGATACGAAGGACGATACTGATTTTGGGTATCTAATTGAGAAGGTTGAAACAGCAAACCTTCATATTAAACTCTCCGAAGCTAACAAAGGAATCTCGTAATGAGTGAAGATATTAAAAAGCTAGGTGAATCTATCGAAACCATGACCGAAAACGTGGTCAAGTCGCAAGCTCGTTTGGATGAGCTTGAGAAAAAAGGTGACGCTAGTCGAGCCGAACTTGATACAGAGCTGAAAACGCTCAAAGAAAGTGCAGTCGAAGCTGCTGGTGTTGTCGATGAGCTTAAAGGCAAAATCGAATCCCAGGAGAAAACTGCTGCAATGATTGAAAAGCAGCTGTCTCGGTTTGATAACACCGATGGCTCTCAGCTTGATGAAACAAAAGAAGCTTGCCGTGAAGCCGTTGTTGGCTACCTGCGTCAGCCTTCGCAGGGTTTCAGCGAAGAAGCTAAGAGCATGATGGCAGACCTGGCTATCAAGTCAGACTTCGGTCATCTCAGCAAAGGTGAGCAGGAAGAGGTTCGCAAGACCCTCATCGCTGGCTCAAACACTGATGGCGGTTTCTTCATCTCTCCTGAGAAAGCAAGTAAGCGCATCCAGCGTATCTTTGAAACCTCTCCAATGCGTCAGCTGGCAACGGTCAACACCATTGCTGGTGATCAGCTGGATTTCATCATTGATGATGATGAGTCTGCTACCGGTGGTTGGGTAGGTGAGCTGGAAGATCGTGATGACACAGGAACACCGAAGGTCGGTGAGCTGTCAATCGTGACTCACGAGCAGTATGCAATGCCTGTGGCAACACAGAAAATGCTGAACACTGTCGGCTTCGATGCTGAATCTTGGGTGAATGGTAAGACTCAGCGCAAGCTGATTCGTGTTGAAAACACTGCTCACATCCTCGGTGACGGTGCCAAGAAGCCGAAAGGTATCCTGGCGTATCCAAATTGGGATGCTGCTGGTACTTATCAGCGTGGTGCTATTGAGCAGTACAACTCTGGCGTGAATGGTGCTCCCGATGCGGATGCGCTGAAGAAATTCCAGAACTTGCTGCTGGAATACTACCAGCCGAATGCAACTTGGTTGATGAAGCGCGAAACTTGGAGTGAAATTATCACTTTGAAAGATGCGAATGGTCGCTATCTTCTGAACCAGCTTGAGCTGTCTGGTTTGTCTGTTAGTGACGGTATGACCTTGCTTGGTCGTCCGGTTCGCTTTGCACATGACATGCCAGCTCCTGCGACAGGCTCTCTGTCAATTGCGTATGGTGATTTCGCTGAAGGTTACAACATTGTCGATCAGGTTGGTTTCCGCTTGATTCGTGACAACGTAACCACCAAAGGTAAGGTTAAGTTCTATGTAACCAAATACACTGGTGGTGATGTAACTTCTTACGAGTCATTCAAACTGATGAAATTCTCTGCCTAAAGGGGTAATTTGAAATGGCTGTAAAAGAAATTAAAACTCGCGTCAAGTTGGTAAATGTTGGCTCAGAAAGCATTTCCACCAACACAACAACTGTATTGGGTTCCGTTGATACTGCCGACTATGATCTTGGTGTCACATTCGGTTTGTATGCTCCGGCATTCAATGCAGGTAGCTTTGCACTTACCTTTGAAGAGTCAGACGATGACAGCACTTGGTCTGCTGTTCCTGCTGACTACCTTATTGGTGGTGCGATTACGGTGACAGCTGCTTCCGCAGCTGGTGATGATATTGCTTCAGTCGGTATCATCAGTAACAAGCGTTACATTCGTCCGTCAATCGTATCAACCGGTGCATCTGGTTCTAACACGCTTAACTGCGTGGCTGAACTGGCAGGTGAACTGAAACCTGTAAGCTAAGGTGTTGGGGTAGGTGGTGTCGGTTTCGGCTGGCATCATCTATCCCTTTTTTTGAAAGGAATTTCCAATGAAATCTGTAAAAGTTTCAAAAACCGATTGGTATGCTTCGACAAACCCTGCGGAAGGTCGCATCTTTTGCGAAGAAGGTAAGACTTATGAAGTCTCCGAAGGTTTTGCTGAAGTGATCGTTGATCACGAATGCGGTAAGGTTGTTCGCGCCAAAGCCGATGCTAAACCTGATACCGAAGGCAAAGAGCTGTAATGCCTTTAGCCCCTACTGAAACTAGGGCTTTCTCATACAGGGTGACTGTGGCTCCCGCAGTCCTCCCTGTTGAGCTTGATGATCTAAAGCTGTGGCTGAAGATCACCGGTAACGCGAGCGATGATCTTTTGAACCTGATGCTTGAGTCTGCAACCGAGTATGCAGAGCAAGCGACTGGTCGGTGGTTTATTACACGAACCGCAGAGACTTACCGTGAACTGTTTCCATCTGTGTGCAATGCAGAGGGTTATTACCGCGAACTCCCGGCATGGGAGATTAAACGATCACCTCTGCAAAGCATTGAGAAGATCACTTATTTTTCTGAGGGTAGCCAGCTTGAAGTTGACCCCTCTGTTTACTACAACACAACCGAAACTGCTTTCAGCAAGGTCTTGGCTAGACAAGGCTCTGCTGGTTTTCCTGGTCTTGATGAAGCCCGGTTGCAGAACATAACAATTGAATTCAAAGCAGGTTACGGTGACACTCCAACAGAAGTTCCTTCTTGGGCTAAAACCGCAATATCAAGTCACGTTATGGCTATGTGGGCTAATCGTGGTGATTGCATGTGTGGAGACTCAGGGGGTGTATTTCTGCCAGCTGCGGCTGAAGCTGTGTACAGGCAGAATAAAATAATAAATATTTAAGGTGGCTTCGATGAGTAACGTAAAGAACTATAAAGAGCAAGCCGGTTCAGGCAATGACAATCGGCTGATTCTTGAAGGCACTGTGATTCTGAAAGGTTCAGAATTGAGCGTGACCGGTCAGCAAATCAATGATGCGGTTGCTGCATCCGGTGGTGGTGTCACAAAGCAACTGCTTGACACTGGTGTTCTTGAAGGTGGAAGCCTGACCATCAATTCCGGTGATAATACCAAAGTTGATCTGTCGGCAGGTTTTGCGCGGATTGTTGACAACTACACAAACCCGCTTGAACCTGAAGTTGTGGAAATTTCATGGCAGGAAACAACCGGCATCAGTCTTGATTTCTTGCTGACTGACCCACTGACCAGATTCAAGATTGATGCGACCGGTGCGCTGCTTCAGCAAACCGATGTGATCACTGATGATGATTACCGTGACTTTGCAGTGATCGGCAATGCGCTTCATCAGAATCAGACGTTCATCACGGCAACAGTGCCGACCGTATTTATTCCGATTGGTTACTTTGAACTTCTTCAGTTTATTGAAATTTTTGGTGGTCAGAACATCAGCGGCAATCAGTATCAGCCAAACGGCGCAAACCTGCTGCTTGATAAAGCATCAGGAGAATCATGGCGATTAGGCGGCAACTACAACGGTGATTCAAAAAACCCGAATGTGATTCAGGATGCTGCGCAGACTGCCATTCAGATAATTCAGTCTTATCAGAATGCCGCTGGTGATGCGCTTGACTTCAATCTGAATGCTGCCATTGACCCCACTGTATATGATGACGGTACAGGCACACTGAACAGCTTTGCTGGCAGCAGCAATCAGGCAACTCTGCGTCACATCTATTATTTCCCAGCAACCGGCGCAACCGTTGTTCGTGTTGGCACTAAAGTATACCAGACACTTGATGATGCGATTGCTGGTGCTGGTTCTGAAATGCCGTTTGTCACTAGTGACTTCAACACACAAGGTTTCGTCAGGACGGTGCTTGCTGTGACTAAAGGCTGCATTGATTTGACCAACAATCTTGAAGCGGTATTCATCCAAAGAAATGAAGTGCGGTTGCGCTGATGCCCACCTGCGAAAAAGTAAAAATCCGAAATCGCAAGGTTTGTGCCGGAGACATGGACAAGCTGATCATGCTTCAGACACGAAACATCGCTGGCGATAGCAATTCGGTTGATTTCCTATTGAACTTTACAAACCAGGGTGAGGTTTGGGCTGCTGTCCAAACTGCTGCTTCCGGTGAAAGCATCTTTGATGAGGTTGGAACCGAGACCATAATCACGCATCGTTTTTATATCAATTTCATTCCTGATTTCACGGAAGAGATTTGGATTGAATTCAAAGGTAAGCGATATGACATTGTTAATGTCGAGAACCTTGATGAGCGTGATGAGTTCTTAAAACTCAGCTGCGTTGTGCGAGGCTCAGTAAGCCGTGAGGCAACGAAAGCATGAGTGTAAACATGGTTGCCGACTACAAGAACAAGAAGGTCTATGCGCAAATAGACCGGCTTGAGCGGCAATCTCGCAGAGCGGTTCGTCAGGGGTTCTTTCGTCTTGGTAATGATCTGAAGGAAACCAGCAGACGCTTGATCATCGACCCTCCAAAGACCGGCAGACTCTATCGGATTTCAGGACGCAAAAGAAAGCATCGAGCTTCCGCTCCTGGTCAGCCGCCAGCAAATATGACCGGCTCTTTGCAACGATCAATCAGCTTCAAGATCAAGGGTGCCGAATCAATGGAGTTCGGTAGCAACCCTCAGAAAAGTGACTCAGCCAAGAAAACGTGGTTATATGCTCGGAGACTTGAGGTTGGTGACGCAAGAATTGCCCGGAGACCATACCTTGAGCCATCAGTTAGAAAGAATGCCAGAAACGGCAGAAAGCATTTTGAAAGCGAGCTAAGGAAAGAGCTGAAATAATGTACATGGCAGACATCATATCTCAGTTAAGAAAGGTGGTACCTGGAATAACTGATCTGTTTACTCGGTCTAATGACTGTACAATTACTTCGGCTGCTAACGTAGCAACGGTAACAACCGCTACCGATCACAACCTGAACCAGGGTGATGTGTTTTCAATATCCGGTGCCTTAACACCTTACAAAGTTGTTTCTCTGGTTCGCACCGGCAACGTGGTTCGCGGAACGACAGCAGAAGATCACGACCTAACGGAAGGCTGGCAGGAAAGCATCTCTATCTCTGGAGCATCACCTGCTGAGTACAACGGCATTAAAGAGCTGACTCGGGTTCCAAACCGAAGATCGTTTGAATACACAATTGATGATTCGGTATCAAGCCCGGCAACCGGCTCCGACATCACGATGGTTGACCCTCTATCAAGTGCCTATACCGGTGAGCATACTGTTGCGTCTGTGGTTTCACCAACAGAGTTTACTTACGCTGTTCAAGGCAATCCAGACAGCCCGGCTCTCGGTAGTCCGAAGCTTCAAACCGAAGCACGGATAAGCGGTGCTGTTACCCAAGAGCGTATGACCGAGGCTTACACCAAGCAAGCACCTAACGAGTTCTGGCTGATGGTCGTTGCTGGAGACACGCTGACAAGCCGTAACCGAGCTATTGAGACTGACGCTATTGAGACTCTGACTGCTGCTGACCTAATGAAGGTGCGACAGGTAGAGACTGTGGCAGTGTATTGCTTATGTCCGGCAGCTGATGAAATAGCAGCCCGGAGTGTCCGTGATCAGATTGAAGCGGAAGTGAAGCCAGCATTGCTTTCGGCATTGCTCGGATATACACCGGAATCGGTTTATTTTGATAATAATTGGTGTATGCTTATCCCATCCGGTGACGGTTTTGCTGATTACACAACAGCCACTTACGTTCATCGCTTTGAGTTTGAAAGAAGTATTGATCTGCTGAAAGAAGATGGTATCTCCATTTCCCCAACGAAAGCATGGAGAGACACACAGATTCAGTACCTCAATGAGCATAATGAAACGATTATGCAATCAGATATTGACATGGATGATGAGCCATTATGATTAAGATTAAAGTCAACAAGAATTTGGGGGTTCACAAAAAGGGTGATGTCGTTACTCTTTCACAGCTGACTCCCTTTTGGCGCAGACGTTTGAAAGATGCAGCGTTAGATTTCAACTGCGAAATTATGTCTCAAAAAGGCAAAGGTAAAAAAACCGGAGAAAATAAAGCATGAGTGGTTCAAGCATTGTAAGTCAGCCACGAGTAACAATCGCTATTGAGGGTGCGCGAGAGCTAATCGGCAATTCTCCTCAGCAGATTTTAATCGTTGGTGCATTCGACCCTGCAAACGGAACAGCTGTATCTGGAGCATTGACCGAAAATGTTCCTCAAGACGATGCAAGCATTAACAAACTGTTTGGTGGAAAATCTCACATTGCGGCTGTTGCTCGTAACGCTCGCAAGATGAATCAGATAAACAAGATTGATGCAATTGCTATTGACTCAACCAGTTTATCAACTGCTGCTTCGTCAACAATCGGTGCGCTTGGTAACGCTACTGAGAATGGCTCGTTTGAAGTCATCGTTGGTTCAAAGCGTGATCATCGTTACACCATTGCTGTAACAAGCGGTGACTCATCGACAGTTATCGGTGACGCTATTGAAGCTGCTATAAATACTGATACATCGCTCCAGGTTTCAGCGGTGAACGCTGCCGGTGTGGTCACGTTGACAGCAACCGACAAAGGTTTGACCGGCAACGGCATCACCCTTGAGGTCATTGATGGGACTTCAGTAGCCGGTGTGACAGTAAGCATCGGTGCTACCGGCATGACCGGTGGTGTAGGTGACATCTGCACAGCTGGTATCTTCGATGTTGTTGGTAACGAGCGTTACCAGACCGTTATCTATCCATCGAACTCTGAAATTCAATTCTTGAAAGACTTCCTCGACCCTCGCTGGAACGCTGACAACCAGGTTCTTGATGGTCTTGGTCTGATGACATCAAGCGATACTTACGCTAACAACCTGGCGAAGGTTGAAGGTCAAAACACACAAAGCGTGACGATGCTGCTTGATAAGCTTGTCGATGAAAACTCTCATCGCGGCAACTCAATGGTTGAGTTCGCGGATTGCATCTCAGCTCAGTTTGGTGGAGCAAGAGCGCGCCGGTTGACGGATGGTGCTTTGATCGCTGACCTTCTAACTGGTGTTGCTGGTCGTGATGCTTTCGGTGGTGCAGCTCTGGCAAGCCGCCCGATGTTCAACACTCCGTTTGATTACCTGCCAATTGTCGGTATCGGTAAAGGCTGGACTAACACGGAAATCGAATTGCTTCTGGCTGCTGGCGGCTCTGTCTTGGGTTCAAACCAGACTCGCACAGGGGTAATCGCTGGTGAGATTGTTACCACCTACAAGACGGACAATGCTGGCAACACCGATGAGTCATTCAACTTCCTCAACAAGGTTGACACATCAAGCCAGTGTCGTGAGTTCATTCACAACAATGTTAAGGCTGAGTTCGCTCAGACTCGACTGACAACCGGTTCTCTTGTTGATGGCAGACCGATGGCTAACGAAGCAAGCATTCGTGGCTACCTGATGAGCCTTTACCGTGAATTGTCTGGTCAAGATTATGCTCTGACGGTTGCCGGTGAAGCAGCTGAGAAGGTGTACGCTGAAAATATGATCGTTGACATCGACATGTCGCTTGGTCGGGTTTCGGTTGTGTTTGGTAAGGTACCTCTGGTATCTCAATTCCGTGAGTTCTTAGGCTCATTCCGTATCGCATTTGATGTATAAGGTATAAAAAATGTCTGGATTTAACGTAGTACAAATCACGGTCAACAACGAGCCGGTTGCTATCAAGCCAAACTCGTTCAAGTTCAAGCCAGGTGTCGGTGATCGAAATGTCCGTCAGAAGATGTCAGGCAACAACATTGCCTCTGTTGTGACTACCGATATTGAAACCTCAAAAGCGATGTGTAGCTTCACGCTGCTGATGGAAGGTGACACGGTTGAGAAGGTTGTCCAGTGGCAGGACAATGTTGATGCGAATGTGGTCATCGGTCAGGATTCAGAGACCGGCAGAACTTACACTTTTGTTCGCGCAATCATCGTTACAGACCCTGAGTTCGCAACGGGTGTTGACGGAGAAGTTGAAGTAGAATTTGAATCAAGCCGTGTGGCACAAGGTTAAAAACTAAAAAGGAGTTCACCCCAACATGAACACTGAGATTGACTTTCACCTGGAGACCAAAATTGAAGTTGGTGTCCGGGGAGACATTAAAGAGATTGACCTTCTGGTATTGAAGGCACCGACATCAAAGCATCGCACACACGCTGCAAAACTGAAGCAGCTCGTTATGCGCGCAATTGATGAAGCAAACCGGTCTGTAACAGATGAGCAGCGTGAAGCTGTGATGGAGTCTGCTAAAGACAAGGAATCCGAAGATGAAGATATTGAAGATTCCGGCAAACAGCTTATGGGTGTTCTCAACTTCGCAAACACGGTTGATATGGCTGTAGTCCATGAAGTGTTTGCAGAGTTCATCAAGAAAGAAGGTGTCTGCTATGTCGATGGTGACTCAGAAGTAAAAATGACAAGCCCGATCTATGACAAGCTTCAGTTTGAAGATGTTGAGCGTTTGATCGGAGTTTATCTTGCAAGTTTTTTGATGTAATCCCTGACTCAGAACAAGATTGGGTCAGGGTCGAAAGAAACATTTATAACTTGGCTTGCTTTTACGAGGGAACTCCTATATCTGAGTTTGAGAACATGCCGCTACCTAAGCTTAACCAGGCAGCAGAACACGCTAACAGGATTGGTAGTGAGCGTGAAAAGCAAATGAAGAATAAAAGGTCTAGGTAATGTCATTTTCTGTTTCTTACATCATCAAAGCGGTTGACAAGTACACACCAACTGCAAAGAGCATAACCCGGCAAACGAAGAAAATGGCAAGCAGCTTTGAGCTTGCTGGCAAGAAGTCTCGTTTGTTCGGCAAGCAGATTGACCTTTCATCGAAGAAGCTAAAAAAATACGGAACCAAGATGCGCAGGTTCGGCAGGGACACTGCGCTCTGGCTTGGTGTTCCTATGGCTGCTGTCGGTGCCGCATCTGTGAAAGCAGCTTCCGACATGGAAGTGGTTTACAAAAAGTTCGACAGAACATTCAGCGACCTTGATGGAGCCGACACATACGCCAAACGGTTTATGAAAACCTATGGTGTTATTGAATCGACTGCAAAGCAGATTCAAGGTAATACCGGTGACTTGCTTGTTGGTATCGGCTTCGACCCTAAGCTTGCTGCGGAACTCAGTGAACGTGTTGGCAACTTGTCTGCCGACCTCTTTGCGGCTAACGCTGAAATGACGGACATGAGCGATACAGCTCATCGACTGAAGTCTGGTCTGCTTGGTGAGACTGAGGGTATGAAAGCTCTCGGTATTACCGTGAACCAGAACTCAAAGGAGTACAAGCGTTACTTCCGTGAAGCGATGCGCGTTACGCGAGGCAACCAGCTCCAGGCAAAAGCACTTGCTATTCTCCGCTTTGCTGAAGAGCAGTCTGTTAAATCTATCGGCGCGTTTGCTGATGGCGCAGGAACGCTCAAGATCGAGCTGTTCAAAACCAATGAGCAGCTGAAGAGAACTCGTGAAATTATTGGTATCCGTCTTACTCCGATGATCATCAGCGCAGCGGAAAGCGTGACGAAGCTTTCGCAATCGTTTAACAAGCTTCAGCCCGGAACTCAGACAACGATAATCCAGGTAGGAATGGCTGTGATGGCTTTCGCTGCCCTTGTCGTTGTTCTTGGCATTGTCGTTTGGGCTATCGGTGTTATTGGCGGCACAGCGGCTGCTGTGATCGCTGGTATCGTTATCGGTGGCACAATCCTTTACAAGTTCTTTATGGGCTTGTGGGAGCTGTTCAAGAACATCGCTTATACACTCGGTGAGTGGAAGCTCGGTGATTACAAGGACATGAAGTTCAGTGTTGAGCATTCTATGGCAAGTGCGCCGGTAACGAATGTGAATTCAAACTCGGTCATTGATGTGAATCTATCAGACCCAGGTGGAATGGTGGCAGATACCTCTGTTCGCTCGGATGGTGCTAAGATTGGTCTTAATCGTGGTAATGGTCTTGGAGCAACTTAATGTCAATCTTCGTAAGAGCTGGTGTCGGGGAAGATAATCTCGCAAGAGCCAAAAACAAGCTCCACCAATCAAGCTGGCGCGGGGTTAAGTTTCTCACCGATTCTGTAAAAACAATCGGTGGTCAAAAAACTGTTGTTCACGAATATCCCAACAGCGATGTCCGAACCATTGAATCTCTCGGCAAGTTTGAGAAGGGCTACGAGGTTCAGGCAATCATCAGCGGTGCCGGATACTTTGAGCTTAAGCGGAGATTGACTTCGGTTCTGGAGATGCCTGGCGAAGGTGTTTTCGTTCATCCTTTTGACGGTGAAGTAAAGTGCTTTCTGGAAGGCACCTATGACCTTGAAGAGACTGACCGGAAGCTTGGTGAGTGCATTGTCACGTTCAAGCTACTGGTTGCCGGTGAGCGCAAGAATCCGACAGCAGAACTAACAAGCATCACCAAGATCAAGAAGCTCTGTGACGCTTGCAATGACAGCCTGGCAGAGGGTTTTCCAACTGGCTTCAATAACGAGAGCTGGTATCCCGAGAATGTACAGAAGATCATCGGCAAGGCTGATGACTTCGGAAAGTTTGTCGATGACAAAAAAGCTGTTTTCAAACAGGCTACCGACAAGATTTCAGATGTGCAGCGCGAGATTGACAACTTTGTTGCTGATACAGCCCGGCTGATTAACCTGCCAGCGCAGTTTGGTGTTGCGATAGTCGATCTGTATCAGTCAGTAAAGACTCTCTACACCACCCCGAGAGACCGTCTGGATGCGATGTTTCAATTCTTTGGCTTCGGTGACGATGACCCGGAGAACCCACCATCGAACACAGTTTCTCGTGCGCAAATAAATGGTTCGATCAATACCGTAAACAGCACAGCAAATGCTGCTGTGTTGTCTGAGGTCTATCGTTCAGCTGCCGAGATTGAGTATCAGAGCGTTGATGAGATTGAAGCGGTTCAAGATGCGCTGGAAGCTGAGTACAAAAAGATATTCAAGGATGTGAACCTGAATGACTTCAGCGACACATCGCTGGACATCGACACGATTCGCGCGTTTGAAGAGCTTCGCTCTGAGATGCAGATTTTTCTCAATCGGGAAAAGCTGACAGCTCCCCGGCTTGTTAGCGTCTATGTTGACATGGTTCCGGCACAAGTTCTTTCATACCAGTATTACGGTGAAAGCCGTTATGCGTCAGACATCGTTGCGCTCAACGATTTAACCGAACCCTCTTTCGTAGAGGGTGAAACAGACTTGGTAACAGTATGATTACCATTGAGGTCGATGGTCAGGTATATAAAAACTTTACGGAAGCAGAGCTTGACCTGTCTCTGGATAGCCTGTGCGGTGTTTTCAGCTTCAATGCAACTGAGTCTCCCGGCGAAGATTTAGTTTTCCCCGCTCGTGCTGGTCAGCGTTGCAAGATATTCATTGATGAGCAGCTTGCCCTGACTGGAGCTATTGATGCAGTAAGCGGAGACTACTCAGACTTTTCTCATTCGATCAACATACAGGGTCGTGATTCAACAGCTGACATCGTTGACAGCACAATCGGTGGTGACATCGGTCTGAATGCTTTGGAGAAAATTGGAATCGTTGAGCTGTGCCAATTCATCCTGAAGGCTACCAGCATACCGATACCAGTATTTACTAGGGTTTATGGAATCGAACCGTTTGAGATTGGTGATCTGGAAGATGCAGAGACCGGTGATACGGTTTTCTCTTATCTTGAGAAGCAAGCACGAATGAGGTCTTTACTGCTGACCACAGACAATCGTGGCTACCTTGAGCTGCAAAGCGCATCAGGCATTAAAGATAACTCGACAACGATTCTTCATAAGGTCAATAACGATTACAACAATGTTCTCCGGGCAGCTTTCACAAACGATATTTCAAAGCTGTTCAATCAGTACATTGTGAGAAGCCAACTCAACATGATCGCTTTGAATGAAGCGGGCAAGATTGAGAGTGACAGCTTGGTGGATGTTGGTGGTGCAAGAGCGGTTGACGATTTGGTTCGATCAAGCCGGATACTTAACATACTGGCTGAGACAGCAACCAACGAGAAGTCTTGCGAAAAAAGGGCTCGCTGGCAGCGCAACATCAATCGTGTGAAAGCCTTTCGCTACACGGCTACCGTCCAGGGTCATTCAAAAGATAATGGCGAGATATGGAAACTCAACAGGCTTCACGACATTGATGATGACTTCGCAAAGATTCAGGATGAGATGCTTCTGAATAGTGTTCTGTTCAAGCAGAGCAACGAGAGCGGCAACACAACTACTCTCGG
>Ga0209692_10004347_pt1 | contig 12916 bp, 10 predicted proteins | sample tdDd472_FD_187129 | JGI IMG/M metagenome (GOLD analysis project Ga0209692, IMG submission 187129) | Marine sediment microbial communities from the Atlantic coast under amendment with organic carbon and nitrate - tdDd47.2 (SPAdes)... | ecosystem: Environmental > Aquatic > Marine > Coastal >...
CTCAAAATCACCTGCGGCGGCCTTGCCGGGGGCCAACCGTTTAAAAAGGTTGCCAAACAGGTCTTTGTTTAAAACAATAATTTGGGTCAATCTAAAACCTAAGGCAAATGTGATTTGGCCTGAGGAACAAAGGACAAAGCGCATTTGCAACCTGCTTTCAAGGTGGCACACCTTGCCGCCGGAGGCATTTTTGGGCCACTTTAACCATAGAAGGCATATCTGAAAATAGAGGCAGGATGGGCAAAACGTGAAGCGTGACCATCAATACAAAGCCTCATCACCAAAGGCATGGTAGATGCCACCGGTTGTCGCGCCTGCTACAACCTCAATGAAGGCCCTGGCACCATCATCAGCCGTATGCACCGCATCCGGAGCCCCCTTCAACACGCGCAGGGCTCCGGCACAATGCACATTCACCTGATTCATCACCTCGGACGGATCGACCTCGGAGAGATGGACTCCTGCACTCCCGGCACCTGCGTTGTTGATCACCACGTCCACCCCGTTCATTAAAGAGAGGGCCAGGTACTTATCAATCCACACAAGACATCCACCCCGTCTACCCTGACCTTACCCCCTTAAATAATGTGGTATCCTGAGATTTTGGATGCATGACGAAATGTGCGTTGTGTGATACGATGTAGATCTTCATTTTATCATTTTTCTAAACCCGATCGGGTTGTAGAAACCTCTCCCTCTCTCGTTTATCGGTTAAGGTGACGGCATCATGGTGGACTCCCTGCCTGACAATCCGAAGGAACCCGAACACTCTTCCGATGGCCCCGCTCAAAGTATGGCCACTCGTGTCGTGAGACGTATTCCGATTCGGGGGGCACTCATCATTCCTTTCACCCTCATTATTGTTATGACGGTTGGCCTCACCGGGTATCTCTCGTTTAAAAACGGGCAACGGCAAGTCCACGAACTGGCCGGTCAACTCATGAATGAAATCTCAGGCCGAATCGAAGAGCAGCTTCACTCTCTGATGGAGCGACCTCATATCCTCAATCGGATTCACAGCAACGCCATCCGAATGGAAGGACTTAATCCTGCCGATGTCCGGAGTCAGGAACGTCACTACTGGGCTCATGTTCAAGGGTTTCAAGACATAAGCCACACCTTTTTCGCCAACACGGCCGGTGATTTCATAGGATCGCGGGTCCTCTCCGATGGCTCGGTTGGCACCATGCTGGGGGATGCGTCCACGGAAGGAAACCGAGAGTATCACTACTACCGGACCGATGAGCTGGGGAACCCCACCGACTTGATGCTAACCCGCCCGAAAATAGACGTTCGCAAACGACCCTGGTACCAGAAGGCCATAGAGGATGGCGGGCCAACATGGAGCCCCATTTACACCGTCATCGACACAAAGGCTCCGGCTATCACTGCAAGTCAGCCCATTTACGACAGGAACGGCGAGCTTGTGGGTGTTGTGGGGTCCAATTTAGTCATGTCGCATATCCGGCATTTTCTGGGGACTATGGTTGTGGGGAAGCACGGGGTGGTTTTTATCATGGATCGCTCGGGTCTTATGGTGGGCTCCTCCACATCCGATCCGAACACAACGCCGGTGGCAGGAAAATCCATGCGTGTCGCAGCAGAAGACTCGTCAAATCCCGTCATTCGTCAGGCAGCCACCAATCTGAAACGCTTTTACCCGGATTTAAAGAGGGTTCACACTCAGGAGACCCGAGTTTTCACCATGGACAATGCGCACCACTTTTTGCAGGTGGTCCCATTTACAGACAACCGGGGGCTTAACTGGCTGGTGGTGATTACCGTACCGGTAAACGATTTCATGGCTCGGATCAACGTCAACAATCGCGTTACCTTCGGCATTGTGCTGGTGGCGTTGTTCATGGCCATCATCACGGGGGTCGTGATGTCCCGCTGGATTCTTGCTCCGATCTCTCAGCTGAACCAAACCGCTGTGGCCATGGCCCAGGGGGAGTGGGATCAGGTGGTGAAGGTGAATCGTAAAGACGAGCTGGGGCAACTTGCGGAATCCTTTAACATCATGGTGAAACATATCACCTCTCTATTCCGAGATTTGAACCGGTCAGTCATTGGGCTTGAGCGGGAGGTGGATCACAGGAAACTGGTCGAGGAGGAGTTACGCGAAAACGAAGAACGGTATCGTCTCCTCTTTAACAGCGGTTCCGATGCACTTTTTGTGCACGTCCCCCGTGATGATGGCACCCCTGGCCTGATCATAGAGGCAAATGATGCGGCACATGCCATGTATGGATATTCTCGCAAGGATTTTTATGAGATGACGGTTCACGATCTTGCCGACACGGAACCTGATCCGGCGGCCCAGGACAAGGTGCCATGGTTGCCCCACCAAGAGCAAAGCGTCTGCGAACAGACCCATAAACGGCACGACGGAAGCACCTTTCCCGTGGAGGTGACGGCACACCTCTTTGACTTTCATGGACGGCCAACCATACTCTCCATGGTTCGGGACATCACCGAGCGCAAAGAGATGGAGCTGGAACGGCGCAGCATGGCTGACCAGCTTCAGCAAACCCAGAAGCTGGAATCCATCGGAACCCTGGCTGGAGGGATCGCACATGATTTCAATAACATTCTCTCCTCCATCATTGGCTACACCGAACTGGCCGAAGAGATGGTTGAGGACGGTTCAGAACTCAACGAATACCTCCGTGAAGTGGATACGGCAGGCAAGCGGGCCAAGGAATTGGTGAAGCAGATCCTTGCCTTTGCACGCCTGTCCAACGAAGAGAACAAACCCATACGGGTGGACACCATCATTGAAGAGGTCCTCACCTTTATCCGCTCCTCCATTCCATCCACCATCGAGATCACCCGGAATATCAACAGCTCCCGAAAGGTGATGGGCAATGCGACGCAGGTCTATCAAATTCTGATGAACCTCTGCACCAACGCAGCCCAGGCCATGGAAACGGAAGGGGGAAGCCTTGATGTGACCCTTAAAAATATCGTCATCGAAGGCTCCAGTATGACGGCCTCCCTTGGCCTTGATGGAGGGGAATATGTGATGATCCGGGTGTCGGACACAGGGCCAGGGATCCCCGAAGAGATTCAGGATACGATCTTCGACCCCTATTTCACCACCAAGGCCCCAGGGGAAGGAACCGGCATGGGCCTCTCCATGGTTCATGGGATTGTCAAAAGCTACGGTGGAAAGGTGAGCGTGGAGAGTTCCCTGGGCAACGGCGCTATCTTCTGTGTGTACCTGCCCGTTTGCATGGCAGAGGAAGCAGAGGAGCACCCCACCCCCAGTGGAGATGCGCCGTCGGGCCTTGAGCACATATTGCTGGTGGATGATGAAGCACCCATCACGAAGATGTTGCAGCATATGCTGGAACACCTGGGCTACACCGTCACCACACGGCACCACAGCATGGATGCGTTGGATCTGGTAAAATCAGACGCTGAAGCCTTTGATCTGGTCATCTCGGACATGACCATGCCGGTAATGACCGGGGACGAGCTCGCCCGTGAGCTTCTGAAGATCCGGCCGAATCTGCCCATCATTGTCTGCACGGGGTACAGCAAAAAAATCTCCGAAGAGTCCTTCAAAAAAATCGGTATCAAGGCCGTTGCCTTTAAACCCATCATCAAAAAAGATCTGGCGTGGATCGTTCGCAAGGTGCTGGATGATGCGAAGACGGGGTAGACCAAAGGACTGCTACCCAGCCCCCTTCTCTCAAACGATTTTACCTCCACTTGCTGTCGGTTTTTGCGTAGCGCACTATTTGGTAAACAGCTATCCCCCCTTCACAAAGCAGCCTCGCTATATCGGGAACACATTGAATCGGAATGTCCACTTCATAACCGTGGGCCAACTGGATAATGCCATGCGCTTTATCTTCACCCAAATACGCAGCAAGAATATTCAGAGCACGTTCATTGTACTCACCCACCTCAAAATATACCTTGTAAACATCCTCGGTATAATCTCGTGGTGTACCGATTTCCGACGTTTGGTAATGCACGCCCTTTACATCCGTTGTCATATAATCAACATGCCCCTTGCTCATTAAACGCATAAATATCGGCCCATGTTCACCCCATCGGCAGGGCCTTGGTTAGGGCACTGCAAGTACCGCGCAGTTGCAGAGGTCATCACTTTCAAAAGCTGTCATCTCTCCGGCACTCAATCCAGGAACTGGAAACACGCGAACGGTTAATGGCTTGTTCAAGCGATATGCCATTGTGCCAGTATCCCTCATAAGGGCTGAAATTTTATTTACGGGGGTATCACCGGGAATTGGCACCGTGTCCAAGCCTATGCCACAAACCGAGCTGTAGGTTAAAAGCGAACGGATATCAAACTGTGAGTTTACCGTCCCCCTTGCAAGCCCTGTATCTTCCGTCAGTGCAAGCATGAGGCCTGAAAACCCCACGAGTTCGACACCTTTAACGGATTTAAACACCCGCGTTAACAAGGATGAGGCTTCAACGGTACCGGAAGAACCAAAGTACTCAACCCCCATCTCTTCATAGACATCGACCATGCTCGCACAATTTTTGGATGGTGCAGCTGAACTGTCAACGCCGGAGAAAATGAAGGAAGAATCGATCTTCGATTGGTCGATGATACCCTTAATGGCGGATACATGGTGCTGAAGTGCCTGACTCATCACCTCATAATATCCTTTAAACAGAGCATTATGATTTTTTTCGTCGTTGGATTGATTGTAATGTTTCAGAACGCTGACAAGTAAATCGGGCGTTTCCAGCCCAATGACAAACCGGTTCCCACATTCACCTCGGTGATAGCTCGCGGGAAAGTAGGGAATCAAAGGATCACAGTTAAAATTCACCGTAAAATTGAAGTTACCCTCTCCCCTTGGGGTGAGTTTGCTTATCTGTACAACAGCCTCTGATGAGAGCTGAATCAGTTCGTTGTCCAAAATATCAAACTCATCACGATTGACATTCACACAGACGTTGCAAAGGTCCCCAAACTCTTTCACCAATTCGGGCAACATCTCTATCTCACGCTTTGTTCTCGCTTCCCCGATAGCAAACCGCACTCGGACACCAGAGGTGTCTGAAGCGTTCAACAGGTCGCTGAGATAAGCCAGGTCATTTCTTGCCCCCTCTAAACTATCGGTTGTCAAATACTCGCCAAACGGATTGGTGACAATTCGAACCGATTGAACCGTGTACCCATGTTTTTGAAAATCGTGTGACAGATCAGCGCAAAACTGCGAGGCCTTAAGGATCTCTTTTTCCCACGTCCTTTTGTCCTGTGCCAAGGAAATAAAGGTGGTGATTGTTCTGACCTTGCAAAGCGCTTTATTTTTATACCCCATCGTTATACGTCCAATTCAGAGAAGATTTATTCAAGTTAACCGAGGCCTTCGGCAGCCCCGCCGCAAGCCAATCCTTTACGGATTTCCATGAGCCGGGTTTGGCAAACAGGGTTTGAACCCGGCTACGATAGCATCGTCGAGGTTGGCATGCCAAGGGTACTTGAAAAGCATGGCACCGATTCCCTGCTGCGGTCACCTGTCGCTGGTTACTTATGGTCATAATACAGGGAGACCCCACTTAGCCCGGATATTTCAAGAGTTTAGCACGCCTCTTTTCGCTGCTTTTCACTGGGGAATGAAGCCCAGCGTCTCATTTGTTGCCCAACCTCAAACGAACAGAGTTGCTGAGCGGTTCAACCGAACAATGAAGAAGCAGGCTATTTATGATCGAAACTTCGTCACCACCGAGGATGCCCGCGAGGCTGTCAGAGATTTTGTCGAGATATACAACAAACAATGGCTGAATGAAAAAAACAGTTTTAAATCACCCGGAGAGACCCGCCAATATTGGAGTAAGGGCTTGTTGGCTTCTTAAGAAATATATGTGCCCGGGGAACCGGGGCCGCTACATGAATATTTCTGGTTTTTGCTTGGGAAGACCAACGCGTTAATGCACAAAAAACCTGTCCCCTCAAAAGATAGCATCTAGTCATGCAGAGATAATGTGGGTCGGTGACCGTGTTTATCCCACTCATGATATTGACAAATGTGTATCACTGACATTACTATAGGTGGAATATACCCAAGTAACAGATCCATGCGAAATGAACCTGTTTTATGGGATTTCGCAGCCGGTCTTCTTGAAAAGAGAGAGTGTGAAAGCCGTAGAAAAGGTGTGCATCTCTTTTTTTCATTACAGGTGGATCTCGAAGAAAATGTCACGGCGAAGTGTTTGCCTTCGTGCATACGTCAAGGGACGCTTCGCCCTGATTGTCCCATCCACATCCCGTCTTATCTGTTCGTGCAGTGACGAACGTTTAATGGTCTTCAAATGGAGATCGCCAATCCACTCCACTTAACTTTGGCGCAACCTTATATAAGAGGTGCCTATGAACCAGGTAACGGCCTTAAAGTATGGTGCAGTCGCGGCAGTTTGTATCGCCGTGGTGATGGGACTCTACCTGATCAAAGAGTCCGAGGCCACGTCGTATTTAACCGACGATGCCACTGCCTGCATCAATTGTCATGTCATGGAGAGCTATTATGCGACGTGGCAGCATAGCTCCCACGCTCAGCGTGCGGCATGCGTCGATTGCCACCTGCCGGTGGACAACTACATTGATAAGTACGCATCCAAAAGCCGGGATGGATTTAATCACACCGTTGCCTTTACGCTTAATACGTATGGGAAAAGGATGATGATCACCGATGACGGAGCGCGACGTGTTCAGGAGAACTGTATCCGGTGTCATGCCAGCTTTTCTAAAACGCTTATCGGCAATGTGGACCGGTATCACGCCTGGGACACAGAGGCCCTGGGCACACGGAAGTGCTGGGACTGCCATCGCTCGGTCCCGCACGGGCAGATTCGAAGCATTAACGGGACACCGGACAACTTGGGTACCCGATGGAACCATTAACGATTAATAGGGGGCAAGCATGAAACGGTATGTACTCATCATTGTGGTTGTGGTTATTGGTGTTGCCTTCATGGGCTACATGCTCGGGTCCATCGGCACCAAAAAAGATGAGAAGGCGCTGCTCAACACCGCGCCGGTCATCAAGGAGAAGGGGATTGAGGCCCGCAGTGATGTCTGGGGCGAATCGTATCCGAATCAGTACGATACCTGGAAGATGACATCCCAGAGCGCTAAGATCGAGGATATGCTTGAAAAGTATCCTCAGCTTGTGATTCTTTGGGCGGGTTACGGGTTTTCCAAGGATTACAACTCACCACGTGGACACGCCTTTGCCCTCCAGAGCAACCGGAACACCCTGCGCACCGGAGGGCCCACCGGAGCCGACAACGGTCCCATGCCCATGGCCTGCTGGGCCTGCAAGTCATCAGATGTACCGCGATTGATGGCCAAAGAGGGCGAAAACGAATTCTTCACCGGAAAGTGGGCGCGGGCGGGCAGTGAGATCGTCAACCCCATTGGGTGCGCCGACTGCCACAACACCCAGACCAGCCAGCTGGAAATCTCAAGGCCCTACCTTACGCGAGCCCTTGAGGCCAGCGGTGTTGATCTCGATAAAATCACCTACCAGGAGATGCGCTCCCTCGCCTGTGCCCAGTGTCATGTGGAGTACTACTTCCGCCCCACCCCCTACAGCAACCAGGATGGGAAAAGCAAGACCGCTGCGGTCGTAACCCTCCCATGGGCCAAGGGGCTTACCGCCGAGGCCATGGAGGAGTACTACGATGAGTACGGTTTCTCGGATTGGACCCACTCACTGAGCGATACGCCCCTGCTCAAGGCCCAGCACCCGGGATATGAGATGTTTGTCACCGGGATCCACTACAAAAGAGGCCTCTCCTGCGCCGACTGCCATCTTCCTTACACCCAAAAGGGGAGCATCAAGTTCTCCACCCACCACATCCAAAGCCCGCTGGACGATATCGCAAACTCCTGTCTCACCTGCCACCGCCAGAGCGAAGAGGAGTTTAGAAACATCGTCAAGGAGAAGCTGAAGCGCAAAGATCAGCTCCATGTCATCGCAATGAACAGCCTCGCCACAGCACACCTGAACGCCAAGAAGGCCTGGGAGATCGGTGCCACCGAAGAGGAGATGGAGCCGGTGCTCCAGATGATCCGGTCGGGCCAGTGGCTCTGGGACTTCTCCATCGCCAGCCACGGCTCCTTCTTCCATGCACCGGAAGAGACCCTGCGTCTGCTGGCCGTTGCCAACGAGAAGGCGCAGCAGGCCAACCTCATGCTGACAGGGGTCCTGGCGGCCCATAAAGTCCTGAACTATCAGGTCCCGGACTTCTCGACCAAGGAGAAGGCCCAGGCTTTGGCAGGGGTTGACCTGCCCATGCTCATCGAAGAGAAACTTGAGTTCAAGAATGGGCTCATGAAGCTGTGGCTTGAAGAGGCCGTCCGCGAGGAGCGCCTCACCAACAAATTCCTCGACACGCTTCCCGACAACGCCTCCTATCCCCAGTAACCGATAACCTGCCCACCGGAAGGGGAGAGCACGAAGATGGAGCTCTTCCCTTCCGGACCGGCCATGCCTTCCGACGATTTTCCTGGCAAACCCCACTTAAGAACGACGTAAGCATACCTACCAAGTAGACCATGAATAGTCCTTCGGCTTACACGAAGAAAAACAATGGCCCTGATCCATGGAACTTGCGCCGAAGACGGGAAAATGTCCCATGTCAAGACGCGCCCCCTATTCCACAACAAATCTATTGGCTGCAAAAGAAGGCCATAGGCTGACCAATAAGGATATATTTTCAACCGCCTTATTTGTTTTCAGGCTTCCCACCCCACCCTTTTCTGAATTTTCTGGCCAATCAGATAAAAAACAGCAAACTCAATAATCAACAGAGGAAATCCCAGAAAAAGAACCCAGCCAAACTCCATCGCCTTTATAATGATAATTGTTGCTGTTGTGACAACAGCCGCTCCCAGCACTGGTGATTGAGTTTTTAAAGCCTCAAGCCAATGGCTCTCCTGCCCTCTTTTTTCCTGAACAGCTTCCTTTGATGTGTAGAGCAATGAGAGCCAGAAAAGGCCCTTGAAAAACTTCAGAAAAAATTCCGAATCCAAAACCGGATCGGGATACAGTGAAATGATATCGACAAAGACAACGACAAAAAGTAGAACAACGGCAGTAAACCAGGCGTAATAATTCAAATTGACCAGCCCGGCTCCCACCACACATGCCGCCACGCCCAACCCCATCAATGCATATGTGGCCACATCCCCCGGCCCTTCTGAAAAAAAAGAAGCCACAACCATTATAAAACCATAAAAACAGACCATCACCCCAAGACACTTGGCGGCGGTACCACCACTGCCCTTGCTTTCACTCATCTTCCCTCCTTTTAAACACGCCACTCAAACACGACGTAACAGCACACAATGATATAAAGAATCCAAAAAAAGAGCGCATACGGCACAGGGCTGTTCACCGAGCCATAATCGCTCGCCTTGGACTCCCAGAACCCCATGCCGGAGAAAAAGGCAATGAGCCGGTAAAACAACACAGGGATAAGCGCCCAGAGCAGGTAAACAATTCGCTCAAGGGACTGAACCAGGCCATTTCGGGCAGTGGTATAGCTCACAATCACAACAAACAATAAAATCGCAATGAGTTGGTGTTTTTTAATCATAATTGACAACAAAAAGAAGGTTATCAAGCAACTCTTCAGCTTTTGCCCCCGGCGGCCCTACCGGGGGCCAAGCATTCGAAAAGGTTAGAAAAACAGGACTTAATAAATAATATCTGATAGATCCCGAGTCAAAGGCGGATGTGATTTGCCCCGAGGAACGAGGGGTAAAACGCATTCGCAACCTGCTTTCAAGGTATTTTGCCTAATGAGGCTTCGCCACCCTTGCCGCCGAAGGCCTTTTTTATTGTAACTGAATGACAGGTGCTCGCAGATAATTGGGTCCAGGTCAGCTGGCTTACTCCATCGTCTCTATGATATCGATGCTGCGAAGCACGGGGTCTGCCTTGGAACGAACCGGCTTCCCGGTGGTTTCCTTTTCGGGCGGGTCAAGGGAGAGCAGCGTCATGACCCGAGTCACCTCATCAGGTGAAAGCTGCAACCGCTCTGCAAGATACGTCTTAATCTCATCTTGAGTCTGCACGGTTTGTCTCTCTTTCAGGGCCTCCATCGCTTTCTTCTGAGCCCCATTCGGGGCCATGGAGGAGACAGCGGCCTTCTCTTCCGCACGAATGGCTTTCTCCGATTCTTTCCAGGCCTCATTGATTCGAGTCATTTCCTCCTGGGTCTTCTGGAATAAATCCTCGCTTTTCTCTTCATAGGGCCTGCTTTTTTCCAAAAGCACATGGCCCCACTCAGCAATGACCTTGATCTCCTCATCACTGACAGACACCTCCGGAACTGGGCCAGTTGCCTCACCTTCTTTCGGGAGCTGTGTGACCCAGAAGCCATCGACCCTCGAGGACGCTGGCTTTTGCCCGGCAAGGGAGAGAGGTGGGGCAATCAGGGTGTTCCAGGTGGCTCCGACTGCGGGCAGAAAAATCGCATCCACGCCCAAGTGCCATGTTCCCACCGCCGCAGAATCAACCATGTAATATGCCGGGACCCCCACCGCAGCCACCGCAGCTCCACCAGCGGAACCGCATAGTCCTACCGGAATGCGAATAAGGGTATCCACCGTCCCCTCCAGAACGGCCCACGGGTAGGCAAACCACCACCCGAAAACGCGCTTTTCGGTTCTTTTTTCTGCTGCCGTCCAATACTTGCGCCACGCCCCGGGAACCCCCTTGATGGTAAATTCTTTCAAGGCGTCATCATACGCCCACCCGAACACATCACCGCTTGTCTTTAAGAGGCTCTGATATTTCTTCGCCTGCCCGTATTCAGCAAAGCTCTCCCCTGCTTTGCCCACATACGTTTTCACCCTTTTCGCCGGCCCGACATACCCCGGAACGATCCAAACGTCATACCAGATGCCCTCACTGTCTTCTATCTGGCCCTTGCCAATAAGCTGCCCTTTCTGCTTCATGGAAAGAAAATAACCGGACTCTTTCATGTTGGTTTCCACGGCGGGAGTTCCCATGCTGGAACACCCAATGGCAAACATCATCATCACTGCAATTACGACCCACTTGACTGATTGCATAGTGTTTTCTGCGCTCCAAAATTCACAATACGTGTAACGGTTCAGTGTGCCTCCGGCGGCCCTGCCGGGAGCCAAACTTTTGAAAAGTTTGACAAACAGGTTTTGAGCCCAATTTCAATTGCATCGCTGGTGTTGGCAAGCCATATAGATTGACACTATAACCGGAAAGTTTTTGCGGAGCTTTTTTCAAAAAGCGACCCGCCGGAGGCACTGACTCAATAGTTACCCGCAGATAAACACGGTTGCACGCAAATGCGTGCTTTGCCGTTGAAAGCAGTAAAACCAAATAGTAACAATGCCATGCAATTATGGACATAACCCGGATATTTCACGAGTTGAGTGCCCCCATATTAAAGGCATCAGAGCTGCAGATGTAATGGTTTACCTCAATGCTCTGATAACGCAGAAGATGGATGCACTCGGCTCGCCCGAAGAGCGAGAGAAGCGAACAGGAAACCGTGAATGACATTTTGTGTTTTTTAAATATCTTATATTTACCACAATAACTACCAGTAATCACATGCCGTTGGTTTGATCTGATTGTTTTCTCATGAAATATCCGGGTTAAATCAAGAAACCATACAAATCAATCCAATCTCCCGCCTTTTTTTCTAAATTGACATCAGTATAAAGAAATACTAATTTCTCAACACATTATATTCCCGATTCTAAAACCATAAGGCTGCCTGATGAATAAAAATGTTTTGCTGTACTTTCTTTGCTGCATGCTTTTCATATCAAGTCTATCACATGCTGCAACCCTCACCGTCACCAATACCAACGATTCCGGTGCAGGGTCGTTACGCCAGGCAATTGCTGATGCGTCATCCGGTGACACCATTACCTTTTCTCTCACCGGGACCATAACCCTTGCCTCAAAGCTTTCCATTGACAAAAGCCTTACCATTAACGGCCCCGGCTCAGGGAGCCTGACCATAAGTGGCAATAATTCCGACAGGGTTTTTGAACTAACCAATGCAACATCGACGGTTAATATCAACAACGTGACAATCGCCAATGGCAAATCCACCACCTATGGCGGTGGAATCGAGAATGAAGCGACACTCAATATTGCGGATTGCGTTGTCACCGGCTGCTCCGCCAATGGATTGGGAAATGGATTCGGCGGTGGCATTGATAATTACTTTGGCACATTGACGGTTGTAAGGTGCCTCATTACCGGGAACAGTTCCACCGATGATGGAGGTGGCGTTGCTGGTTATGAGGGTTCCATTACCATTACAGACTCCACAATAGATAACAACACATCGGAAAGGGGCGGGGGAGTCTCCCAGATGTATTCCGGGGTCGTGGAGATCACAGGAACGACACTAAGTGGCAACCAAGCCACCTCCGGCAGTGTTCAGAAAGGTGGCGCCATTTTCTGCAAAGCAGGCACCCTGACCCTGATCAACAGCACACTTTCGCAAAACAGCGCGACCCATGGTGGGGGGATTGCCGATGAGGACGCTGTGACAATGACCATTATCAATTGCACCATTGTCAAGAACAGTGCGACCACCCAAGGCGGCGGCATGAATCTTAGCAACAGTGCCGCAACCATTAAAAATACAATCATAGCAGCAAACACCTCCCCTGACGGAGCCAACTTTTACAATGGGGGATATGGGGGCTCCGGTTCTCTAAATTCCCAAGGGTACAACGCATGCGATGCTGCGCTTGATGGTTTCAACGAAACAGGTGATCAGGTACATGCGGCGTTAAACATAGGAGACCTTGCAGACAATGGCGGTTCAACCCAAACCCACGCTCTTCTGACGGGCAGTGCTGCCATCGATGCCATCCCCGAAGGGGGCAACTCATACAACGGGTCGCCGG
>Ga0209692_10004350_pt1 | contig 12909 bp, 6 predicted proteins | sample tdDd472_FD_187129 | JGI IMG/M metagenome (GOLD analysis project Ga0209692, IMG submission 187129) | Marine sediment microbial communities from the Atlantic coast under amendment with organic carbon and nitrate - tdDd47.2 (SPAdes)... | ecosystem: Environmental > Aquatic > Marine > Coastal >...
CATAAACTTATTCAACTCGGTAATTCCACGCAGATTAAAGGTATTTCTATTTAAACCACTATTTGGGATAATATCCTGATTATGAACATTTGTATACGAAAAGCGCATACTTCCTTTTTCATTACCTGATGACAGTGCAATACTATTATTATACGTTTTACCTAAACGGAAAAATCCTTGAACATTTTCATCAACCAATGCATATGGATACTCATTTCCATCTTGCTGACTAATCATAATTGAAGGATCAAGTTTTGGTCCCCATGCTGAAGTAATATTATTCGCAGGTTGTCCTTCACGTGGCAATAAACCATTACTACCCTGACCATAAGTAGTTTGATAATCATCCAATCTAGTTGAAACCTGATCTACCGTTATTGATGAATTAAAATCAATACCAAGACCTTTCTGACCTTTAGTTCCCGACTTTGTGGTAATCAAAATAACTCCATTCATTGCACGACTACCATAAAGTGCAGAAGCAGAAGCTCCTTTCAATACAGAAATTGACTCAATATCTTCTGGATTTAAATCCGAGGTTCCATCCCCTAAGTCGAAACCGCCCATTTCATCAGCTTGTCCCATAGAAGAGTTATCAACTGGAACACCATCAATTACATACAATGGTTGATTTGAACCTTCTAATTCACTAATACCACGGATAACAACTCGTTTTGACCCTGACGGACCAGCCGATGTTTGTGTCACATTTACACCAGCAACTTTTCCCGCAAGACTTGAAATAGGATTCATTTCACCATTCTTGGCGATTTCATCAGCCTTAACTTCTGTCACTGAATAACCCAAGGCCTTTTTGTCTCTTTTAATGCCTAAAGCTGTAACAACTACCTCACTCAAATCTGTTACATCTTCCTTCAAAGTAATACTAAAACTCAATTGACCAGCAACTGACATCTCTTCAGCTTTGTAACCAATGAAGCTAATTACAAGTACGTCCTCTTCTTGCACTGTCAAGCTAAAATTACCATCAATATCAGTAATTGTACCATTAGTTGTTCCTTTCACAGCAACATTTACACCTGGCAATGTCTCGCCATTAACAGAAGTAACATTTCCAGTAATATTTTTCTGCGCTTGCGCAAACAATTGCACATTACACACAAAAAAAGCAAGCACAGCTAATATAAGCATACGCCTACTATAATTTTCTGCTCTACCTTTATCTACAGAGCAACTAATCAGATTTTTTCTCATTTGATCTAATTTTGGTTAAACGATGTTTCAAATCAAAAATCACAACAAATATGAAGGTTTTGAATTTACAATGCAAGCGTTTGCATTTAAATTTTCACTACAGTGCAACAAAGCAATTGAGAATATCAATAAACAGTAAGCTTACAATTATTTTATTTTACAAAAATATCAATTGCGATAATGCTTGCTCATACTTTACATAGTACAAAAGGAAGTAATAGCTATAAATCGAAATTCAATAGAGTATAGGAATTATAACGATGTATAGAAACAGCAAGGCATTGTTTATTATACTACTGAATGTTATTAATGGAATATTATTCCAATTTAATCTAAAAAAAGAGGCTATTCATCACAATGTCGAAACGAACACCTCATTACAAAGAAATATTTTACATATTTTTGAATAATCTTTCCTGACAGGTTGTTTTCCCCTTGCCTCGTTCTCATACTCTTTCCTAATGAACGAGGCATTTTTTTTACTCCCAGAAATTCTCTTTCCCAGGGTACATATACTTCTTCCGTGCTAAACTTGGCGGAAATAAATAATACACCACTTCAGCTGAACAACATGTAACTCCTTTTGCATTTACAATCTCCGTTAGTATAGTAGCATATTTATCATTCTTTTCTTTCAACCTAGCAAGTACCTTAACTTTACCCCCTGAAATATAAAGTGGCTTGAGATAGTCAACATCCATTTTTTGTGTAACTCCCGCCGTATCGAGTAATGCATATACATACCAACTAGCAATTTCATCCATTAATGTGGCTTGAATACCACCATGAACAACATTAATATACCCTTCGTAATCGCGAATGGGTTCCCACTCACTATAAACCGCTTCTCCATCATAAAAAAACTCTAAATTAAAACCTATTCTATTTTTTGGCGAACAACCAAAACAATTGTAGGCTTCTCCTTTATGATTAATAAACGGATTAATGATCTTTTTCACTTCAGACATTTCTTATATTTATTATTTACTATCCTTAAAAAAACTAAACATTACTAAAAGAAAGATGTTTTGTTATAATAAGTCTTTATAATGGTTGAACATTAGATAAACTATAAACTGTTTTTACCTACATTTACGAACTAAATATCAAACAAATTTAACACCTCTCAAGAATATTAACATGAAAAACTTTTGTACACTACTAATAGTGTTATCTGTTATTACAGGATGTAAAACTAAAAAACAGGAGATGGGACCTCCTCAAATCCCTACATATATTGTACAATCTGAATTAGTAACTATTAGTAAAGATTTTGTAGGACAAACGTATGGACTATTCGACATCTCAATTACAGCTCGTGTCGATGGATACCTAGAAGGTATACATTTTGATGAAGGAGGACATGTTAAAAAAGGACAATTGTTATATTCCATTGATCCTGCTCCTCTTGATGCCAAAGTTGCTGAAGCATTAAGTATGGTTGCACAAGCCCAAACAGGTCTTGTAAAAGCTGAAAGCGATTATAAGCGGTATAAACCTTTAGCTGAGAAAAATGCAGTTAGTCAAAGTGACTATGACGAATCACTAGCTAACTATGGTGCTGCGCAAGCATCTTTAGAAGCTGCAGAGGCCTCTCTTCAGTTTGCCAAAATACAAAGAAGTTATACAAAAATTTACTCTCCTTTGAATGGCATAATCGGACGTTCTGAAGCAAAAGTTGGAGATTACGTAGGTCGAGAGCCCAACCCAGTTGTTTTAAACACAGTTTCACGTTTAGACACCATTCTTGTTCAATTTCACCTTACAGAATTACAGTATTTAAATATTGCCCAGTACGCTAAAGCGCAAAATGCAATTGCTAATCGCCCCAAACAACAAAAAGCAGATGTTGAGTTATATTTTGCAGATAGAAGTAAGCACACTGAGCTCGGTCTTATTGATTTTGTAGGTAGAAATATTGATCCTACAACAGGAACATTATTAGTTCAAGCCTCGTTTCCTAACCCTAATGAATTAGTTCGACCAGGACAATTTGCACGGATTAGAATAAATTTTGACGATCCTAGTGAGGCCAATCTTATCCCATTAAAATGTCTTCAGGAAATACAAGGCAAATACAGTGTTTTCGTCGTAAATGCCGAGAACCAAATTGAATTCCGTTCAGTAGAACTTGGTGAGACCTATCAAGATATGGTTGCCATAACTTCAGGTCTTGAAACAAATGAACGCGTTGTGATAGAAGGACTAAACAGAGTGCGCACAGGAATGAAGGTAGTGCCACAAGATAAAAAATTTGAGTCTGTACGAAATAACAAGCAATAATTATGGGAAGCTTTTTTGTTAGAAGGCCTATTGTGGCCATGGTTATTGCCATTGTTATTTTGATAGTTGGAGGCTTGTCAGCTCTTCAACTTCCAATGGAACAATTTCCAGATATTACACCTCCAATGGTGCAAGTTAGAGCTAATTATACCGGGGCTAACTCTTTAAACGTTGAACAATCTGTTGCAACTCCTTTAGAACAACAATTGAATGGTGTTGAAAACATGATTTACATGAAATCGACCAATGCTAATGACGGTAGTATGGCGATTAATATATCATTTGAAGTTGGAACCGATCCGGATATGAATACCGTATTTGCTCAAAACAGAGCATCTGCAGCAACTGCCAAGCTCCCTGAAGAGGTAAAAAGACTTGGGGTTACTACTCAAAAGAGTATGAGTAGTATTGTAATGGCTTTAGCTGTGTATAGTGATGGCCGATACGATCAACAGTTCTTGGGTAATTATTCAATAATAAACATACAAGATATTTTAGCTCGTGTAAATGGTGTTGGTAGAGTATCTGTAATGGGTGCGAGCGATTATTCTATGAGAATTTGGATTAAGCCTGATAGACTATCGCAGCTTAACCTTACAGTACCAGAAATAACAGCCGCGATTAGAGAACAGAACATTATTGTTCCAGGTGGTAAATTTGGAGCCGAACCAGCTCCTGATGGCACAGAGCACACTTTCACCGTTACCCTTCCTGATCGTCTGGTTACTGAGAAGGAATTTGGAGAGGTAGCTATAAAAACCAACAAAGATGGAAGTCAGGTAAAGTTGAAAGACGTTGCTACCATCGAACTAGGAACTGAAAGTTATAATTCAAATGCTCAATTCCAAGGTAAACCATGTGCTTTAATTGCTATCTATCAATCTCCAGGTACAAATGCGGTCACCATGGGTGAAGAGATCCTAAAAACAATGGATGAACTTGGCCTTTCTTTCCCTGAAGGTGTATCTTACGATATTGCTCTTGATGCAACTGCGCCAATTACTGCAGGATTAAAAGAGGTAGCTATTACATTGATTATAGCACTGATATTAGTTATTTTAGTGGTATTCCTTTTTATCCAAGACTGGCGAGCAACCTTGATACCAACTATTGCTATTCCAGTTTCCTTAATTGGTGCCTTTGCTGTATTTCCAATGCTTGGATTCACAATCAATACATTATCATTATTAGGACTCGTTCTGGCAATTGGTATTGTGGTAGATGATGCGATTGTGGTAGTAGAAGCTGTTCAGGTTAACATTGAAAAAGGCATGAATAGTAGAGAAGCCACTATTGCTGCCATGAAAGAAGTAACAGCTCCTGTTATCGCAACAACGCTGGTACTTATTGCCGTATTTATCCCAGTAGCTTCAATGGGGGGCATTACAGGCCGGTTATATCAGCAATTTGCTATAACAGTAGCCGTTTCTGTTTGTTTTTCATCGATTAATGCTTTAACCTTATCTCCAGCCTTAGCATCAATACTACTAAGGAAAACAGAGCTTTCTGGAGGCATTCTAGGACGTTTCTTTAAAAGCTTTAATAAAGCCTTTGATCGTAGCTCCGTTAAATACATGAACATAACCAACTTGGTAGCAAGGAAAATAACCCGAAGTGTTATATTCATTGGCATTTCGGTTGTTCTCATTGTAATCGTAGGTCGATTTATTCCAGGAGGATTTATTCCAGAAGAAGATCAAGGCTATCTATTTGTTAATGTTCAATTACCTGACGCAGCCTCATTACAACGAACGCAAGATGTTGTAAATCAAGCCGAAGCTATCCTCAGAAGTATTGAAGAAGTTGAAAGTGTAGCTTCCGTTTCCGGTTTTAACCTATTATCAGGTAGCATGTCAACCAATTCAAGTATTATCTTTGTTACGCTTAAGAATTGGGACGATCGGGGAATAAAAGCCAATCAACTAGCTCGAAAATTGAATGGCATGTTTTATATGGGCATAAAAGAAGCTCAGGTTTTTGCCTTTGGTCCTCCTGCAATTCCTGGCTTAGGTAGTGGCTCAGGCTTTTCCTTAATGCTGCAAGATAAATTGGGAAAAGAGCCGCAATTTTTGGCTGAAGAATCTCAGAAGTTTATTCAAGAAGCACAAAAACGTCCTGAAATTGCAAATATTTTCACCACTTTTAGGGCAAATGTTCCACAACGTCGTTTAAACATTAATCGCGATAAAGCTTTAAAAGCCGGTGTTCAGCTAAATGATTTGTACACCACCATTAGTGCCTTTCTAGGAGGGGCTTACATTAATGATTTTAATCGCTTCGGTCGATTGTATAAAGCATACCTTCAAGCAGCACCTGAGTTTCGTCTAAATGGAGACCAACTGGATCTCTTCTTTGTTAAGAATAAAGATGGACAAAGTCTACCATTATCGTCACTGGTAACAGTAGAGAAAAGTTATGGAGCTGATTATACAAATAGATTTAACCTATATCGATCGGTGGAACTTTCTGGTTCTCCTGCCCCTGGTTACTCATCTGCACAAGCTTTAACTGCCCTTGAAGAAGTGGCAAAAGAGGTATTACCTCCTGGAATGGGTTACGAATGGGCAAATATGTCATACCAAGAAAAGAGGGCAAGTGGATCGGGTTCCATAGTCTTTGTTTTTGCATTGATATTTGTATTCCTCATTTTAGCAGCTCAATACGAAAGTTGGTCCCTCCCATTCAGTATTTTGTTGGGTACTCCATTCGCTGTTTTAGGAGCAATGGTATTTGTTTTAATTGCCAGATTCTTTAGTCCTAGCTTTGAGAACAACATATTTATGCAAATATCACTCGTGATGCTTATTGCCATGGCTGCAAAAAATGCTATCCTAATCGTTGAATTTGCTAAAATAAAATTTGATGAAGGATTAAGTCTTTTTGACGCCGCAATTGAGTCAGCACGACTTCGATTTAGACCAATTTTAATGACCGCCTTCTCCTTTATTTTAGGAGTTCTTCCATTAGTACTTGCATCTGGTGCTGGTGCTGAAGCCCGTAAAGTGATGGGAATGGCCTTAATAGGTGGGATGACAATTGCTACCGTATTGGGAGTTGTAATGTACCCAATGCTATTTGTTTTCATCGGAAAACTAGCTAAATACGAAGAAAAGAGAGACGTAGCCAACCAAAAGACAAAAGAAAATGAAGATAACTAAGTATATACTATTTCTTACTCTCCTTTTTACAGCCTTTAACAGCTGTAAAATGGGTAAGAATTACTCGAGACCGGAGGTCATTGCACCTGATACCTTTATGTTTGCATATGGTGACACCACATATAATAGTACTTTAAAATGGTGGGACTTGTTTAATGATCCAGTTTTGGATACCCTTATTCATAAAGCACTTAAAAATAATAAGGATCTACTTGCTACAGCGCAAAATGTGGAGGCTGCACGGCTTCAAATGGCAATTCAGAAGGCTGATTTATTACCCCAGTTTAATTATTCCGGTACAGCAGGAAAAGGGAATTTTCAAGCTATTAAAATGCCTGAAGCAACCGGAAACTTTAGTCTTGTTGGACAAGCCAATTGGGAGCTTGACTTTTGGGGAAAGCTTCGAAGAATGAATGAAACTGCAAAAGCACAGTACCTCGCTTCTGAATATGGTCTAAATGCCCTTCGTCTTTCTCTAATAAGTACGGTAGCAACCACTTATTTTCAGGTAATGGAATTTAATGCCAAAACTCAAATTGCCGAATCTACCTATGCACTAAGAGACAGTTCGTATCAGATATTAGTACAACGATTTGAGGCTGGAATTATTCCTGCCATTGATGTAAATCATTCTCGAATACAAAAAGCAATTGCAGCAACGGCTATTCCAATGTACAGGCGAAACACAGCTCAATCACAAAATCTTCTTAATGTATTAATTGGTGAGAATCCTAAGCAACTTGACTTTTCTAATAAGTTGGATGAATATGCTAAAATCCCTATGATACCTGCTGGTATTCCCTCAGATATTCTAAACCGTCGTCCAGATATTTTAATGGCGGAACAAGAGTTAGTTGCACAAAATGCATTGGTTGGAGCAGCACAAGCAGCACGTTTACCTTCTTTAAGTTTAACAGGTATGTTTGGTTTAGCTAGCGATGATTTAAGTTCCATAACATCAGGTGATCCTGCCTGGAACATTAGCGGTAGCCTATTAGGACCTATTTTTAATTGGGGGAAAAATACAAATCGCATAAAAGCTGAAAAGGCTCGCACAGAAGCTGCGGTTTATAATTACGAAAATGTTGTACTAAATGCTTTTCGTGAAGTTGAAGATGCGCTTATAACAATAGAAACACTAAAGCAAGAAGAGAAAGCTATCAAAGAACACGTTGAAGCAGCAATAGAAGCTTCTAATCTATCAGAAGAACGCTATGATAAAGGGATTGCCAGTTACATAGAGTTTCTAGAGAGTCAGCGACAAGCATTTGAAGCACAAATGTCGCAAACAGGTAATAAGCAACAGTTACTCCAAGCCTACATAAAGCTATACCAAGCATTAGGTGGAGGATGGCAGTAGCCATATAAATGACAAAAAAACGGCGCAAATATTAAATATTTGCGCCGTTTTTATTTTCTTATAATATGCCTTTATTTTCCTAAACGCTTTAAAAAACCACGAACAGCATCAACCGACTCTAATTTAAATTTTGCACTTGTTCGTTGAATTCCAACTTTAACCGTAATAGCATCACTTGGCAATTCTTTAAACATATATTCATCTGTCCAATCGTCACCCATTGCCATAAGAAAATCAAAATGCCCATTATGAATAAATTGATTCGCAGCGATACCTTTATTGATTCCTCCACTTTTAACTTCAATAACCTTACTGCCTTCCATTATTTCAAGATTAAGGTTACCAACCAGCTCAAGTAATTCATCCTTTAATTCATTGGCTCTAATAAGGCTTTGTTCAGGTTCCGCTTTCCGATAATGCCATACTAATGAATAATTCTTCTCTTCGATAAAAGATCCTGGTGTTCTATCGACAAACCGCTCTAAAACAGGACGAATCATTGGCATCCAATCGTTGTTTACATTGGTAAGTGTTTGCCACTCTCCGCCATACTTTCTTAACCATACACCATGTTCACATATTAAATTAATAGGCACATCAGCGAACCATTTCTCTAAGGTATAACGATCGCGACCACTAATTATAGTTACCGTATTATTTTTATCTGCAATTAAATCATTTAATATCTGATACAATTCTTCGTTAGGCGTTGCCTCCTGAGGATTCTTATGAAACGATGTTAGTGTTCCGTCATAATCCAAGAATATGGCACGCTTCTTCGAACTTGTATAGCATTCGTTAATTTCATCAAATACAGAACTTGATATTTTTTTCACCAAGAATTCTTTTTGGATACGTTTTACATTTTCCAGCGCATCAACAAACTCACCTGCCCATTTAAATACAGAATAACGCTGGATACGTTCTTGTAAATACTTCATCCTATCTTTTTGCTCGGCCAACGGCATGGTTAAAGCCGCATTTAATGCCTCCGCTATCTCATCTTCATTAATTGGGTTTATAATGATGGCCTCTCCCATTTCTTTGGCTACACCAGCCATTTCACTCAACACAACAACGCCCGTTTGATTCCCTCTCGAAGCAACATACTCTTTAGCTACTAAGTTCATTCCATCACGCAGAGGTGTTATTAAAGCTACATCGGATAAGTTATAAAGCTCAACCAAATTCTCAAATGGCATAGCCCTGTAAAAATACCATACTGGTGTGTAATTGATATTGCCATAGGTACCATTAATGTTACCCACTAGCTCATCCACCTCTTTCTTCAACATCATATACTCTTCAACATGACCACGGCTTGGCACCGCCAGCATTATCAGAGTAACTTTACCATGAAACTCGGGGTACTTTTCCATAAACTTACGAAAGGCTTTTAAACGCTGTGGAATTCCCTTTGTATAGTCTAATCGATCGATAGATAAAACTAATCGACGATCGGGCGAAGTCATAAAGTATTTTTCTAATTCTTTATGCAGATCAGATCTTTCCTGTATGGTTTTTTGCATCACAGCAGCAGAGGTCTGCTTAAACTTATCGTAGTCAATCCCCATTGGAAAAGAATCGGCTTTAATAATGCGATTCTCAGCATGTATTTCGTTAAAAGATATTTCGTAACCATACAAACGACGAACTGAGCTAAGGAAGTGACGCTCATAATCATAGATATGAAAACCTAATAAATCAGCACCTAACATCCCTTTTAAAAGTTCCATTCGCCATGGCAAAATTCTGAATACTTCGTATGATGGAAATGGGATATGCAAAAAGAAGCCCACTGTAACATTTGGTTTCACCGATTTGATCATTTCTGGCACAAGCAAAAGCTGATAATCATGAACCCAGACAGTATCACCATCTTCAGCCACTTCTATTACCCTATCGGCAAAACGTTGATTAACCCGTTTATAAGTTTCCCAGTTTTCTGGCGAATAATCCACATATTGTGTAAAATAATGAAACAATGGCCAAACCGTTTTATTACTAAAGCCTTCGTAATATTCCAATATTTCAGTTTCACTTAATGGTACTGTAACACAACGCTTATCATTCAACAGCGTATCAATTTCTTTTGCTTCACCATCAGATAAATCATCTGAATTAACACCTGACCAACCAATCCATTTACCTCCATATTCGGTATAAACCGATTTCATTCCAGTGGCCAAACCACCAACACTTTCAATTAAACTGTAACCTTCCTCCTCTTTTACCAAGCTATATGGTAAGCGATTAGCTACAATATGAAGTTTCGACATAGAGTATATTTTTAATGACTAAATTTGTTTTAAGTTATTTTAAAAAAGAAAACTACAATTAGTAGTATTATTAAAAAAAATATCTTTTTTTCGCAGTACTAAGCAAATATACATTTTATCACGTATAAAATTGTTAGTATAAAAGAAGTTTTAAGAATAATGTGTTAGTTGATTAACGTATGAGAAACCTTGATTACGGCATCATAGGGAACTGCCGAAGTGCGGCTTTAGTTTCCAAAACAGGCTCAGTAGAATGGTTATGCTTACCTCACTTTGCATCTCCTTCATCCTTTGCAAAACTATTAGACGATAAAAAAGGTGGTTTTTTCAGCATCAGACCTACTGAAGAGTTTGAAACTGAACAATTCTACTTACCACGAACCAATATACTAGTTACCAAATACATTTGTGCATCAGGAGTTTTTGAATTGCATGATTTTATGCCGCGTTATCGCAATGAAGATGGTGTATATTATACTCCACCAGATATTGTTAGGTACATTAAGCACATTTCCGGATCGGTTAATGTTATTATTAATTTTGAACCGCGCTTAGAATACGCTCAACCAAACACAACAATTGATATTGAAGAAGAATATATCAAAGCTTACACAACAAATGGAGAATACGATTCCATTTATTTATATTCTTCTTTTGAAAAGAAAAGCATTATTGAAAAGCTTCCATTAACAATTAGTCAAAATGAATTTTTGTTACTGAGCTATAATCAGAAACTGCTTAAGCAATCAATTTCACGATCTTACCTAAAGCATCAGCGTACTAAAACATATTGGTTAAACTGGTCCGACAAAACAACAACCTTTAAAAAATACGAAGAAGAAATATTAAGAAGTGCGTTAGTACTTAAGCTACTTAATTACCAAAAGTCGGGAGCTATATTAGCCGCTCTTACAACTTCCTTGCCAGAAACAATTGGTGAGGTACGCAACTGGGATTATCGTTTCTGCTGGATACGAGATGCGTCGATGGTGGTAAAAATAATGACTCAACTAGGTCATGAACGTATTGCCGAACGCTACTTGAATTTTATCATCAGTCTGATGCCAGATAAAGGTGAAAAGATGCAAATTATGTATGGCATCCATGGCGAAAAAAATCTTCACGAAATAGAGTTAGATCATTTAGACGGTTATGAAGGTAGCAAGCCTGTTCGCATTGGAAACGCAGCATATGTGCAAAAACAGAACGACATCTATGGTATTCTAATGGATGTTATTCTTCAGTATTTTGAACTTTTCAGAAACTCATTGGGTAATAGTGAAGATATCTGGACAATCGTAAGAAATATCGTGAAGGTTGTTAATGAAAACTGGCAAGAGCCTGATAAAGGAATTTGGGAGATTCGTAGTGAAGGCAAACACTTTACTTTTAGTAAGGTGCTATGCTGGGTAGCCATAAACCGTGCAAAAAAGATAGCTAAACTTCTTAAACGCGAAACATATGCCGTTGAATGGGAAAAGCTTGAGCAAAAAATTGAAAATGACATATACTCAAATGCATGGTCTGATGAGAAGCATACTTTCACTCAATCCTATGGATCTAACGATTTAGATGCCGCTGTTTTGTTAATGGAATCATATGGTTTTATTAAAGCAGATGACCAGCGATATAAAAAGACAGTTTTGGCCATTCAAAAAGAATTAGAACATGATGGCTTAATGTATCGTTACAAAAATGAAGATGATTTTGGTGAGCCTCAATCAGCCTTTACTATTTGTTCATTCTGGCTAATTAATAGTCTTTATAAAATAGGATTAAAAGATGAGGCTACTCGTAAATTTAAAGCATTACTTAAATGTTCGAATCATCTCGGTTTATTCAGCGAAGATTTGGACTTTAAAACGCGTAGAATGCTCGGTAATTTTCCTCAAGCCTATTCGCATTTAGCTATTATAGAAACAGCTATTACCCTTTCTGGCGATGAAATTTCGAAGGAAGAGGAAATAATGAAGACGATACGCCACTAAGACAATTCTAATATAATACTGAAGGCCTTAAGCAATAGTTTAAGGCCTTTTTTTAGTCAAATGTTTGCATCAAATCATGAAGTTGTTTTCTATTTATTGATTCAAAGTTAAAACTGTAACTTGATTCAGAATACACTCGTATTAAGTTTTAAATAAAGTATTTTAATGATGATGATGACAAGAAATTGGATTTGGCTCGCAATAATACTCATTACCATATTAGGTTGTACTGATGATTCTACACCAATTAACACTGATGATCCTGATTTGGTAATAGATTTTGAGTCAGAACCTCTTAATCCAATGCCTACTCGCGAGAGCGATCCTAATGGAAACAAAAACAATTGCTTAAGAGAAGTTGCCTACAGTCATTTTTACAATTACCAGATTTGTAATGCGAAAAATTGTCCACCAGAAGACCTCATTATTCAAAACTCCAATAAGCAATCACGACATGGAAATAATAGCCTACGAATTTTCATGAAACCAACCCCATTAGAAAACTGGCCTAGTGAAGCGTTTAACCACAGAGCAGAATTAGGGCCAGATTATGAATCTCATCCGAAGCCATTTCCTTCGATTGGTGATGAAAATTGGTACGCCTTTAGTATCTATTTTCCTGATGA
>Ga0209692_10004351_pt1 | contig 12908 bp, 10 predicted proteins | sample tdDd472_FD_187129 | JGI IMG/M metagenome (GOLD analysis project Ga0209692, IMG submission 187129) | Marine sediment microbial communities from the Atlantic coast under amendment with organic carbon and nitrate - tdDd47.2 (SPAdes)... | ecosystem: Environmental > Aquatic > Marine > Coastal >...
CATAAAAAGCATTGATAATCTACCGGGTTTAAGAATTGGCAATACGCCGATGTATGAAATAGATCAGTTCGAGGGAAAACCTTTAAATGCTTATCTCTACCTGAAGGACGACTCCAGGAATCCTACTTTCTCACTCAAGGACAGGGCTTCAGCTTTAGTATCAGCATTTGCCAAAGAAAAAGAGTTCAAAAAAATAGTTTGCGCATCCACTGGAAATGCGGGCTCATCTATGGCTGGAATTTGTGCAGCACAGGGGCAGGAATCTATTATCCTTGTACCCGAGACCTCGCCCATGGCAAAATTGATGCAGGTAATGATGTATGGAGCTACTATTGTTCCGGTAGCTGGAAATTACGATGATGCCTTTGACTTAAGCATTGAACTGACGCATGAAACTGGCATTTATAATCGCAATACAGCGTTCAATCCGCTCACCATTGAAGGAAAGAAAACGGTTGCTTTCGAGATTTACGATCAATTATCTGGCGATTTACCCGACCATGTCTTTGTTCCGGTCGGTGACGGGGTAATACTTTCGGCAGTTTACAAAGGATTTGAAGACCTGTTGAAACTGGGGATTATAAAAAAAATGCCAACTGTTGTGGCCATTCAGGCTAAATATAGCGACAACCTGGTAAGAAATATCGACAATAAAACATTCAAGGTTGTTAAAAGTAAAACCATTGCTGATTCGATATCTGTAGATATTCCCCGTAATTTTCATATGGCATCACAATACCTCAAAAAATACAATGGAGTTAGCATCTCGGTAACCGATAAAGAAATTCTTTCGGCTTCAAGCCAATTGGCTCGACAAACCGGAATTTTCTCTGAGCCTGCTGCTGCTGCTGCATTTGCTGGCTTTATCCAAATGAAAAACAAAGGGAAAATTGATGAGGGATCATCAAATCTCGTTTTACTTACCGGATCAGGGTTAAAGGATGTTCAGGCTGTAGAAAAAATGATGAAACTGCCCAAGACATTAAAATGTGACATCAAAAACATCCGGAAGTTTCTTCAACTCTAATTTTTCTGATGTGTAAAAAAGCTTTGATTTTTGATATGGATGGAGTGATTGCCGACACAGCTCCACTGCACGAAGAGGCCTGGATGCAATTTTGTAGTAACCATCAGATCCAAATCACATCACAGCAATTCAGGGAAGAATTGTTTGGCAGATCTAACAAAAGCACATTAAAAATTTTGTTGGGAAAAGATTTAAGCAAGACTGATTTTCATGCTTTATCGAATGAAAAAGAAAAGCTGTACCGTAAACTTGCGACGAATCAGTTGCTACCTCTAAATGGATTGGTAAATTTTCTACAGGCTGCAAAAAAACAAAACTTCAAAATTGCAATAGCAAGTTCAGCTCACTTAGAAAATATTATATTCACTCTGGATCAAACGGCAACTTCACAATTTTTTAACTGCATTACTTCTTCCGAAGAAATTGATAACAGCAAACCTCACCCTGAAATTTTTCTGAAAACAGCTTTGAAACTTAATGTATCTCCGGAAAATTGTTTTGTTTTTGAAGATTCATTCCCCGGAATTGAATCTGCCAGAAAAGCTGAAATGAAAGTAGTGGGTCTTGCCACAACACATTCAATCGAAACACTTCCACGCACCGATCTGAGTATAGTCGATTTTTCTGAAATAGATTTAAGAAAGATCAAATATCTGTTCGGTTAACAATAATATTTTTTTTGACTAATTTTAAGCCATGATTCATTTTACACTAAATGGTGATGCCAGGGAATATACTGGAGAAATCAACAATTCTCTGCTCAATTATTTGAGGGATACTGAACTAATAACTTCAGTAAAGGACGGATGCTCAGGGCAGGCAACCTGTGGGGCATGTATGATCGAAATTGATGGCAAACCTCGCCTTTCGTGTGTAATAAAAATGAAAACCCTGGAAGGAAAGGAAGTGATCACTACCGAAGGTATTCCCGAGTCCATCAAAAGCATTATTGCTAAAAGCTTTGTTGTAAAAGGAGCTATTCAATGTGGTTTTTGCAGTCCGGGGTTGATCATGCGGACCAAAATACTTTTTCAGGATAATCCATACCCCAACAGGAACGAAATTGCACTGGCAATTAAAAACAATCTTTGTCGCTGTACAGGTTATATTAAAATTATCGATGCCATTGAACTTGCATTGAAACAATTGAAAGACGATGAGCAAGTCAGGCTTACAAAAAATACAGGCAAAATCGGTACTCGGCAGCCAAAATATCAAGCCCTCCAACTTGCTATTGGTAAGCAATTCTTTGTAAACGATTTAAGCTTTGAAGGCATGCTTCATGCTGCGTTAAAATACAGCGACCATCCACGTGCTGAAATCATCAGGATCGATACTACAGAAGCTAACAAAATGAATGGGGTGATAAGAACATTCACAGCAGATGATATCCCGGGAAACCCAAAAACAGGATTAATTTTCAAAGATTGGCCGCTTATGATTGGTGAGGGCCAGCTTACACATTACATTGGTGATGTTGTCGCAGGGGTTGTTGCCACCAACCGGGAAATTGCACGAAAAGCAGCTGCTTTGATAAAAATTGATTATGATATACTGCCCCCGGTAACTGATCCTGAAGAATCTATTCTGGACATTAGTCCAAAGGTCCACACAGGACAACCTAACCTATTGGATAATTGTGTCATCCGTCGTGGTGAACCCGAAATTCAATTTTCAAAGTCAGATTATTCTGTAAATGGTCATTTTGAAACCCAGCGTATCGAACACGGCTTTCTGGAAGTAGAATCTGCTGTTGCACTACCTGAAAAAGATGATTTGAGGCTTTATAGCCAGGGTCAGGGAATTTACGTCGACAGAAGCCAGCTAGCAACATTGTTAAAACTGCCTGAAGAAAAAATCAAGATCACACAGGTTCCCACAGGAGGCGGGTTTGGTGGCAAAGAAGACCTTACGGTTCAGGGCCATGCATCACTTTTTGCATGGATTTTAAAACAACCCGTAAAGCTAACTTTATCGCGGGAAGAATCCATCCGTATGCATCCAAAAAGGCATCCAATCAGTATCACAATGAAACTATCATGTGACAAGAATGGCAATCTGACTTCGATGTTACTGGATGCAATTGGTGATACCGGGGCCTATGCCTCGGTCGGAAACAAAGTAATGGAGAGGGTTGCAGGCCATGCAACGGGTGCCTACGATATTCCAAATGTAAATATTCAATCGAAGACGGTCTATACTAACAACATCCCAAGCGGTGCCATGCGTGGTTTCGGGGCGAACCAGGTTTGCTTTGCCCTCGAAAGTCTTGTGGATGAATTATGTGGAATAGGAAATTTCGACAGATGGGAATTCCGTTACCGCAATGCACTGAAAAAGGGCAGCCTGACTGCCACAGGACAAATCCTTGAAGATGGTGTTGGTGTTCAGCAAACACTTGAAGCTGTTAAAGAAGAATTTTATAATGCCAGATATGCCGGCCTGGGATGTGGGATAAAAAATTCAGGAGTAGGCAATGGAATGCTTGACGATAGTTATGTTAGTATAAAATTCCAGCAAGATGGGAAAGTGCTTCTTAGCCATGGTTGGTCGGAAATGGGCCAGGGCGTACATACAATGGCAACACAGGTTTTTTGTGAGGAAACAGGGATTGATCCATCAATTGTTGATGTAAAAGTAGAAACCTCCGAGAACCTGAAAACTGGCATGACAACATCTTCCAGGGCAACAGCACTGGTTGGTAATGCCATTATTGATGCCTGTAAGACAATCAAGAAAGATTTAATAAAAGTGTCGTTCGATGGGTTGAAAGGTAGAAAATACTTCGGTAAATATGTTTGTGATTGGACTACTAAACCCGGTATTGAAACCGACAAAGTGATCACTCATTTTGCCTACGGTTATGCCACACAGTTGGTTATTCTTGATGATTATGGCAGAATCAGCAAAGTTGTGGCGGCACATGATATAGGTAAAAATCTTAACCCGACTTTGTTCGAGGGGCAAATCCACGGAGCAGTACACATGGGCCTGGGCTACGCTTTAAGCGAAAATCTTCCGATGAAAGATGGCCTCCTGATGAGCGATAAACTGAAAGACTGCGGCATAATAAGGGCGCATGAAATGCCTGAGGTAATTGCTAAAGCAGTTGAAGTGAAGGATCCGGTTGGGCCTTACGGTGCTAAAGGTATTGGGGAAATTGGGCTGGTACCGACTGCAGCTGCAGTTGCCAATGCATTCTATCAATACGATAAAGTACGCAGGTACGCACTTCCGTTGAAAACTATTGAGAGGCATGTAAAAATCAAATAGTTAATAATTAAAAATTACTTAATTTCAGTGTTCAAATCAAAAGATAGATAGAAAATGAAACCCTTAGCATCAATTAAAGAATTTTTAGCACAGAAACATCTGGCAATTGCCGGTGTTTCAAAAGGAAAGAATAAGTTTGGAAACACCATCTTCAAAGAGTTGAGTAAAAAGAATTACCAGCTTTATCCGGTACATCCGAAACTAATAGAATACGAGAATATTAATTGCTACCCTAACATCAAATCATTACCTGCTGAAGTCAGCGGGCTGATCATTTGTATAAAACCCGACAAAGCTGAGAAACTGGTGAATGAGGCAGTTGAAAAAGGCATCCGGCACATTTGGCTGCAACAAGGCGCGCACAATGATTCCACACTAAAAATGTCAAACGAACACAATATCAACCTGATTACAAAACAGTGTGTTTTGATGTTTGCTGCACCTGATGCATTCATTCATCGCTTTCACCGTGGCATTAATAAAATGTTAGGTATCTATCCCAAGTAAGATCCTGGTATGGAAAAAAAGTCAGTTGTCGTTGATGAACCACAATGCCGAAATATTGGCCAAACCGTTGCTAAACTAAAGCTGCGCAATGATTTTTATGAGAGAGAATTCCTAACTTCAAATCTCGAAAACGAAATTAAGTTCAGGATGCATTTTTTTGCTGTTGCCATCTGCCATCAAACCCATACACTTCATCATCCCGGCTTAAACCTCTGGGGATGGGATTACCTGGAGCACGCCCTTCTTGAAATTGCACATACAAGTAAAAAACTGATCGACCCTGCATTTCTTTGTAATATTTCGGTGGATGATTTAATCGGCCACCTGCAACCATTTTTCTCAGCTGATAAAAAAAATGAAAATTGCACCCTTGACAGGCTGGATGAAAGGGCAAACCTGATGATTGAAACATCTGAATTCATTTTGAGAAACTACAGCGGGATGCTTTCTGAAATGATGACATCAACAGATGAAATGCTTATTAACAAAGGCAATGGCTTGTACGAAGTCCTGGTGAAAACGGAAGCCTTTTCTGACCCAATGCAGAAGAAAACCACTTTTCTGATTAAACTTTTGGAAGAAGCAGGACTACTTAAAATAAAAGATCCAGAAAATTTTATCCCAATAATGGATTATCACATGCAAAGGGTGCTGATGCGTCTGGGTTGTGTAACCATACTCGACGAGCAACTTCATCAACACCTCGTTGCCAGAAAAACCATTAAATCGGATGCAAAAATCAGGTTGGCTTGCATTGATGCGTTCAGAATTATTTCTAATATTTCCGGATACCCGGTAACAAAGATGAATGATTTCTTCTGGTCGCTTGGCAGAAGTTGCTGTGGTGAAGCAACGCTATGTATGGATAATTCCTGCTCGAAAACGCCCTGTACACTAACACAAATCATTGACCTTATAGACCATAGACATTGTATTTTTGAAAATAAATGCAGGGGATTTAGCGATAAAAATTACAGAAATCTATGGCAACCTTTGATTAATACACATTTTTATTAACTTTGGTAAGTTTTTATGTCCCAGCATAAAGTAATTAAACCTTGTATAATGAGCCTCTATTTAAAAAATGCAACGTATATAGATTGGGAGACCCTGGAATTTAAAAAGTCGCATATTTTAGTAGAATCCGGAGTGAAGGGCAGATTATATTTTGTGGATTCAATCCCTCTTAAAACCCATGCCGACCAGGTAATTGACTGTGAAGGAAAATATGTTACCAAGTCCTTTGGAAATGCGCACCACCATAGTTATTCAGCCCTTGCTCGTGGCATGCCCCCACCCGATTTACAACCAGAAAATTTTTATGAAATACTAAAATATATCTGGTGGAACCTTGACAAAAACCTCGACCTTGACATACTTGAAGCCAGTGCCTTATTTACGGCTGCTGAAAGCCTAAAATCAGGTTCGACTTTTATTATCGACCACCACTCATCCCCTTTTGCAATAGATGGCTCGCTGGAAACAATTGCAGGTGCATTCGAATTTGTCGGCCTGTCGCATTTACTTTGTTATGAAATCTCAGACCGGGATGGCATGCAAACCAGCCTCGAGGGATTTTCACAAACCGAGCAGTACTTAAAAGAAGCACAAGGTCTTGTAGGCCTACATGCTTCATTTACTGTAAGCGATCATACCCTGAAACGGGCTGCCCTGCTTACCGAGAAATATAATACTGGTGTACATGTACATGTAGCCGAAGATTTATATGATCAGAAACATTGTGAGATTAATCATAAACAACGTGTTGTAGAACGATTAAACCATTACAACCTGGTGAACAACCCCAGGTCTATCCTGGCCCATTGTATACATCTTGATGATAAAGAGCAAAAGATCATCAAAAACTCTGCTGCATGGATCGCCCAAAATACTGAAAGCAACCTCAACAATGGGGTTGGTCATTTTAATTCCGATGGATTGGGAACAAATATTATGTTTGGTACCGACGGAATGAACAGTGATATGCTCAGAAGTGCTCAGTTTTCATATTTTACCGGTAAAGAATTTGATAGTATTACACCTGATGAATCTTACCGCCGCTTCAGGAACATCCATTACTACCTTGAAAGTAATAAGTTTCGTGGCGATGGTGAAAATAATCTAGTTGTACTCGACTACAACCATCCAACAGAATTCCAGGCTAACAATTTTATCAACCACTTTACTTATGGCCTGACTTCAAACCATATTCAATATGTAATTTCTAAGGGCGAAGTTGTTGTTCGCGACCGAAAACTCGTGTTCATGAATGAGGACGATATTTTATTGTATGCCCGCGAAATGGCTAAAAAATTATGGATTAAGATGAAGACATAATCTTTCTTTCATACCCACTGTGTCTTATAGAATTTAGTTGACATTTTTTTTCAAAAATCCTTAAGCAGGATATTTTACCCCCAGGTTTTATTAGGCCCAAAAGCCAACACCACCTCGTTTATCATAAAAGGTGGTAGATTAGGTTTGAATGAATTAGTAAGTCGTGGCTGATTTTAGTTTATTTTTGGGAGGTGATTTAGACCGATAAAATATTTGTCCGAAAGATAGATTAAATATAAGCCATTTGCAATGCGTAAAATACTACACCTAATAATTTCAGCAAGCATTTTACTGATTACATTTTCCTGTAATCATCTTCAACGCCCGGAAAAACTCACTATTAAGATCATCGAAACCAGTGATGTACATGGCGCAATTTTCCCTTTTAATCTTAAAAACGACAGGGAAACCAACCATTCACTTGCGCAGGTATTGACCTATGTTGAGCAGGAAAGAGCCAATCCCGATCAGGTGGTAATTTTCCTTGACAATGGCGACATCCTGCAAGGTGACCCCATCGTTTATTATTACAATTTTGAGAATACTACTGAAAAACATGTCTGTTCACAGGTAATGAACTACATGCAGTATGATGCTGCCACTGTTGGAAATCATGACATCGAGCCAGGCCATGCTGTTTATGATAAACTCGAAAAAGAGTTTGACTTTCCCTGGCTTGCAGCCAACGCGGTTGATCCAACTTCAGATAGGCCCTATTTCAAGCCCTATGTAATATTAAAAAGAAAGGGAATTAAAATTGCCATCCTAGGATTAATCACTCCCGCTATTCCACAATGGCTTCCACAAAAAATCTGGGAAGGCATGGAATTTACCGACATGATAGAATCAGCAAAATATTGGGTTGAAAAAATTAGGAAAGAGGAAAATCCTGACCTGATGGTAGGTTTGTTTCATGCAGGTGCCGACCATACATACAATATGCAGGAGGCCTTAACACCAAAAAATGAAAATGCTTCAAAACTTGTTGCAGAGCAGGTTCCGGGATTCGATGTGGTATTTGTTGGGCACGACCATCATGGTTGGAACGAAAAATTCACAAATTGGGCAGGGAAAGAGGTACTTTTGCTCGGACCAACCAGCAGTGCCCGCAATGTTGCTGTTGCTGAAATTGATCTTACGATTAACAAGACCACAAATCATTACCAAAAAAAGCTCCGTGGTGAAATCATTGAAACGGATCAATTCCATGCTGACACTGCATTTATGGAAACATTCGCACCTTTGTTACAAGCAGCTAAAACCTATGTTGAAAGCCCGGTAGGCAATTTTACAAAAGCCATCAATTCAAGGGAATCTATGTTTGGAGACGCGGCGTTTATTGACCTCATACACCAGGCACAACTCGATTTATCTGGAGCCCAGATTTCGTTTGCTGCACCACTGAGTTTTGATATGCAAATTGATGAAGGTGAGTTTTATGTTCGGGATATGTTTAAACTGTACCGTTTCGAAAATCTGCTTTACACCATGGAATTGGGTGGGGTTGAAATCAAGGATTTCCTTGAATATTCTTACAAACTCTGGTTTAACCAAATGGAAAGCGAAAATGACAATCTACTTAGTTTTAAAGAAGATCCGGAAGGAAATCTGGTCAGGTCCAGGCATGGCGATAGTTTCCAATTGAAAAACGCTTACTATAATTTTGATTCAGGAGATGGATTATTGTATACTGTAGATGTTAGCAAACCTTTCGGCGAACGGGTCAACATTACTTCGTTAAGCGACGGTACTCCCTTCGATCTGAATAAAAAATATACAGTTACACTCAACTCATATCGTGGAAATGGTGGTGGCAATCACCTTGTTGCTGGCTCAAAAATCAGGCAGGAACTTTTGGCTGACAGAATTATACATACAACCGAAAAAGACCTACGCTATCATATGATGGAATGGTTAAAGCAAAAAGGAGATATTACTCCAAAAACAAATAACAATTGGAAAATCATCCCTGAAGACTGGGTTAATCAGGCAAAACCAAAGGACTATAATTTACTTTTTGGTGAGAATTAAACTAACGTTTTTTATTGATACACATTTACTCCTGAGCTCTTAAAAAATTACAGTCCAGCGGCAAACATTCAGTCGCAACCTGATTACTGTCCATATAATTAATCATTCATTGAATCAGCTTACCGATTCTGCATTTTTGCATTTCAAAATCCGCTGAAACCCTTATCCGCTAACAATATCTTACACTTTGGGCAACACAAGAAATCTGCTTCTATATTTGCAGAAAAAAGGCCAGAGTATGGAAATGAAGATTTTTTTTGAAGGAAAGAAAAAGGTAAATGCAGAGTTTAACGGACAGATTATTGGAACCGATCAACCTGCTCAGGCAGGTGGCGATGGTTCTGCTCCGGCACCATTCACACTTTTTCTGGCCTCAGTTGGAACCTGTGCAGGCATTTATGTAAAATCTTTTTGCATGCAACGTAACATCCCAACTGATGATATATCCATCACACAAAAAATGAATTACAACTACAAAACAAGGTTGATAGATAAAATTGAACTTAAGGTTAATTTACCCAATAACTTCCCCGAAAAATACAAGGCAGCGGTAGTGAATGCTGCCAATCTTTGTGCGGTTAAAGAGCACCTCAAAAATCCCCCAAACATTGAGGTAAGCACAACAACTACTGATTAATCGAAAACCCCGGCCCTGAAAAACCGGGGTTTTTTATTTCTAAATTTCAGATGTCAATAATGTCTAACTTTGGCAGATTAATATCATTACTACCAATGCCTAACTTTTCGAAACATCTAAACAAAACCTTTCCTGCTAAACGGCTAATCTCACTGGATGCCTTGCGGGGATTTATTATGTTCTGGATTATCGGAGGACAAATAATCATCTACTCTGTAAATGCTGCTACCGGCGAAAAACCATTGAGCTGGTTGGCATGGCAATTCACTCACCAGCCATGGAACGGACTCAATTTTTATGATCTCCTCTTTCCAATGTTTATGTTTATTTCGGGAGTGGCTTTGGTTTACTCCTTTGACAAGCATTTATCCCGCGGCGTTAAAAAAAATCAATTACTCTTAAAAGCCGCCGGAAGGTGTCTGATTTTGATTCTTCTCGGCATCGTGTACAACAACAAGTTTTCGTTCGACTTTCAAAACATGAGGTTTTACAGTGTGCTTGGCACGATCGGTGTCGGATATCTTATTACGTCAATTCTATATTTGTATTGCGGCCTCAGAGTTAGGGTCATCGCATTGGTAACAATCCTTTTGGGAACTTGGGCTTTGATGACACTTATTCCTGTACCCGGATTTGGTGCGGGCAATCTTAGCCCGGAAGGTCATTTTGCGGGCTACATCGACCGTCTGCTCAACTTTGGTAAGATGTACCGTGAACACTACGACCCGGAAGGAGTGATAAATATAATCTCGGCATCAACCCTTACATTGGCAGGAAGCCTGGCTGGTACATTTCTCAAGAACAGCAAACATAAATTAGCTAAAAATGCAATACTTCTTTTTGTGCCGGGATTAATCTGGCTGTCGATCAGTTATATCTGGAATATGTTTTATCCCATCAACAAAGAGATGTGGACCAGTTCGTTCAGCCTTGCCGCGATAAGCCTTTCCTTGATTTTTTTGGCCATTTTTTATTTAATCATCGATGTTTGGAAGCTTAGATTCTGGTCGTTTCCTTTTGTTGTGATCGGGCTAAACTCCATAGCTGCCTATATGGCTAACCGGATGATAGATTTCGAATATACCTCGGAATTTATACTCACCGGCTTAATGAAATTATCAGGTGAATTTTCATCTTTAATCCTGGCAACAGGAGTAATCGCCCTTGAATGGTTTTTACTTTATTTGCTGTACAGGAAGAATATTTTCTTGAAAATATGACGGGATCGGAATATTAATCCCAAAATATATAACTGCACCAGGTTCGAGAAACCATTACACCTTTATCATTTTAACAATTCATTTATCAGATCCTGATTTTTGCTTTCTATAGAATGGAAGATCTCACTTTCAAAATCTTTAAATTCGCCCTTCCCAACGCTATATTTTATTCTGCCATTTTCGAGGTAGTGAATGTAATCACACATATTGGTCAGTGTTTCGATGATATGTGAAGTTACAACAACAGTTTTTCCTTTATCCTTAAGTTTTATAAGAATTGACCGGATTATTCTACTTGTTTCAATATCCAGTCCGTTGAATGGTTCATCGAGAATTAACAATGGTTTATCCTGTTTATGGATGCCCAAAAGAGCCAGTTTTTTTTTCATTCCTGTTGAATAATTGTCGATAACCTTATCCAATGGTAATAAAAAAAGAGCATTCCATTTTTCGACATCAAATTGCTTGTTTTTAAATAAGCTTAAGTATTCTCTGGCAGTAATGTTAGAATAAAAGTAGTTTTCAGCAGGTAAGTAAGAGATCAGCTTTTTTGAGAACTTCTCATTATTGAAAAGCATTTCGCCCTTAGTGTATATTTTAAGGCCGTAAATTGAATTCAGCAAAGTTGTTTTACCAGTCCCATTCAATCCTACAATCCCATGAATGCAATTGTTTTGCATTTCGAGATTGAGATTTTCAATCACATGCTCATTTTTCCTGTATGATATCGAAAGGCCCCTAATTAAAATCATTGAGATAAAATTTTAAATTGTTAGTCGCCTGGACCAGAAACTTCACTGACAATACTAAAACCACCGGGAAGAAAACAGGAATAAAAACACTTATAATACCAATCATGGAAAAAATTCCTGTTACCGCCGAACTATTTTCAGGTCGATAAAAAGCATATTTCAAAAGTATTGAATAAGCTATTAGAAAAGAGAACATCATCATTTCGATAAAAGGAATGAAATAATAATGCGGATGGAAGATCAGGAAAGCTAAAACTAAAGGTGTAGTTGTAGCTGCAAATATCATTAAATGATTTTTTATTTTTTTGAGAATGAATTTAGTGACGCCAAGTTCATTGACCAGCAAAATTTGCAATGGTTCAGGTTTTTCATAGAAGCTTAAAACGAATACCCCTAGAACAAAAATCGCTACCGGAACACTTGCAATAATAAATGACATCACCAAACCAAGAAACCAAATCCCAACAAAAAGAAATAAATTCTTTCTAATCCCTGCCTTCCATTCAAAATTGTTGTCAGGTATAATTCTTTGGAACCAGGAGTTGATGTTTGTTGCCCTGGTATTTATTTGAAGAAATGGGATGAGAGCTAATAACAATGAAAAGTATAGCACATATGTCCAAAATCCATAATAAATTAAAGCTCCTAAAAGAGGAAGACCAAGCAATATATACTCCGTCAAAAATATAAAATACGGTTTTGTCGAATAAATGTTAATGAATTCCCTGTCTTTTCTTTTGAGGTGAATTGATAGGATGGATATTGCAACAACTACAATAATAATTTCCTGATAGGATTTATCTTCAAGTTTCAAAAACATTGCCAACAATCCAAAACATATCATGGCCAATAAAAATACAGCCCTGAAAAAACCAGCCTCAGCGGCAACACGAAAAAATTGTTTTACCCGTATTTTTATTATCTGCTTTAGCATGGCTAACATAACCCTAAAGTAAGTGCAACTAGTATTTATTAAAACTGATCACATCACTTTTGTCCTTGCGTTTTTTCGGCGGAACTTTATCATAATTTGGATATCCAAGCGTAACCAACAAACCTATTGTTTTATTCTTCGGAATGCCTAAAAGCTGTTGAATTGGCTTTTCGTTAAACCATCCCAGCAT
>Ga0209692_10004352_pt1 | contig 12907 bp, 13 predicted proteins | sample tdDd472_FD_187129 | JGI IMG/M metagenome (GOLD analysis project Ga0209692, IMG submission 187129) | Marine sediment microbial communities from the Atlantic coast under amendment with organic carbon and nitrate - tdDd47.2 (SPAdes)... | ecosystem: Environmental > Aquatic > Marine > Coastal >...
GAGGTAGAGCCAATCGGTGACCGACAGAACGTGACCGCCCGCCTCAGCGGGCAGGCGCAGCCGGTATGTCATACGGATCGTCGCGCCCGAGATCACGCCCCGCGCCTCTCCGATCACGTCCTCGGCGGTGGCGGTGAAACGTCCGTCATTGCCGATCCGCAGATCCCAGGTCCGGTCCTGACGCGATCCGGTGGAATAGACGAAGGCCTCGGTCAGCCTCCCGCTCTCGCCATCCCAGCGCCCCTCCATCCGCGCGGAAAACCGCGAGGTGACGCGCCCGGTGGGCCCATAGATCATGCCGTCGCAGGTCAGCGGACCGTTCAGGTGGCGGCGCAACTCGAAGGCGGGGCCGGCGGCGGCGTAGTCAGCCGGTTTCTGCGCCGGAAAGGACAGCAGCCGTCGCGCGATCAGCGCCAGCAGGAGCACGGCCAGAAGGATCGTGAGTACGGCGGTCATCAGCGTGTCTCCTTATGTCATGTGCCGGCCCGGTTGAAGCGGTCAACGCCTCGGGCACGGGGTCGGGGCGGCGGCGCCAGCGCGCGCCCTTGAGTTTCAGCTTCAGCGCCTGCCAGTGGATCAGCACGATGGTGCGAACCGCCCCCGCCGGGCGTCGCAGAAGGCCAGAGAGCAGGCCAGGGCTGGTCGCCGGTTTGCGCGGCCCGGACAGGGTGGCGATCACCCCTTCCGTGCCGTTCGTGTGGGTAATCCGGATGGCGATCCGGTCAGACCGGATGTCAAAGCGAAAGCTGTACTGGCCCTCGCGGTCCTGGAACGGCGAGACATGCAGCCGCTTGGGCGCCTCGATCCGGGCCCCGGGGGTGATCGGCGCGAACCCCGGCAGGTGGCACAGGTAACTGTGGCGGTCGCCGAAGGGGGTGTTCACCTCGCAGATCACGGCGGCAAGGTCCGATCCACGATAGGCCAGCCAGAAGCTCACCGGGTTGAACTGGTAGCCCAGAAAGCGCGGCTGGGTCAGCAGCAGGATGCGCGCGTCGCGCAGCCCCTGGTCGGCCAGCACCTCACGCGCCCAGACCGCCCCGCGCCCGGCCTTGAGCGACCCGCCGTGGTCGCAGTCATGCACCGAGGCGAGGTTGAAGCGGTTGCGCGCGAAGAGCCACGGCCCGCACCGTGCCTCGGGGTCGATCAGCACGTAATCGACACCATAGCGAAAGGCGTTGCGGATCGCGCCGCGCCGCGCATGGGTGGTGACCCCCGCGATATGTTCCGGCCAGCGGGTCATGCCGCCTGCGTCTCGGTCTCGGGCGTGCCCTCCAGCGCGCGGGCGATCTTCACCGCGCTCAGGATGCCGTCCTCGTGAAAGCCGTGGCGGGTATAGGCGCCGGCGAACCAGGTGTTGTTGTCGCCCTGGATCGTGGTCAATTCCCGCTGAGCGCGCAGGGCGGCGTGGTCGAACACCGGGTGGCGAAAGGTGGTCTGGTCATAGATCAACCGCGAGTCCACCGGGCGGGCCGGGTTCAGGGTGACGAAAAGCGGATCATCCTCGGGGATGTTCTGCAGCCGGTTCATCCAGTAGGTGACGCCGATCCGGTCCCGCACGGTTGCGCTGTCGGCCTGGTAGACCCAGCTGGACCAGACCGCTCGGCGGCGCGGCATCTGTTCGGTGTCGCGGTGCAGCACCATGTGGTTGTCCTGGTAGGTGAGGTTGGACAGCGCCGAGGTCTCGGCTCCGGTGGGGCGCTCAAGCAGGCGCAGCGCATCGTCGGAATGGCAGGCAAAGACGACGTGATCGAACCGCTCGTCGGGCGTGTTCGCGGCGCGGATCGTGCTCTGCGTGCCGTCGCGGGTCACCGCCTGCACCTGGGTACCGCTGCGGATCGCCACGCCGCGCGCGCGCAGGTGCGCCTCGAGCCGGCGGACATATTCGATCGACCCGCCCGAGACGGTCTTCCACTGGTGCTGGTTGCGCGTCGAGAGCAGGGCGTGGTTGCGAAAGAACTGCACCAGAGACCGCGCCGGAAAACTGCGGATCTGTTCCGTCGGCGTCGACCAGATCGCGCCGCAGAGCGGGGTCAGGTAATACTCCTGGAACCAGCGCCCCAGCCGCAGCTCTTGCATCAGATCGCCCACGGTGGCGCTGTCATCCATCGCCGCGCGCTCGGAATGGGCGTTGAACCGCAGGATGTCGCGGATCATCCGGGCAAAGCCGGGCCGGGTAATGTTGCGGCGCTGGGCAAAGAGGGCGGACAGCGTTTTCAGCCCGTATTCGATCCGGCCGCCGTCGATGGTGGCGCCAAAGCTCATGTCGCTGTTCTCGACCGGCACGCCCAACGCATCGAACATGGCGGTCAGATGCGGGTAATTGGCATCGTTGAACACGATGAACCCGGTATCGACCGGCTGATCGCCGTTGCGGCCCGCCAGGATGGTGCGGGCATGGCCGCCCAACCGAGGCGCTGCCTCGTACAGGGTGACCGCGTGGCGCGGGGCCAACAGATAGGCGGCGGCCAGCCCGGAGATCCCGCCGCCGATGATGGCGATCCGCTGCGCCGCGATCCGATCGTCGTGAAATGTCATCCTGCCCTCGCCCTGGTTTACATGAAAGGAGTACGCGGCCCTTGAAGAACCGGATCATTTTTTGATCCGGCTGTTTCAAAGCCGCGTATCCGGGGTATGCTGATGCAAAGTGAAACCCTCGACAGGCCGTCCACCCCGCCCGCACCCCCTGCGCCGGGCCGGGCGGGGAAAGATCGCACCGCGGTGAAAGCCGAGCCGAAGATGTCCGAGCAGACCCTGTGGATGATCGCCGTCCGGGACAATCGGGACAAGGCGGCCTTTGCCGCGCTGTTCGATTTCTTCGCGCCCCGGCTCAAGCATTTCGTGATGCGCGGCGGCATCGGCTCGGGCCAGGCCGAGGAGGTGGTGCAGGAGGTCATGCTGACAGTCTGGCGCAAGGCCGCAATGTTCGACCCCGAGCGCGCCCAGGTCTCAAGCTGGATCTACCAGATCGCGCGCAACCGCCAGATCGACAAGATGCGGCGCGAGAACCGGCCGCTGCCCGAGGCGCTGGCGCATGAGCCCGACAGCGAACCGGACGCGGGCCAGGTCATCGCGCTGGAACAGGAAACGTCACAGCTCAAACGGGCGCTGTCCCGGCTCAAGCCCGAGCAGCGCGAGATGATCGAAAAGGCCTATCTGGGCGAACTGACCCATCAGCAGATCAAACATCAGACCGGCCTGCCGCTGGGCACGATCAAATCGCGGATCCGCCTTGGCCTGGACCGGCTGCGACACGAATTGAAGAGTATCCGAGAGCCATGAACACGATTACCCACCATATCCCCGAGCCCATTCTCGCGGCCTATGCCGCCGGGGCACTGGAGCATCCCTTTGCGCTTGTGGTCGCGGCACATCTGTCGCTCTGCGACGAGTGTCGCGTCAGCTTCGAGGCGCATGAGGCCGTCGGCGGTGTCCTGCTGGAACAGACCACTCCCGAGGCGCTGTCGCCCGACCTCAAGGTCGGCTTGATGCAGATGCTGGATGCGCCCTTTGAACCGGAACCGGTGTTTCGCCGCTCCGGCGCCTATCCCGGCCCGGTGATGGAGGCGCTGAAGGGCCGTCCACCGCGCTGGAAACGGCTGGGCGGCGGCGTGCGTCAGACCATCCTGAGCGCCGGAGAGGCCGGCAGCGCGCGGCTGCTCTACATCCCCGCAGGTCAGGCGGTGCCAGACCACGGCCACAACGGCCTTGAGCTGACACTGGTGCTGCAGGGCAGTTTCAGCGACGAGGCCGGCCAGTTCCGCGTCGGCGACGTCGAGATTGCCGACGATACGCTGGAACATACCCCGGTGGCCGGGGCGGGGGCCGATTGCATCTGTCTCGCCGCCACCGACGCGCCGCTGCGGTTCAGCAGCCTGATCCCGCGCCTGCTGCAACCGATCTTCCGGATCTGACCCGGCGGCGCGGTCAGCCCCCCAGCGCGGCCGCGATCAGCGCCGGCACCCCCGGGTGCTGGCCCAGCGGCGGCAGCAGCGCGCCGGCGAACCGGGCCGCCTCCAGCGCCTCCGGCACGTCTTCGCGGTAATGCCCGCCCTCGGCGGCAAAGAACGGCAGGCAGAGCGTGCGCGCGGGCAGATCCCGCGCCGCCTCGGCCAAGGTCGGGGCCTCCTCGACAAAGCCGAACAGGGGGGCCGATCCCGGCCAGAGTGCGGTCAGTGCTGCACCGAAATCCCGTGCCGCCGCCGCCGCGCGCGGCCCCCGCGCCGATCCATGCGCCGCGATCAGGAGCGAGGCCTCCTCCGGCCTCCAGCCGCGCGCCGCGCACGCCTCCTCCAGATGTCGCGCCGCCAGCGCCGACAGGTTTGGGTCGCGCCCCAGCGGCGCCAGCACCCGCGCCGAATGCCCGCCCAATCGGGCCGGCAGGGTCTTGCGCACGAAGATGCCGTCGGCCATGAAGAACGGGTAGATCGCCCCGCCGGGCGCCAGCCGCTCCAGCGCCACCTCCAGCGTGCCGGGCGCGGCCAGCGTGGCCGAGCCGACCGCACGGCCGGGCATGTGGGTTTGAACCCGCCCGGCCAGCGCGGCCAGCGCCGCCTCGGGCGGCTCCGGGTCCGAGGGTTGGCCATGGGAGACGATCAGGGCGCTCAGCGCGGGGGCATCTGTCATGGTCGGGGTATTCTCTCGCTCGCCGGGACCCACATTATAGCCCGCAAACGCACGGGAACCAGCGCCGCCTCGGGCGGCTCCGGGTCCGAGGGTTGGCCATGGGAGACGATCAGGGCGCTCAGCGCGGGGGCATCTGTCATGGTCGGGGTATTCTCTCGCTCGCCGGGACCCACATTATAGCCCGTAAACGCACGGGAACCAGCGCCGCCATGGACGCCGGTTCCTTTTTCTGGCGCGAAATACTCCGGGGGAGGCGCCGCAGGCGACGGGGGCAGCGCCCCCAGTGCAATCCGCTCAGATCACTCGACGCATTCCAGCAGCATGGTGCCCGCCCCGGTGTTCGAGATCGGGATGTGATAGTTGGAATGCCGCCGTACCACCTTGTCGCCCAATGCGCCGCGCATCATCATCCACATCAGGAACTCGGTGCCCTGGGCGCCGGCCTTCTCGACCAGTTCCATCCGGCTGATTTTCGTCAGCGCCTCGGGATCGTCGACGATCTTTTCCATGCAGTACTGGTCGAATTCCTTGTTGATGAACCCCGCCCGTTCGCCGTCAAGCTGATGGCTCAGCCCGCCGGTGCCCAGCACCACCACCTTGAGATCCTCGGGGTAGCTTTCGATCGCCCGGCGCAGCGCCTTGCCGAAATCCAGCGCCCGTTTCAGCGTCGGGATCGGGTGTTGCACGGTGTTGGCGCTGATCGGGATGCTGCGCGGCATGTCCGAATTGCCCGGCGCGCCGGGCCAGAACAGCTGCATCGGCACCACGAACCCGTGATCCACCGCCAGCTCCTGGCAAGAGGTGATGTCGAACTCCTGCTCGACCATGCTCTCGATGATGTGCCAGCTCACCTCCGGCGCGCCGGGAAAGGGCGGCAGCTGCGGAATGCCCCAGCCCTCGTCCTCGTTGCGATACTCATGCGCCGCCCCGATGGCAAAGGTCGGCATCTTGTCGAGGAAGAAGCCAAGCCCGTGATCGTTGTAGATGTTGATCGCGAGGTCGGGCTTGTGTTCATCCAACCAGTCGCGGATCGGCGGATAGCCGTCGAAGAACGGCTTCCAATAGGGATCGTCGAACAGCCCGTTGTGGATCGCGTTGCCGACGGCGGGGATATGCGAGGTGGTCAGCCCACCCAGAATCTTGGCCATGGTCAGTCTCCCGCTTTCCGGAGTTTTTCCTTGAAGTCTTCCTTGCTCATGCCGGTCTGCTGGGCGCCGATGTCCTGCACGTCCAGCCGGTAGATGCCGGCAAACTTGGCAAGGTAGTAGATGTTGCCGCCAGCGGCGATCAGGGCCAGCACGTTCTTGTCGCGGCAGGCCTGCTTTTGCTCGTCGTTCAGGCCGAACTTCTCCATATAGGCCTCTGGATCGGCAAGGTATTCCTCCCGCGCTTCGGCCCCGTTGAAGGAATAGCACATCTTGTTCAGCGCATAGCCCTTCATCGCCATCCTGCCGTCGAACACCGTGGTGCCCGGGATCGGGCTGTGATGGTCGAACTCGGTAATATCCATCGTCTTTCCTCCGCTCAGGCCCGGTCCGGCCAGTAAAGCCGCATCGGGTTGTCGATCAGCAGCGCCTGTTGCAGCGCCTCGGTGGGGGCGATCCGGGGGATCACGTCCACCAGTTGCCCGTCGTCGGGCACATGCGATTTCATGTTCGGATGCGGCCAGTCGGTGCCCCAGAGCACGCGGTCGGAAAACCGCTCGACCAGGTGGCGGGCAAAGGGCACCACGTCGTCATAGGGCGGACCCGCGACGGTCAGCCGCTCCGGGCAGCTCACCTTGGTCCAGATGTTGTCGTTGCGCGCCAGAAGATCGACAAAGCGCTGGAAATCAGGATGATCCACGCCGTTGCTCACGTCCGGGCGGCCCATGTGATCGACCACGATCACGGCCGGCAGGCTTTCGAGGAAGAGGATCAACTCCTCAAGGTCGGGGGCCTCGAAATAGACCACGATATGCCAGCCCAGCCTGGCGATGCGTTCGGCAATGCCGGTGAACACCTCTTTCGGGGTGGCATCGACCAGCCGCTTGACGAAGTTGAAGCGCACCGCGCGCACCCCGGCGACATCCATCTCGCGCAGCTCCTCGTCGCTCACATCGGGCGAGACCACGGCGACACCGCGCGCCAGATCGCCGGCGGTCTCCAGCGCATCGACCAGCGCGGCGTTGTCGGTGCCGTGGCACGAGGCCTGCACGATCACGTTGCGCGAAAATCCCAGGTGGTCGCGCAGGGCGAACAGCTTTTCCTTGGGCGCGTCGCAGGGGGTGTATTTGCGTTTCGGCGAATAGGGAAACCTGTCGGCCGGACCGAAGACGTGGCAATGGGCATCGACCGCCCCCGCCGGCGGCGTGAAATCGGGCACCTTGGGGCCGGGGTGGAAGGGCAGGTAATCGGGATCCATCTGGCGCTCTCCTTGGTCTTTCGGGGCCGCATCCGGGCTTGCAGGGACAATAGGCTGGCCGGGCCCGGATGCGCCAGTTGGAAGCTTGGAAACGGGGATTGGTTTATGTTATAGATGTTGTGGATTTCGAGGGCATTCCGTGGATTTTCTGTTTCCGAACGTGCGCCACCTTCTGGCGGTGCAGGAGGTGGCGGCGCAGCACCGCATCAATCTGGCCGCCGCGGCGGTCCACCTGTCGCAGCCGGCGGTGACCCAGGCCGTGGCCAAACTGGAGGCGGCGCTGTCGGCGCGCCTGTTCGACCGCCGGCCCGAGGGGATGTTCCCGACCGAGGTGGGCGAGATCTTTCTGTGCCGGGTCGATCGCGCGCTCGATCTGCTGAAAGAGGGCGAGCGGCAGGCGCGCAAGAAGGCGCCGCGCCCCGGCCCCGCCGGGCGGCGGGATTTCCACCGGTTGACCACCTCGGTGCAGTTGCGCGCGCTCACCGCCGTGGCCCAGACCGGAAACTTCAGCCATGCCGCGCAACAGCTTGGCGTCTCGCAACCTGCCGTGCACCGCGCCGCCCGCGATCTCGAACGGCTTTCCGGTCTGGTGTTCTACGAACCGGTCCGGCGCGGCGTGATGCTGACGCCCGCAGCCGAGGCATTCGCCCACGACGTGCGGCTGGCCCGGGCCGAGATCCGGCAGGGGCATTACGAGGTGGGCGAATACCTCGGCCGCGACTCCACCCGGATCGCGGTCGGCGCGATGCCGCTGTCGCGCACCGCGATCCTGCCGGCCGCAATCGACGAGCTGCTCAGCGAGAGCGAGGGGCAGCTGCAACTGCACTGCGTGGACGGCCCCTATGGCACCCTGCTGCGCGACCTGCGCTTTGGCGAGCTTGACCTGCTGATCGGCGCCCTGCGCGATCCGGCACCGGCCGACGACGTGGTGCAGGAGCCGCTGTTTTCGGATACGCTCTCGGTGGTCGCCGCGCGCGCCCATCCGCTGGCGAGCAAGCCGAACCTCACGCTCGAGGATACCCTGGCCTATCCCTGGATCGCGCCGCCCCAGCCGACGCCCACCGGCAGCTATCTCTATGAAAGCCTGCGCATCCCGCAATTGCCCGACACGCCGGTGCGGGTGGTGGCCAATTCGCTGGTGCTGGTCCGGGGGCTGATGATGCGGGGCGACTACATCACCATCATGTCGCACAAGCAGATCGTGGTCGAGCAGCAATACGGCATCATGGCGCCGCTGCCCATCGACCTGGGCGACAGCGCCCGCCCCATCGGCCTGACATACAGGGCCAACTGGCGTCCGACGCCGACCCAGGCGCGGTTTCTCGATCTGATCCGCAAACAGGTGGCATAGGGGCCGCTATAACAGAAACGAATGAAATCTGGCGGCAAAGAATTTCTGCCCCGGGCGCGCGGCTGATAGGTCAGGGCGGAAGCTGCCGCCGGACCGGGTGCGATTCCGGGTCCGGCGCGCTAGAGTGAAGGGCGGGGCGGACAGGCCGTCCGCGTGCCGGAGGGAGTGGCAGATGACCGACCGACCAGAAAAACCCTATGAGGATATTCCGGGGACCTTCGTGTTCGACGCCGACCGCTCGCGCGAGGGGTATCACCTGAACCAGTTCTGCATCTCGCTGCGCCTGCAGAAAAACCGCGATGCCTTCAACGCCGATGAAGAGATCTATCTCGACAAATACCCGATGAGCGCCGAGCAACGCGCGGCGGTGCTGACCCGCGACTGGAACCGGCTGCTCGAACTGGGCGGCAACATCTACTACACGTCCAAGCTGGCCGCCAACGACGGGATCAACTTCCAGAACCTCGCCGGGCTGATGACCGGCATGGGGGTCGAGGCCTATCGCGACATGATGCTGCACGGCGGCCGCCCGATCGAGGGCAACCGCACCAAATCGGAATGGGAGAAAGACTAATGGCACGGATCACCGCAGGTGTGGGCTGTTCCCATGTGCCGGCCATCGGCGTCGCGATGGACACCGGAATCACCGACCAGCCCTATTGGAAACCGGTGTTCGACGGCTTCAAGAAATCCCGAGAGTGGATGAAAGAGCAGAACCCGGACGTGATTTTCCTGGTCTACAACGATCACTGCACCGCCTTCGATGCCTCCTGCATCCCCACCTTCGCGCTGGGCTGCGCGGCCGAGTTCCAGCCCGCCGACGAGGGTTGGGGCCCGCGCCCGGTGCCGGTGGTCAGGAACCACCAGAAACTGGCCAGCCATATCGCCCAGTCGCTGGTGCTGGACGAGTTCGACATGACCATCATGAACGAGATGGAGGTCGATCATGGGCTGACCGTGCCGCTCTCGGTGATGTACGGCGAGGTGCCGCAGGACGGTGAATGGCCGGCGCTGGTGATCCCGCTGGCGGTCAACGTGGTGCAATACCCCGCGCCCACCGGCAACCGCTGCTATAACCTCGGCAAGGCGATCCGCCGGGCGATCGACGCCTATGACGAGGATCTCAACGTGATGATCTTCGGCACCGGCGGCATGAGCCACCAGTTGCAGTACAAGCGTGCCGGGCTGATCAACCCGGAATGGGACAACCGCTTTCTCGACATGATGGCGAACGACCCAGTCGCGGCCAGCCAGATCCAGCATATCGAATACCTGCGCGAGACCGGCTCGGAGGGCATCGAGATGGTGATGTGGCTGGTCATGCGCGGCGCGCTCGACGAACAGGTGACCGAGGTGCACCGCCACTATCACGTGCCTGCCTCCAACACGGCGGTCGGGCATATCATTCTGGAAAACCACGCGTAAACCGAGGCTATCGGAGGAATTGAGATGAGAATTTGCGTCGCCGGCGCCTATGGCGCCTTTGGCATCAAGCATCTGGATGCGCTGGCCAACATCGACGAGGTCGAGGTGACCTCGGTGATGGGGCCGACCAGGGCCAAGATCGAGGCCTTCGCGGCCGAACGCGGCATCGGCCATGCGGCCGACACCCTGGAGGAATGCCTCGCGCGCGAGGATGTCGATGCGGTGATCCTGTCCACCCCGACCCAGATGCACGCCGCCCAGGCGATCCAGTGCATGGAGGCGGGCAAGCATGTTCTGGTCGAGATTCCGATGGCCGACAGCCTCGCCGACAGCCAGGCGGTGGTGGCCAAGCAGCGCGAAACCGGGCTGACCGCCATGGCCGGTCAGGTCCGCCGCTTCAACCCCAGCCACCAGTGGATCCACAACAAGGTCATGGCCGGAGAGCTGAAGATCCAGCAGATGGACGTTCAGACCTATTTCTTCCGTCGCACCAACACCAACGCCAAGGGTGAGCCGCGCAGCTGGACCGACCATCTGCTGTGGCACCACGCCTGTCACACCGTCGACCTGTTCCAGTATCAGACCGGCGAGACCGCGTCCGAGGCCTTTGGCCTGCAGGGGCCGCTGCACCCCGATCTGAACATCGCCATGGACATGAGCATCGGCATGAAGACCCCCTCGGGCGCGATCTGCACCCTGTCGCTGTCGTTCAACAACGACGGGCCGTTCGGCACCTTCTTCCGCTATATCTGCGACAACGGCACCTATCTGGCGCGCTATGACGATCTGTTTGACGGCAACGAAAACCAGATCGACCTGAGCGGCGTGACGGTCTCGAACAACGGGATCGAGTTGATCGACCGCGAATTTGTCGCCGCGATCCGCGAGGGGCGCGAACCCAACGCCTCGGTTGCCCAGACCCTGCCCGCGATGGAGACGCTGGACCGGATCGAACGCGGCCTCTAGAATTCTTGGCTGGTGCCCCGCGCGGCGGCATGGAAAGGTGAGCGGCGGAGACCAACCGGTCCCCGCCCTTTTCATGTCCATAGATCCGGAGAGACCCGATGAACGGTGCCGAAAGCCTGGTGCGCAGCCTTCTGGCCAGCGAGGTCGAGATCTGTTTCACCAATCCCGGCACCTCCGAGATGCATTTCGTCGCTGCGCTCGACCACGTTCCGGGCATGCGCTCGGTTCTGGCGCTGTTCGAAGGGGTGGCGACCGGCGCCGCCGACGGCTACTGGCGGATGGCGCGCAAGCCCGCCTCGACCCTGTTGCACCTCGGCCCCGGCCTCGCCAACGGGCTGGCCAACCTGCACAACGCCAAAAAGGCCGGATCCGGCGTGGTCAATATCGTCGGCGAACATGCCTCGAGCCATATCGCGCTGGACGCGCCGCTGACCTCGGATATCGAGGGGATCGCGCGCCCCATGTCGCATTGGGTGCGCTCCTCGTCCTCCGCCGCCGACGTGGGCTTCGACGCCGCCCGAGCGGTGCGCGCGGCCTGCACCGCGCCGGGCCAGGTGGCCAGCCTGATCCTGCCGGGCGATACCGCCTGGACGATGGGCGGGGTGGTGGCCGACCGGCTGGCGCCCGCCGCGCCGAAACGCCCCGGCGACGCGCGGATCGAGCAGGCGGCGCAGATACTGACCGGGCCCGACAGCCTGCTGTTGCTGGGCGGCGGCGCGATGGCGGCGGGAACGCTGGAGATGGCCGGCCGGATCGCCGCGAAAACCGGTTGCGGGCTGATGGCCGAATGGGCCAGCGCCCGCACCGCACGCGGCGCGGGCCGGGTGCCGGTGGCAAAGATCCCCTATCCCATCGACCTCGCGATGGAGGCGCTGGCGCCCTACCGCCGCATCGTCCTGCTGGGCGCCCGCGCGCCGATCGGCTTTTTCGCCTATCCGGGCAAACCGGCGCGGCTGACCCACCCCGAGGCCGAGATCCTCGAGCTGGCCGGGGCGGGCGATGACCTGCCCGCCACGCTCGACGCGCTGGTCCAGGCCGCCGGGGCAGGGGGCGCCGCCGCGCGGCTGGCACGACCGAAACTGCCCGACCTTCCCCCCCTCGGTCCGCTCACCCCGGACAGCATCGCCCCGGTGATCGCCCGCGCGATCCCGGAAAACGCCATCGTGGTGGACGAATCGGTGACCACCGGGCGCGGCTTTGGCCCGGCCACGGCGGGCGCGCCGCCGCATGACTGGCTGAACAACTGCGGCGGCTCGATCGGCTACGGCCTGCCGGTCTCGATCGGCGCCGCCATCGCCCGGCCCGGCCGCAAGGTGCTGGCGCTGATCGGCGACGGCAGCGCGATGTATACGCTGCAGGCGCTCTGGACGATGGCGCGCGAGGGGCTGGATGTTACCGTGGTGATCTTCGCCAACCGCTCCTACCAGATCCTGCGCGGCGAGCTGACCAATGTCGGGGTGCAGAACCCCGGCCCGCGTGCCATCGACATGCTGTCGCTGGACCGGCCGACGCTGGGCTGGGTCGACATGGCTCGCGGCATGGGGGTTGAGGCCACCCGGGTGGAGGATACCGCCGCCTTCGCGCTTGCGCTGGAGGATGGGCTCGCCACCTCCGGTCCGGTGCTGATCGAAGCGGTGATGTAGACCGCATATGCGGAAAACAGCCCGCCGTAGGCCGGGCTTCAGCCCGGCGCCCCATTCTCGTCCGGGCTCAAGGCGCGAAGCGCCGCCGGTCGCCGCACTCTGTCACATTGCACGGCAATACCAACAAACGCACCCGTTGACAATTCTGACTTAATCACTCAGTTATAACGCGCACAGCCACCCTGTCCCCGACATGGAAGCCCGCATTCCATCTCAAGGGGGCCTTCGATGCCGTGTGAAACCGATCTTCCGTCAATGCCGTCGATTCCGGCCGCGCCGCCGGCGCTGTGCTGCGCCGAGTGGTGCGCGCTGATGGAAACTTGCGGCGAGGGGGGCTGTTTCCAGCTCGATTGGCTGGACGACCTGCACCGCTGCGCACATCCGCACCACGACGCGCCGGATCGGGCCCCGGAAAACCGAACCAGAGGACATGTGACATGAAAACCAAACTGCTGTGCGCGACGCTGCTTGCCGGATTCACCAGTACCGCCGCCCA
>Ga0209692_10004354_pt1 | contig 12906 bp, 11 predicted proteins | sample tdDd472_FD_187129 | JGI IMG/M metagenome (GOLD analysis project Ga0209692, IMG submission 187129) | Marine sediment microbial communities from the Atlantic coast under amendment with organic carbon and nitrate - tdDd47.2 (SPAdes)... | ecosystem: Environmental > Aquatic > Marine > Coastal >...
AATCTGCTCCGAGGCGATCCGGTCGATCAGCCGGGGAATGCGCAGCTCCTCCGGGCCGACCGAATCCAGCGCCGAGAGCGTGCCGCCGAGCACGTGATAGCGGCCCTTGAACACGCCCGAGCGTTCCATCGCCCAGAGGTCGGCGACATCCTCGACCACGCACAGCTCGCCGGTGGCGCGCTTTTCGCTGGTGCAGATGTCGCAGATGTCGCTGGTGCCGACGTTGCCGCAATTGAGGCATTCGCGCGCGGTGGCGGCGACCGTCTGCATCGCGTCGGCCAGCGGCGTCAGCAGCAGCGCTCGTTTGCGGATCAGGTGCAGCACCGCGCGCCGGGCCGAGCGCGGCCCGAGCCCCGGCAGCCTGGCCATCAGGTCGATCAGGGCCTCGATTTCGCCGGTGGAACTCACGCGCGGTGCCGCCCGTTCAGGTCAAGCCGCCGTTCAGAACGGCAGCTTGATGTCCTTGGGCAGGCCCATGCTTTCGGTCAGGCTGGCCATCTCCTGCTGCGCCTTTTCCGCCGCCTTGGTCTGGGCGTCCTTCACGGCGGCAAGGATCAGATCCTCGACCACCTCCTTGTCGTCGCCGTTGAAGATCGACGGGTCGATGTCCAGCCCGGTCAGCTCGCCCTTGGCGGTGGCGGTGGCCTTGACCAGCCCGGCGCCGGATTCGCCGGTGACGGTCAGATTGGAGAGCTCCTCCTGCATCTGCGCCATCTTGGTCTGCAGTTCCTGTGCGGATTTCATCATCTTGGCCATGTCACCAAGTCCGCCCAAACCTTTCAGCATTGCTGTCTCCTTTTTGGGGAAGGCTTCTGTTGGCCCCTAGATACGGGCGGTGGCGGGTTCGCACAAGGCCGTGGTCACCGGGCGTTTTGCTCCAACCCTGAACCGGGCGCGATAGGCGCCGGGGGTCAGCCCGGTGCAGCCCTTGAAGGCGCGCGAAAAGGCCGAGGCATCGCGGTAGCCGACGGCCCAGGCGACCTCGGCGGTGCTGTCCGCGCTGCGCTCCAGCGCGCCGCGCGCCTTTTCCACCCGAAGCCGTTGCAGGTAGGCCGCCGGGGTCAGGCCGGTCGCGGCCTGGAACCGGCGCAGCAGGCTGCGTTCGCTCAGCCCGGCATGGGTGGCGAGGGCGGTAACGCCCAGCGGTTCGGCATAACCGGTATCAATTCGCCGCTGGACCCGCAGCACGGCGGCGTCGCCGTGGTCGCGCGGCGGGCGAAAGCCCGAGTAATGGCGCTGTTCGCGCCCGGCGGGATCGACCAGCAGATGCCGCGCCAGGCGCGAAACCATGTCGGGGCCGAACCACAGGCCGGTCAGGTGCAGCCCGAGGTCGAGCCAGGCCATCAGCCCGCCTGCGGTCACGATGTCCAGATCGTCGATGAGGATATGTTCCGGTTGCAGATCGACCAGCGGAAAACAGGCGCGAAACGCCGGTTCCAGCGCCCAGTGCGTGGTCGCGGGGCGATTGTCCAGCAGCCCCGCGTGGCCTAGCCAGAACGCCCCGGCACAGACCGAGGCGGCCAGCGCGCCGGTGGCGTGCTGCGCTCTGGCCCAGTGGCACAGAGGGTGGTCGGGGTGCGCCCGGGTCGGCTCCAGCGAGGGCGGGAAGAGGAGGGCATCGAAGGACCCCTCCGGCAGGTGGTCCTCCGAGACGGTGACGATTTCGACCCCTGGCAAGCTGTCCTCGCCGCGCGCCAGCCGGGGCAGCAGGGCAAAGAGGTCGGCCAGCCCCTCCAGCGCCGCGCGCTGCGCGCCGGGATAGGCGACAAGCGCGAGGCGGATCGGGGTGTTTGGCGGTTTCTGCATGTGAATTGTCATAACCGCCAATGTTCCGCCCGGTCAAGATCGGGCAGTTTGGGCCGGATTTTGTACGAAACGTGAAAGGACCGAACCGATGACAAAACACGCGCTGATCCTGGTGGACATCCAGAACGATTATTTCGAGGGCGGTCTCTGGCCGGTGTCAAAGATGGCGGCGGTCGCGGCGAATGCCGCCCGGCTGCTGGCGGCGGCGCGGGCGGCGGGCGAGTTGGTGATCCATGTGCGGCACCAGATGCCATCGGAGCAGGCGCCGTTCTTTCGCCCCGGCAGCGACGGCGCCGCGATCAACCCGGCGGTCGCGCCGCAGGGCGGCGAGGCGGTGATCACCAAGGCCCGCCCCAACAGCTTTCACGGCACCGACCTGCTGGAGCGGCTGCAAGGGGCGGGCGTCGAGGCGGTGACGATCTGCGGCGCAATGAGCCAGATGTGCATCGACGCAACCACCCGGGCGGCGGTGGATCACGGCTTTGCGGTGACGGTGGTCGAGGATGCCTGCGGCGCGAAAGAGGCCGCGTTCGGAGGGGTGACGCTGAGCGCCGAACAGGTGCACGCGGCCTTCATGGCGCCCCTGGCGATGAGCTATGCCAAGGTGATGACGACGGATGAGGTTCTGGCGGGGTAGGGGGACAGGTGCGGGAAGGACAGGAAAGCGGAGAGACCGGCGCCCGGAATAGTAGCCGGGCGCGACTCCGCGGTAACGGGGTTTTCGCTCTGTCGCGTTCGGGTGATTTGCCGCGAAAATCAGCCGTCCTCGAACGGATCCCATTCGTCCTCGACCTCGGGCAGCGCCTCGGCCTCGGCGTTGGCGGCGATCTGCTCCTGCGTGCGGATCCCGGTGATCTTCGCCTGCGGGAACCGGGCCAGCACCGCCTGCACCATCGGGTGGTCGCTGGCCTCGGCGCGCAGGGCGTTCTCGGCGGCGTCGCGCTCTTCCGCGATGGTGGGGCTGCCGCCCTCGTTCACCAGGGTCACCGCCCAGCGATTGCCGGTCCAGGATTGCAGCCGCTGGCCCAGTTGCTGGGCCAGGTCGCGGGCGGCATCGGGAGCGGGTTCGAATTCGATCCGGCCGGGCTGGTAGCTGACCAGACGCACCCCGGTCTCCACCTCGATCAGCAGCTTGCCGTCGCGGTTGGCGCGGATCAGCTCGACCACGTGGTGAAACGTGGGATAGCGGGCCAGCGATTGCGTCACGTCCTGCGCCAGTGCGGCCTGCGGCGCACCGCGTGGGGCGCCGCCCGAGCTGACCGTGCGGCCCTGAACCGGGGCCGCGCCGCCCCGCGCCATCGGGGCACCGCCCGCGCGCGCACCACCGCCGGGGCCGCCGCCGGGGCCGCCAGCGGGGGGCTGGGGCGACGGGGCGTTGTTCAGCTTGTTCAGCAGTTCCTCGGGGCTGGGCAGATCGGCCACATGGGTCAGCCGGATCACCGCCATCTCGGCGGCCATCATCGCGTTGGGGGCGGCGGCGACCTCTTCCATCGCCTTCAACAGCATCTGCCACATCCGGCTGAGCACCCGCATCGGCAGCGCCCCGGCCATGGCCTGTCCGCGGGCGCGTTCGTCGGGCGAGACGGTGGGATCCTCGGCGGCGTCCGGGGTGATCTTGACCACGGAAATCCAGTGGGTGATCTCGGCCAGGTCGCGCAGCACCGCCATCGGGTCGGCGCCCTCGGCGTATTGCGACGACAGTTCGGCCAGCGCGCCGGCGGCGTCGCCCCTCAGGATCAGGTCGAGCAGGTCGAGCACCCGGCCGCGGTCGGCCAGCCCGAGCATGGCGCGGACCTGCTCGGCGGTGGTCTCGCCGGCGCCGTGGGAAATCGCCTGATCGAGCAGCGAGGTGGCATCGCGCGCCGAGCCCTCGGCGGCGCGGGTGATCAGCGCCAGCGCGTCCTCGGCGATCTCGGCGCCCTCGGCATCGGCGATGCGGCGCAGCAGCGCGATCTGATCCTCGGGCTCGATCCGGCGCAGGTCGAATCGCTGGCAGCGCGACAGCACGGTGACCGGCACCTTGCGGATCTCGGTGGTGGCGAAGATGAATTTCACATGCTCGGGGGGTTCCTCGAGCGTCTTGAGCAGCGCGTTGAAGGCGCTGGTCGAGAGCATGTGGACCTCGTCGATGATGTAGATCTTGTAGCGGGCGCTGGCGGCGCGGTAGCGCACCGAATCGATGATCTCGCGGATGTCGCCGACGCCGGTGCGGCTGGCGGCGTCCATCTCCATCACGTCGACATGGCGCCCCTCCATGATCGCGCGGCAATGTTCGCACTGGCCGCAGGGTTCGGTCGTCGGCCCGCCGGTGCCGTCCGGGCCGATGCAGTTCATGCCCTTGGCGATGATTCGCGCGGTGGTGGTTTTCCCGGTGCCGCGGATGCCTGTCATGATGAAGGCCTGCGCGATTCGGTCGGCGGCGAAGGCGTTTTTCAGCGTCCGCACCATCGCCTCCTGGCCGACCAGGTCGGCAAAGGTCTCGGGGCGGTACTTGCGGGCGAGAACCTGATAGGCGGGGCTGTCGGACAAGGGGGCTACCTGCGCGTGGAAGGGGGGGTGCGCCCCGAACCTATTGGCTGGGCAGCGCGAGGTCCAGTGGCGGCGGTGCGCCGGGCCGACCAAGCGGGATCACGCCAGGACTTCCCTGAGCCTTACGTCGATCCGGCAGATGTGGCTTTCCATCCAGCTGTCGATCGTGTCCACCAGTTTCGTGGCGGACCCGGCGTCAAAGCCATCCTCGCGGAACCGGGCATTTTCCTTTTCGACAAGGCGCAGGAACAGCCCGTGTTCGTGGTGGTTCTGCGTGGCGACCGGGCATTTGTGGGCGAACATGCACTTTTCCTCGATCGAGAAATGCATTTCGCAATAGGCGGTCAGGAAATCCAGAAACAGGTCATAGGTCCTGTGCCCCTCGCCCGCCTCAAGGGTTCGGCGGAATTGATCGGAGGTTTCGAACAGCATCTTGTGTTGATCGTCGATCCCGGCGTCGCCGGTTGCGAATTCAGGCTGCCATTTCATGGTCTCCCCCCTCCTCCGATTCGCCTCTTGCGCGCGCGGTTGCTCGATTGAACACGCCGAAGTCTATGCTCGTCAAGATTGAGAATTTGTCCGGTCCGCGTGGCCCGCGTCGGCCCGGATCGGGTGGGCAGGCCGCGCCCGGGGTGGGCGCGGCGGAGGGGCCTCAATACCCCTTGCGGCCCTTCATCGAGGATTTCACGCCGCGCACCATCTTTCCGAACCCCTTGTCGCGGGCGCGCGCCTGCGCCAGGGTTTCGCTGTTGCGCGTGTTCTCGCGCAGCAATTTGCGCCATCGGTCCAGGCGGGCGGGATCGAGCGTGCCGTCGGCGATGGCCGCCTGCACCGCGCAACCCGGTTCATCCCCGTGCGTGCAATCGGAGAACCGGCAGCTCTGCGCCAGCGTCTCGATATCTCCAAACACCGCCTCGATCCCCGCCTCGGTGCCGGTCAGCCGCAGCGCCCGCATGCCGGGCGTGTCGATCAGCCAGCCGCCGTTGGTCATCTGCCGCAGCGCCCGCGCGGTGGTGGTGTGGCGGCCCTTGGCATCCTCCTCGCGGATGCCCCTGGTTGCGGCCGCCGCGCCGGTCAATCCGTTGAGCAGGGTGGATTTGCCGACCCCGGAGGATCCCAGCAGCGCCGCGGTTTGCCCCGGCCGCACCCAGGAGGCCAGGTTTGCCAGCTCGGCCGGATCGCGCGCGTCGAGCGGGATCGCCGGCAGCATCGGGTCCAGCCGCTCGACCTCGCGCGCGTAGCGGCGCGGATCGTCGCAATGGTCGGCCTTGGTCAGCAGCACCACCGCAAAGGCCCCGGAGCCGCGCGCCAGCGCGAGGTAGCGTTCCAGCCGCGCGGGGTTGAAATCGGCGTTGCAGGAGGTGGTGAGGAACAGCACGTCCACATTGGCCGCGATCAGCTGCGCCTGCGCTGCGGTGCCGGCGGCGCGGCGCTTGATCTCCGTCTGCCGGTCGAGCCGGCGGGTGATGCGGCCGCTGGCATCGGCCAGCACCCAGTCGCCCACGGCGATGTCGCCGGTGGTAAGCGCCGGGCCGCAGGTGAGCATGGCCTCGCCCCCGGGCGACAGCGCGGTCAGCCGGTCGCGGTGAACCTCGGCGATGCGAAAGGGGTTTGCGGTGGCCTCCGCGCCCTGCCCAGGGCATTGGCCGGAGAAGAAAACGGACCATCCCAGGTCCGGAAGTGTGAGTGACATCGGTCTGTCTGCCTTGTTCTTGAACAGCACGAACCATCGCGCCGCACAAGCGGGCGAAACGGTCGGTTGGTCAGGCAGAGGGTGGCGTCAGCGACGCTCAGAAACGCTCTGCCCGGCGGGACGATGCGACAGTCATGAAATGTCCTCCTGGGGCAGATTCGGGGCGCCAGTGGCGCGATTGGCGTCAAGTGAGAGGCTGGACAACGACCCAAGCGGGGCTCGTTACGGCTGCTTCCTTCCGGATCTGACCGGGTTGGCGAGGTGCCTGCCCGCGCCAACCTCTCGATCCGCAACATAGGCGAGCGTCAGGGCAATGACAAGAGAGGGGCGGCGGGATTTGCGCTCAGCCGAGCGGCAGCCGCAGCCGCAGGAATCCGTCGGTGTCCAGCCCCATGTCCTCGATGCCGCGCCCGGCCAGGTCGTCCAGATGGGCGCGCGCGCCGGGTCCGGTCCGCGCGACGGCCTCGGCCCCGGGCACCGGGGCCAGCCGCCAGGGCGGCGGGGCGGCCTCGAGCGGGTCGCGGGGCATCGCGCCCGAGAGATAACGGCGCAGCGCATCGCCGATCGCCAGAGGCGGCAAGGGGATCGGCCGGGCGCCGCGCAGCGCGGCGAAACCGCCGCCGCCGGCCGCGCGGTAGCTGTTGAGCGCGACGGCAAAGCGTTGATCGGCCCCCACGGTGGCGCCGTTCCAGGCAAGATCCCGGATCCGTCCGCCGCCGCCGGGCAGGGGCGTGCCATCGGGGGCGTAGAGCGGTGCCGCGGCCGGATCGACCGCATAGCTCAGCCCGTGCAGCACGTCGAACCCGTGACCCGGCAACAGCGGATCGGTAAGCGGCATCTCGCGGCCGCCCGGCGCGATCCGGTTGAACTGCCCGGCCACCTGTTCCAGCCAGTCGCGGATCTGCGCCCCGGTCAGAACCACCGCGGCCAGCGTGTTGGGAAAGGGGTAGAGGTCGGAGAGATGGCGCAGCTGCAGCGGCCCGGCGGGGACATCGGTGTAATGGGCCGGCCCGCCGCGCCCGCCGGTCTTGCCCGGCGCCGTGGCCGAGAGCAGCGGCAACGCCTCGGCCCCGGTCCCGGCCAGATGCGGGCGCAGCGCCGCCGCCTGCGCCGCCGCCACCAGCGCCAGGGAACGGTCCGGGGCGAAGAAGCTGAAATAGCTGTGCAGCCCCTGCGCGCTCCGGCCCATCGGCGTGCGCAGGGCGGCGCGGGTTTCCTCATGCGCCGGGGCGATCAACCGGACCAGCGCGGGATCCTCTGCCGCAAGCGGTTGTACCTGCCCGCCCGCATCGCGCCGGGCCACCGGGCGCAGCGTGGCATTGGCGCGCGCCGTGGTCCAGCGCCCGGTCGCTTTGCGTTCGAGGGCGAGGTCGATCACCCCGAGATGCGAGCCGGCAAAGCCCGGGATCACGGTGGGCGCGCCGGGGCCATCCCAGCTGCGCGCCTCATGGCTGTGGCCGCCAACCGCGACATCGACGCCCGGCAGGGTGGCCACCGCGCGCAGGGCATTCTCGGCGAAGGGGGCGGCGGGGGCCTGCTCCGGCTCGGGGCCGGTATGGGCCAGCGCGATGACCAGATCGCAGCCCGCTTGCCTCAGCGCCCCGGATTCGCGGGCAGCACTCGTGACCATGTCGTCGAACCCGACCCGTCCCTCCAGCAGGGGGCGGTTCCAGATGCCGGTTTGCGGCGGCAGCACCGAGAACAGGCCGATGCGCAACGCGGCCCCGCCCGGCGTCCGCCGTTCGAGAATGGTCCGTGGCAGCAGCGCGGCGGGCCTCTCTGCCCCTTCGGCGCGCAGATTGGCGCAGAGCACCGGACAGGGCGCGACCGTCAAGGCCCGGTCCAGCGCCTCCAGCCCGAAATCGAAATCGTGGTTCCCAAGCCCGATGGCGTCGTAGCCGAGCTGGCCAAAGGCCCGCATCAGCGGATGCGCCCCGGCCCCCGGCGCGGCGGCGCGTGCGTCCAGCGGCGTGCCCTGCATGCCGTCGCCATTGTCGAGCAGCAGCACCAGGGCGCCGATCTGCGCGGCTTCGTCCCGCGCCGAGGCGATCAGGCTTGCAATTCGGGTCAGACCCACCGAGGGATCGGGCCGGTCGGCGCCGTAGTCGAAGCCGGCCAGATGCATGTGCAGATCGCTGGTGGCGAGGATGCGCAGGTGCGTCGCCGCGACTGTCATGGGGGGCCTCGTTCCGAGATGAAGGGCGGATCGCACCCTTTCAAGCATGAAGCCGGGGGCGGTGAAACCCGAATGATGAGACGGCGCCGGTGCGTGTCGGAAGCGCCACGCCGCAAACGAAACCGGTTGAGTTGCGCTGCCATGCATGGCACCGCAGGATCGGTCGCGGTGGAGCGGAAAAGGGGCAGGCGATGAAAACGGCGGAACAGGTGACCTTCGGCGGATCGGGGTTGAACCGGGCGGCGGAGATCCGCGGCGATGATGAGGCGCTGGCGCGGGCGCTGGCCGACCCGGCGGCTCGCTGCCTGCCGATGTGGCGGGGCAAGCCGCTGTTGCGCGGGGCGGGTCTGGACGCGGTCGGCCTGATCGCGATGGACCACCCGGTGCTGGCGGCGGGTCTGGGCAAGGCGATCCGCGCGCCGGTGCTGCTTGGGCTGGACGAGGTGGGCGCGCCGCTTTTTGCCGATGATCTCTCGCGCTGGGAACCGGAGCAACTGGATTACGGCGCGCTTGGCAGTTTCGTGGATGGCAGCGAACAGCGCCACCCGGACCTGCCCGAGGACATGGCGTTCGCCGAGCTGCGCCGGGTGATGACCCGCATGTCGCCCCGCGACGCCGAACTGGCCGCGACGGCCAAGGCGATCATCGGCTGGCACGCGACCCACCGGTTTTGCGCCAGCTGCGGCACCGAAAGCACGATTTCCCACGCCGGCTGGCAGCGGACCTGCCCGGCCTGCGGCGGCAATCATTTCCCGCGCACCGATCCGGTTGTGATCATGCTGATCACCCATGGCGACGCGGTACTGATGGGCCGCTCGCCGGGCTGGCCCGAGGGGATGTATTCGCTGCTCGCCGGTTTCGTCGAACCGGGCGAGACGCTGGAGGCGGCGGTGCGCCGCGAGGTGATGGAGGAGGCCGGGGTGCCGGTGGGCGCGGTCAGCTATCTCGCCAGCCAGCCCTGGCCGTTCCCGGCCTCGCTGATGTTCGGCTGCGCCGGCGAGGCGCTGGCGCGCGAGATCACGATCGACCCGGTCGAGATCGAGGATGCGATCTGGGTCAGCCGCGCCGACATGATGACCGCCTTTGCCGGCGAACACCCGGTGCTGAAGCCGGCGCGAAAAGGCGCAATTGCGCATTTTCTGTTGCAGAACTGGCTTGCGGATACCCTGGATTGAAGGGACACTTGTCGACGCGTTTTATCAGGTTGGATTAGGCATGCAGTTTTCGAGCAAGGAAGATATCGACGCCCCGATCGAAGAGGTGTTTGCAGCGGTCAGCGATTTCGACGGTTTCGAACGGTCGGCGATCCGCCGCGGGATCGAGGTGCGGCGGGAGGACGAGGCGGCTGCGGTTGCGCCCGGAATGGCCTGGGACGCCGCCTTTGACCTGCGCGGCAAGCGGCGCAACCTCCGCCTGGTCCTGGCCAGGCTTGCCGCGCCGGAAGAGATGCAGGTCGAGTCCGAGTCCACCGGCCTGACCGGGGTCATGACGGTTGAACTGGTGGCGCTGTCACCGCAGCGGACGCGTATGGCGATCGTACTCAACCTGGCGCCCAAGACGCTGTCGGCGCGGCTTTTCCTGCAATCGCTGAAGCTGGCCAAGACCTCGCTGACCAAGCGATTCAAGCTGAAGGTGGCGGAATTCGCCAAGTCGATCGAGGAAAGCAAAACCCGCACCGCCTGACGTGTCAGGCCCCCGCTGCGGCGGGCCGGTTAGCCGCGCTCGGCCGAGGCCGGGTAGACGCCCAGGATCTCCACGTCGGTGGTGAAATAGGCGAGTTCGTCCAGCGCCAGTTTGACGTTCGGATCATCCGGGTGGCCTTCGATATCGGCATAGAACCGGGTCGCGGTGAAGGAGCCATCGACCATATAGCTTTCCAGCTTGGTCATGTTGATTCCATTGGTGGCAAAGCCGCCCATCGCCTTGTAGAGCGCAGCGGGAATGTTGCGCACCTGGAACACGAAACTGGTGATCATCCCGTGCTTGCCCCGGCGCGAGGAATCGGCCTCGCGCGACATGATCAGGAACCGGGTGGTATTGTTGGAATGGTCCTCGATGTGGCGGGCCAGCAGGTTCAGCCCGTAGATCTCGCCGGCCAGTTCGCTGGCCAGCGCGGCGGTGCCGGTTTGGCCCAGTTCCGAGACCTGCCGCGCAGATCCGGCTGTATCGGCGCCGGTGATGCGGTGGATGCCGTGCTGTTGCAGGAAGTCCTTGCACTGGCCCAGCAGCACCGTGTGGCTCATCGCGTGGGTGATGTCGCCCAGTTGTGCGCCCGGCACGCCCAGCAGGTTGATATGCACCCGTACGAAGGCCTCTTCGATGATGTGCAACCCGGAGTGCGGCAGCAGCGTGTGGATGTCGGCCACCCGCCCGTAGGTCGAGTTCTCGACGGGCAGCATCGCCAGGTCCGCCGCGCCGGAGCGCACCGCCTCGATCGCGTCCTCGAAGGTGCGGCAGGGCAGCGCCTCCATCTCGGGGCGCGCCTTGCGGCAGGCTTCGTGGCTGTAGGCGCCGGGTTCCCCCTGAAAGGCGATGCGGTTCGTCATGGGTTCGGATTCCGTGCAACAATGGCGATTTGGTCGATTGGTCGCGCTGTCTATACCTTGCCAGCGGCAAGGGGAAGCCTTAGACAACGCGGCAAACAGCTACAATGGATGCGCGATCAATGTTTGACACGATGACAGTAACCAAAGCCGCCGCCGGGTTCCTGGGTGCATTCCTGGTTCTTCTTCTGGCGAAATGGGCGGCCGAGGGGATCTATCACATGGGCGGCCACGGAGACGTTGCGTCCTACGTGATCGAGACCGGGAATGAGGACGCCGCCGAAGAGGTCGTCGAGGTCAGCTTCGACGAGATGATGGCCTCAGCCGATGTCGGCAAGGGCGCCAAGGTGTTCAAGAAATGCCAGGCCTGCCACAAGCTCGAGGAGGGCGCCAATTCCACCGGCCCGTATCTTTATGGCGTGGTTGGCCGCACCGTCGCCTCGGTTGACGGGTTCGGCTATTCCGGCCCGATGAGCGAACATGGCGGTGACTGGACACCCGAGGCGCTGAACGAATTCCTGACCAAGCCCTCCGCTTCGGTTCCCGGCACCGCGATGAGCTTTGCCGGGTTGAAAAAGCCGCAGGACCGGGTCAACGTCATCGCCTATCTCGACAGCCTGGACGACTGATCCCGTCCACGTCGAGTGCGTTTCGAAAGCCGCTGCCGCCGCGCAGCGGCTTTCTTTATTTTTTGTGACTTTTCATCATGCAATCGCAACTTGAACATTGGCGCGGCGGACCATTAGCTTAGGTCGCAACGACATGAGGCAGAGCTGCCCGTTTCAGATGAGGATGCGCAAGATGATCCCACCCAGTGGCCCCCGGCGCGCTCCGCCGCGCGTCCGTCAGTACACCCGCGCAATCGTCCCGTCGCGGATACCCCATGTCGCGCCGTTGCTGTTGGCGATGCTGCTCCTGCTCGGCTTCGCCTCGCTGCTGCGCGCGCAGGAGACGGTCGCCAAGAGCCACGGGTTCTCGGAATTCGGCGAGTTGAAGTACCCCGAAGGGTTCGACCATTTCGATTACGTCAATCCCGACGCGCCGAGGGGCGGAGAGCTGTCCTATGCCGCGCAGGGCACCTTCGACAGCTTCAATCCCTTCACCCGGCAGGGCCGCGCCGGGGCGCGGTCGGCGGACCAGTATGAATCGCTGCTCTACCCCTCCTACGACGAACCGGCGGCCTATTACGGGTTGCTGGCCGAAAGCCTGGAGTACCCCGAGAGCCAGGATTGGGTGATCTTCAACCTGCGGCCCGAGGCGCGGTTTTCCGACGGCACCCCGGTCACCGCCGAGGACGTGGTGTTTTCCCACAACATCCTGCTCGACCAGGGGCTGCAATCCTATGCCGAGGCGGTGCGCAAACGCATCCCCAAGGCCGAGGCGTTGGGACCGCACCGGGTGAAGTTCTTTTTCGCCCCCGACATCCCGCGCCGCGCGCTGATCACCCAGGTCGGCGGCACCCCGGTGTTCTCGAAAAAATGGTTCGAGGCCGATCCGGAGAACCGCCGCCTCGACAAGCCGCGAATGGAGCCGGGCATCGGCAGCGGCCCCTATGTGCTGGACAATTACGACATCAACCGCCGGGTGGTGTACCGGCGCAACCCCGATTACTGGGGTGACCATGTGAACGTGAACGTCGGGCGCAACAATTTCGAGACCATCCGGATCGAGTATTTCTCGGATTCCATCGCCGCGCTGGAGGCGTTCAAGGCCGGCGAGTTCACCTTCCGACAGGAGAACAACTCGAAAAGCTGGGCCAGCGCCTATGATTTCCCGGCCATCGACAAGGGCTGGGTGAAGCGCGAGGAGCTGGAGGACGGCAACGTACCCAGCGCCACCGGATTCGTGATGAACATGGACCGGCCGCAGTTCAGCGACATCCGCGTGCGCGAGGCGGTGCAGCTTGCCTATAACTTCGAATGGACCAACGAGAGCCTGCAATACGGGCTGTTCCAGCAACGCCATTCCTTCTGGCAGAACAGCCCGCTGGAGGCCGAGGGCGTACCCGAGGGCCGCGAGCGCGAGGTGCTGGCGGCGCTGGGCGATGACCTTGACCCCGCTCTGCTGGAGGCCGAGCCGGTGATGGCCCATACCAGCCGCGCCGACCGCCAGACCGACCGCGGCAACCTGCGCCGCGCGATGAAGCTCTTGGACGGTGC
>Ga0209692_10004355_pt1 | contig 12903 bp, 10 predicted proteins | sample tdDd472_FD_187129 | JGI IMG/M metagenome (GOLD analysis project Ga0209692, IMG submission 187129) | Marine sediment microbial communities from the Atlantic coast under amendment with organic carbon and nitrate - tdDd47.2 (SPAdes)... | ecosystem: Environmental > Aquatic > Marine > Coastal >...
TCTCTTTTTCGTGATGTAAACACTTATTATGTCGACGAAACCGATCCTGAAAAAATGGTAGAGAATAGTATAAATTCAATGCTCGAAAAGCTTGATCCATATACAGTTTATATTCCTGAAAAGGACATGGACGATTTTACCTTTATGACTACAGGACAATATGGTGGAATTGGCGCATTAATACGAAATAATGGAGATTATCCAATTGTAGCACAACCATATCGAGGATTTCCGGCCGATAAAGCAGGCTTAAAAGCAGGCGACAGAATTCTAGAAATTGACGGAAAACCAACAACAGATTTTAAACTTGAAGAGGTTAGTAGTAGACTTAAAGGGATTCCACAAACCAAACTAAAACTATTAATCGAAAGACCTTATTCAGATGAAAAAATTGAAAAGGAGCTAATAAGAGAAGAAATCAAGATAAAAAGTGTTCCTTATTATGGTGTTGTAAGCGAAGGTGTTGGATATATTCGTGTTTCTAAGTTTACTCCAGACGTATCGCGCGAAGTAAAAGATGCTTTACGAGAGCTAAAATCAAAACATCTGATAACATCGCTTGTCCTCGATTTAAGAGGAAACCCAGGAGGATTACTTATTGAAGCACCAAAAATTTGTAATTTGTTTGTTGAAAAAGGCGAAGATATTGTAAGCACAAGAGGAAAAATAGATACGTGGAACAGAACCCTAAAAACTACCGATGCTGCTTACGATAAGGAAATCCCAATGGTTGTTCTTGTGAGTAGTGGATCTGCATCGGCTTCCGAGATTGTTGCTGGAGCACTTCAGGATTTAGATCGTGCTGTTGTACTTGGAAAACGAACCTTTGGAAAAGGATTGGTGCAAACAACAATAAAGTTAAGTTACAATGCTCAGTTAAAGATAACAACTGCTAAGTATTATGTGCCAAGCGGAAGATGTGTTCAGGCTTTAGATTATGCAAATCGTAACGAAAACGGAAGCGTTGGTCATATTCCCGATTCTTTAATTAAAGAATATAAAACGAAAAACGGAAGAACAGTATATGGTGGCGGAGGAATAATTCCTGACATAGCTGTTGAGCTTGAAGATATTAGTCCTTTATCTGTAAATCTTATTACACAAAATGTAGTATTTGATTTTGCAACAAAATTTGCTTTCGAAAATCCAACAATTCCATCTGTTGAAGAATTTAATATTACAGAAGAAACCTACAATAGCTTTATTCAGTTTGCACTGGATGATAGCTTTACATATGAAACACAGAGCGAAAAAGAACTGAAAAAACTTGAGAAAATAGTTAAACGCGAGAAGTATTACGATCAGTCTAAAGACGAGTTCGAGAAGCTTAAAGAAAAACTTTCGAACGATAAAGAGAAAGATCTTACAACTTTTAAAGCCGAGATAATTCAATTCTTACGCGACGAGATTGTAGGTCGATATTATTACGAAGACGGACAAATTAAAACGAACTTAAAAGAAGATATTCAGTTACATAAAGCAATCGAGATCTTAAACGATCAGGAAAAATACAAATCTATTTTATCATCCGATTTTGAAAATGAAACACAGTTAGGAATGGTAACTGGAATGGTAGAAAAATAATAACGAAATAATATATTAAAACTTAGTTTTTAAAAGCTATTGGCGGTGCCAGTAGCTTTTTTTGTTTCTATAATTCATGTCATGCTGAGCTTGTCGAAGTATGTATGTCCTATATTTATTACGCCCGAAGCAATGCAATTCAACTTAATAATGTCATTCCGCACTTGATGCGGAATCTCGTTTTGAAAACATTCCATACTGAAATGAGATCCCCAATCAAGTTGGGGATGAGAAGGTGTATTTTGTTTCATTCGTAATGACTAGCTTTCTTTTTTTGCCACACTGATTAATGTCATTACTCGCTCCGCTCATGAGAGAGTTCTGAGCTTGTCGAAGGGTGTCAAAGAGTAGACTAAAAGCATAAAAAAAGTTGTTCATACTTCGACAGGCTCAGCATGACAACTTTTATTTAACTTTTCTGACTTCTATTTTTTGGAACTAATAACTATGGACTAAAAACTATAAACTAACTTCTTTTTCCTTTTGTCTTGATTCTTGATACTCTGTACTAAATCCTTTTATCTTTAAACTCATCAATGCGCTTCCAGCCAATTTTCGCCGGTTCCAATATCAACCGTTAGTGGAATACTCAATTTAATTGCACCTTCCATTTTTGTACGTACAAGGTTTTTAATCTCTTCAAGCTCTGGCTTGTAAACATCAAAAATCAATTCATCATGCACTTGCAAAATCATTTTCGATTTGTAATTCTTTTCTTGCATCACATCAAAAATATCAATCATCGCCAACTTAATAATGTCAGCAGCTGATCCTTGAATAGGAGCATTTATGGCATAACGTTCCGAAACACCACGAACAATAGCATTTCTGGAGTTTATATCTTTTAAAATATTTTTACGGCCAAGCATAGTTTCAACATATCCTTTATCGCGTGCTTTGGCAATACTTTTGTCCATGTATTCCTTTACGTTTGGAAAACCATTAAAATACTCTTCTATGAGCTGTTTTGCTTCCGTTCTTGGTATGTTAAGGTTCTGTGATAACCCAAAAGCAGAAATGCCGTAAATAATGCCAAAATTGGCCGATTTCGCCATTCTTCTTTGATCGCTTGTAACTTCACTTAGATTTTCCACGTGGAAAATCTTTGCTGCAGTCGAAGTATGAATATCTACATTATTGTTAAAAGCTTCAATCATATTAGTATCCTGGCTCATGTGTGCCATAACCCGCAACTCAACTTGAGAGTAGTCTGCAGCCAGTAATACATGATTGCTATCTGATGGAATGAAAGCTTTTCGAATTTCTTTTCCGCGTTCATCGCGAATTGGAATATTTTGCAAATTCGGGTTTTTAGAACTCAATCGACCTGTCGACGCAACTGCTTGCTGATAAGTTGTGTGAATTTTTCCTGTTCCCTCGTTTATAAGCTTTGGTAAAGCTTCCACGTAAGTAGATAAAAGCTTTTTTAAAGATCTGAATTCCAAAACATCATTTATAATTGGATGTTTATCAGCAATTTTTTGCAAAGTATCTTCGCTTGTTGAATATTGCTTTGTTTTAGTTCTTTTAGCCTTCGGATCCAATTTCATTTTATCAAAAAGAATTTCACCAAGCTGTTTTGGAGATGAAATATTAAAATGAATTCCGGCATGCTCAATAATTTTCTCTTCGATCTTAATTAATTCGCCATTAAGTTTTTTTGCAAAGTCATTTAAAGCATTAGTGTCAAGCTTTATGCCTGTTTGTTCCATGTCGGCCAAAACAGGAATTAAAGGCATTTCCATTGTTGCCGAAAGATTGTCTAAATTGTTCTTTTCAAGCTCTTTCTCGAAAATCTCTTTTAGCTGAAAAGTAAGATCGGCATCTTCGCAGGCGTAATCTGTAATTTTTTCAGCAGCAACATCACGCATAGAACCTTGCTTCACACCTTTTTTCCCAATAAGTTCTTCAATACTTACAGGTTTATATCCTAAATACTGCTCCGATAAAAAGTTCAGATTATGTCGAAGATCTGGCTGCATCAAGTAATGTGCAATCATAGTGTCGAATATCTCGCCACGTACTTCAAGACCATATTGCTTTAAAATAGAAATGTCGTATTTTATATTCTGACCAATTTTGCGAATAGCCTTATTTTCAAGAACAGGTTTAAATTCATTGAATAGTTCTGTTGCTTCATCTCTGTTCGCTGGAAAAGGAATATAAAAAGCCTCGTGGCTTTTATACGAAATAGCCAAACCAACAATTTCTGCTGTAAGAGGATCTAATCCTGTTGTTTCGGTATCAAAACAGAATTCTTTTTGTTCATTAAGTTTCGCAATAAGATCTTTTCTCTTTTCTGCAGTATCAACAAAATTATAATTGTGATCGGTATTTGCAATGCTTTTTAAATCGGATACAGCTTGTTCAATTTCGGTATCTCCAAACAATGAACCTTGCATTACGCTTGCCGCAGGCGTTGTTCTTATTTCTTTTTTAAATAATCGTGTTGCAGTAGTTTTAAACTCAAGTTCTTCAAAAAGCTTTGTTAGTTTTTCTTCGTTAGGTTCTTCTAAAACAAGTTTGCTGGGCTCAATGGTAACCGGAACATCTAATTTAATAGTTGCAAGCACCTTCGAAAGCATTACCTGTTCTTTATTATCTGCAAGCTTTTCTTTTTGCTTTCCGGTAATTTCTTCAATATGTTCATAAAGATTTTCAATGCTATCATATTGTGCAATAAGCTTCATAGCTGTTTTTTCGCCAATACCCGGAGCACCAGGAATATTATCTGAAGCATCGCCCATTAAACCTAAAATATCGATTACTTGAACCGGATCTTTAATATTATACTTATCGCAAATCATTTGTTTATCAACAACTTCAGCTTCTTTTCCTCCACGAGCAGGCTTAAGCATAAAAATATTATCAGATACCAATTGTCCGTAATCTTTATCGGGAGTCATCATATAAGTTGTGAAACCTTCTTTCTCGGCTAATTTTGCTAAAGTTCCTATGGTATCGTCGGCTTCGTAGTGTGGAACCTCAATAACAGGAATATTAAATCCCTCAATAAGTTCTTTGATAATAGGAATCGACATTTTTATATCTTCGGGAGTTGCTTCACGCTGCGCTTTGTACTCTTTGTACATTGTATGCCTAAAAGTTGGGTAGGGAGGATCAAATACAACAGCTATGTGTGTAGGATTTTCTTTTGCAATTAAATCAATTAAGGTATTTACAAAACCATAAATGGCCGAAGTGTTCTGTCCTTTTGAGTTATATCGTGGATTTTTAATAAATGCATAGTATGATCGATAAATTAATGCATAAGCATCTAGTAAATAAAGATTTTTAGACATATAAGTAAAGTTTTAGTTTAGCAAGTAGCTAAGAATTATTTAGATAAAAATTGAAATGCTAATTTAAGCAAAAACAAATCACCAAATTACATCAATTAACAATTAACAATTTTCATGCTCTTGAATTATTCGAATAATTGATAATTGAATTTTATTAATTGATTATTGATTACTGATAATTGATCACTGAATTATTGATAATTGAAGTATTGATCACTGCTCATTGTCAGAAGCGTACCACTCAGCAAAAGAAGTTGCTGTTTCGTGAAGCTTTAAACTATGAAGTTTTAATCCTGCAGGAATCTTTTTTAATAATTTCTCTACGAAATCTACAACCATATTTTCGCAAGTGGGTTGATAATTTACAATAATTTGTTTCTTAAACATTTGATTGTTGGTTGGGCCAAAGCTTTCAGAAGCCTCCTTGCTTAAAATAATTGCATGATCTAAAGGATCAACAATTTCCTGATTTACAATCTTTTTTAAATCACCAAAATCGATAACCATTCCGTTTTTAGGATTGCTTTTATCAGGAATAGGTTCTCCAATAACCGTAACAAACATTCTGTATGAGTGCCCGTGAATATTTGCACACGGTCCATCATAGTCCCATAAAGCATGTGCTATTTCAAAATTATATTCTTTGGTAACTCGAATCTTTGCCATTTCAGAATGATTTGTGATTTATTAATATACAAAGATATAACACTATTGTTGAAATTGATAAAAAAAAACCACTCAATACCTAGAAGTAAAGAATGGTCTTTAATAAATATTATAAAATTGTACTAACCCAAAGTACATTTACTAACACAGTTTACAATATTGCTTAGATTGGCATGTTTTAAGAAATAGTAAGTGTTCTTACCTTCTCTTTTTGAACACAATACGCCTTTATCCTTTAAGATTCCTAAATGATGCGATGTTGTTGATTGTTCAATTTTTAATAATTCATGAATTTCTGTTACAGTTAATTTTTTACCATCTTCTAAATAGCCTAAAATAGCAATTCTCATTGGGTGAGCTATTGCTTTTAGCATATTTGCTGCTTCTTCTAACTGCTCTGTTGTCAAGTCTTTAAAGTCCATTTTCTTCTCACAATTTTGGTTAATTAGACAAATGCAAATATATAAATATATTATTTTAAAATTATGATAATAATCAGGAATTTCCATATTTAGATATGAACATGAGTTGCATATGTTAAAAATCTAATAAAATTGGGCTTTCTCTGAACTTTAAACCACAATGACTGTTTAATTATTTTAATGGAATCTTGATCTTTTGAACAGGATTTAATTACTATATTTGAAGAATTAACATAAGAATATGTCAACAGTTGATAAAATAAAAGCTCCGATAAGTGCCGAAATGGAAAAATTTGAACCATTTTTCCGTTCGTCAATGCAAACCAAAGTGCCTTTGCTAAATGTAATTATGAATTACATTTTACGTAGAAAAGGAAAGCAAGTGCGCCCAATGTTTGTATTTCTTAGTTCAAAAATGCTACAAAAAGAAGTTGGTGATGCAACTTATACTGCAGCTGCTTTAATTGAGCTTTTGCATACAGCAACTCTAATTCACGACGATGTTGTTGATGAAGCTTACGAGCGACGCGGATTCTTTTCTGTAAATGCTCTATGGAAATCGAAAATTAGTGTTTTGGTTGGCGATTATCTTTTATCGAAAGGCTTGCTTTTGGCTGTTGATAATAATGAGTTTGAATTGCTAAGAATTGTTTCGGTTGCTGTAAAAGAAATGAGCGAAGGAGAGTTGCTTCAAATTCAGCAATCGAGAAAATTAAAGATTACAGAAAAAATTTATTACGATATTATCCGTAAGAAAACCGCAGCATTGATTGCTGCTTGTACTGCTTGTGGTGCAAAATCATCGGGTGCCGATGACGAAATGGTTGCGAAAATGCGCTTGTTTGGCGAACATGTAGGAATGGCATTTCAAATAAAAGACGATTTACTGGACTATCAAAATAATGGAAGCATTGGAAAACCTTCGGGAAACGACATAAAAGAAAAGAAACTAACCTTACCTATTATTCATGTACTAAAAAAAGCGTCAAAAGTCGATCAAAAGCGAATTTTAAGCATTGTAAAGCGACAGAATAAAAACAAAAAGAAAGTTCAGGAGGTTATCAATTTTGTAATTGAAAACGGTGGCTTGGATTATACTACTCAAGTTATGCTTGAATATAAAAGTAAAGCATTAGATATTCTATCAGAAATACCTGAAAGTGAGTCGAAAGCAGCTTTACAATCTCTCGTTGAATATGTAGTTGAGAGGAAAAAATAAAATAACCTCCCTTAAATAAGAGAGGTTATTAAAATTATTTCTTTTAAGTGATTAGAAATACACTATTTCTTCTTGGTAAATATCAGTAAGTAAGTTGTTTGCTAAACGACTAGCGCCAATTCTAAATAAATCGTTGTTTAACCACTCGTCACCTAAGTTTTCTTTTACAATTGAATAATAGGCAAGAGCATCCTCTTTTGTTCCAATTCCACCAGCAGGCTTAATACCTATTTTCTTGCCACTTGCTTCATAAAAAGCTTTTATTGCTTTTGTCATAACATAAACAGCATCCGTTGTTGCGGCTGGGCTTTGTTTTCCTGTTGATGTTTTAATAAAATCGGCACCTGCTTCCATAGCAAGAATACTTGCTTGCCATATTTGTTCGTACGACTTTAGTGTTCCCGATTCAAGAATTACTTTTAGATGAGCATCTCCAATTGCCGTTTTAATATCTTTAATTTCTTTAAAACAATACTCGTAATCTTCTTCGAAAAATTTACCTACAGAAAGAACAATATCTACTTCTGTTGCTCCAGCCTCAACTGCTTGCTTGCATTCTTCAATTTTTATATTTAGAAATGTTTGTGATGAAGGAAATCCTCCACCAACAGATGCTAAGCCAAGTCCTTTTGCTGTTAGATTGTTTTTAATACAACTTACCATGCTTGGATAAACACAAATTGCTGCAACATTAGGCATTTCTGAGTAGTGATTATTGAAATCACTAACTTTCAAAGCCATTGATTTTATATTTTCAGTATTATCTTCTGTATTTAAGCTTGTTAGATCAATTAAATTAAATATCTTTTTTAAGGTTTCTGAATTAGCAAATTGATGACTATTGTTACCAATTATGGCAACTTTCTGCTGTATGTTTTCACTCAGAAAATCAGCATTGTATTTGTTAAAAATTTCTTTCATTGGTTTGGTATTTATTTTAACTTTTCATTATTGTGATGTCTGTTGGCATCACGAGTTGTTTTTTTATCAAGGTTTTTGTTTAAAGCGTCGGTCAAATTTACACCAGTTTGATTTGCAATGCAAATTAGAACAAAAAGGATATCAGCCATTTCTTCTTCAAGATTTTTTTCTTTATCACTTTCTTTAAATGACTGTTCTCCGTATTTGCGGGCCATAATGCGAGCAAGCTCGCCAACCTCTTCGGTTAGTAAAACCATATTGGTTAATTCGTTAAAATATCGAACACCGTATTTTTTAATCCACTTATCAACTTTAATTTGTGCTTCTTGTAATGTCATAATTTATTGTTTTGAGTTATCCCCCTTGAGGGGGAATAAAAGGGGGTGGATTATACCTCCTTTTGTTTTATAAAAGCTTCAATAGTATTAATTACATCATCAATATTATTCAGAATTTCTTCGTCCTTAAATCGTATAATATCAAAACCTGCTTGTTCTAATTTTGTTTGTCTTAACCTATCTTTTTTCTCAATGGAATCAAATTTATGACTAATTCCATCAACTTCAATAATTAGCATTAACTCCTTACACATAAAATCGGCAATGTAATCTAAAACAGGACGTTGTCTGGTAAATTGATATCCATTCATTTTCTTAGCCTTGAGAGAATATTTCCACAAACACACCTCAGCTTTTGTCATTGAATTACGCAACTCTTGAGCAAGAGATTGTAATTTTTTATTGTAGCAGTAATTGTTATCTGGTGATGCTTTTTTCATATGTCTAGTTAATTATTCCACCCCCTTAATCCCCCTCAAGGGGGACAAAAAAAACATAATGTGGTTAAATGCCAACAGCTATTTTTCTTTTCCGCGTGCCAAAGAAAAGAATATTCCGATAAAACATAGTACAGCAAATATTAGAAATGCAGTTTGTATACTATGTATAAATTCAGGATAATTTGAAGGATTTATTTCTACTTTTCCAATAAATATGGAGAAAATCATCATTGCAATTCCCATACTCGACATTTGCCCTACTAGTCGCATTGTTCCAACTGTTCCCGAAGCTATTCCGTAGTATTTTTTTTCAACAGAACTCATAATTGCATTTGAATTTGGAGATGAAAATAGGGCATAACCAATTCCAAAAAGAATTAGTATTGGAATAATAAACCAAATGCTGGAATTGGGTCCGATGAACGCAATAATAAATAATCCTGCAGAAATGAGAGCCATACCAAAAGAAGCAACCTTACCAGCATCAATTCTATCAGAAAGTTTCCCGGTTATAGGCGAGAAAATAGCCATTAACACTGGCTGAATAACAAGAATTTGTCCTGCTTCCTGAGGATCTAATCCTTTAATATATTGTAAATAAAGACTCAATAAAAAACCAATAGCAAATGTTGCGCTGTAATTTATTAAAGCAGCATAATTGGAAAATGCAAAAACACGATTATTCTGAAATAACTCAATATTTATAACCGGGTATTCTTGTCTTTTCTCGAAATAAACGAAAAGAACAATTCCTAAAGTTCCGGCCAGCGTAAATAAAAAGCCTTGAAGTTCGGGAAGCTTTCCAAATCCATACATTAAAGAAACAATAGCCAAACCATAAATGATGGAACCTTTCCAATCAAATTTTTCGCCTTTGGCATCGGCCCATTCTTCTTTAAAATACACAAAACTTAATATTATGGATATTATTCCCAGAGGAACAACAAAAAGGAATATTCCTTCCCAACCCCAGTTTTTTGTTAAAAATCCACCAATAAAAGGACCAAGTGTAAGTCCAGTATAAACGGAAGCAACAACTATTCCTAAAGCTTTACCTCTTCTTTCGCGTGGAAAAACAGAAGTTATAATAGCCATTGCTGTACCAAATATTAATGCTCCACCTACACCCTGAATTACTCGCCAAAATATAAGCACTTCGATTCTTGAAGAAAAAGCGCACAGAAAAGAACCAATAGTAAAAATGATTAATCCTAGAATAAATATTTTTTTACGACCAACAATATCGGCTAATCGGCCAAAAGGGGCTAAAAATACAGCTGATGATAGAAGAAAAGAGGTGGCAACCCAGCTTAACATAACAGCATCGGCAGAAAATTCCTTTCCTATTGCAGGCAATGCAATATTAGTAGCTGAACCAATAAAAGGAGTTACAAAAGCAGCAAAAGAAGTAACAACCAAGGTGGCACGCTCAAAAGATTTAACTGATAATGCACTCATATTTTATTCCTTATTTTTTGTGTCGATAATTATAGTAACTGGTCCATCATTTTCCAAAGCAACATTCATATATGCTCCAAATTCACCAGTTTTTATTTCCTTACCCAAATCACGACCTAATTGTTCAACAAACTGATTGTAAAGTGGAATAGAAACTTCAGGTTTTGCTGCATTGATATATGAAGGACGATTTCCTTTTTTTGTTTTTGCGTGAAGCGTAAATTGACTAATAGTAAGTATTTCCCCATCAATTTCTTTAATTGACAGATTCATTACTCCTTCCGGATCATTAAAGATGCGAAGCTGCGTAATCTTATTACTTAACCATTCAATATCTGTAGAGTTATCGGTATTTTCTATTCCAACCAGTAATAACAGGCCATTTTTTATCGATGATTTAACTTTACCATTTATACTAACAGAAGCTTTTTTAACTCTTTGAATGACTGCCTTCATAATGTAAATTTGAATTAAGAATATTTAACGAATGTAAAAAATACATTTAATATAAAAGTCTGATTTAGCTAAAATTTAGTAACATTGCCCCCCTTTTTTAAGTATAATATTTTTTAACAAGCTAATTTTTAGGATTATGATAAAACGATTTTTACTACTTGTCATAGGTGTTTTCGTAATTCAATCTCTTTTCGCCACAATACCTGATGGATATTATGATACTGCTGAGGGAAAAGAGGGATACGAACTTAAGACAGCATTGTATAATAAAATAAAAGATCATACCGTAAGATCATATTCAAACTTATGGACTGATATGCAGTCTACAGATAAAAAAGCAAATGGATATGTATGGGATATGTATTCAGATATTCCCGGGGGAACTCCTGCTTATGATTACACATTTGTTACAGACCAATGCGGAAACTACGGTGGAGAAGGGGATTGCTACAATCGAGAGCACTCTATTCCCGCAAGTTGGTTTAATGATGCATCCCCAATGTATACAGATTTATTTCATTTATATCCCACTGACGGATATGTAAACGGAAGAAGAAGTAATTATCCTTTTGGAGAAGTAGGAACAGCTTCATGGACATCAACAAACGGAAGTAAGGTAGGAACTTGCAATTATCCAGGATATTCTGGAACTGTTTTTGAACCTATTGATGAATATAAAGGTGATTTTGCTCGCACATATTTTTACATGGCTACTCGATACGAAAATGTAATTTATTCGTGGCCAGGAAGCGGAATGCTTGATGGAAGTAGCGATCAGTGTTTTGAAGATTGGGCTTTGGATATGCTAATAGAATGGCACACAAATGATCCGGTAAGTCAAAAGGAATTGGACAGAAATGATGCTGTTTATTTAATCCAGGGTAATAGGAATCCTTTTATTGATCATGAAGAGTATGTGAATTACATTTACAACCCTGATGGTTCAGTTGGCGTAAAAACTATTAATGAAGTTAGTAAAATAAAGGTTTTTCCTAATCCAGCAAAAGATAAGATAAACATAGAGCTTGAAAATGGAAATTCCGCAAATAGCATTTTAATTTATAATCTTATAGGAGAAAAAGTTATAGAGTATAGTAATGTTAACAACTCTCTTTTTACTTTTAATGTTGAACACTTACCAAAAGGAGTTTATTTTATTCAGGTTGATTGTATTAACAACACATATGTACAGAAAATAATGCTTAAATAAAGCAAGGTTTTTACCTATATAAAAAGCGCGGCTCCTGATAAATATCGGGATTGCCGCGCTTTTTGTTATCATATGATTTGTAGCTTTTTTAGAATAAATCGTCGCTTAAATCTGTATTTATATCAATAGAACTAACTTTTAGCTCCATATTTTGAACTCCAGAAATCTTAACTAAGAATGGAAACATTACTCCATTAATTTCTTGATAATCTGTAAAATTAAATACTTGAGTAAACTCACCTTGCGGCGTAACTGAGGTTTGTTTTGACTGAACTTTTAATCCTGACTCTACATCATAATAATCGTAAGTTGTTTGCCCTGTTGGATTAACAACTTTAATCTTATATGCATCTTTATCGTTAACAGACTCAACAGCTTCTAAGGTAACAACTACTCCTATTTCACTATATTTTAGTTCTGGATTAATAACTGCATCAATTTTAAGATTTTCCAGATCTTCTCCAATTATTTCACTTTCACCTTGAAAGCCTTTCATTATTCCACGCTCACCATTAAATGTCTGTTGCATCATTACATTTCCGTTCATCGACATAACCATAGCATAATTATTCGGAGCTTTTTTGTATGTTGTTTGTTTTAGCTCCATTCCATTCATGCTTGTAGTAGCTGTTATTTTAATATCTTGGATATTCTCAAGAGCAACTTTTCCGCCAATTGCATTTACATATTTCTCAACAACAATATTAGCGTCAACTCCTTCAGGTAAAACTTTTCCACTTTCCTCTTTCACAGGATTTCCGTTAATATCATAAACCTCAACTTCTCCTGTAGAACTGTATTTTTTCAAATCTTCATAAAGCTTACTTTTGTCTCCTACAACAACAATAATAGCCTGATTAGCATCTATGTACTTTCGAGAAACTGCT
>Ga0209692_10004357_pt1 | contig 12894 bp, 8 predicted proteins | sample tdDd472_FD_187129 | JGI IMG/M metagenome (GOLD analysis project Ga0209692, IMG submission 187129) | Marine sediment microbial communities from the Atlantic coast under amendment with organic carbon and nitrate - tdDd47.2 (SPAdes)... | ecosystem: Environmental > Aquatic > Marine > Coastal >...
GGACTGACCAAAGATTTGATTACTCTCGTTTCCGGGATGCAGGAAATTATCGCTACCCGCTACAGTCTTGATGAGGCCCCAAAAAAGCAATTAGTTTCAATACAGCTTGAACTTTCCCTGCTGGAAGATAAAATCGCCATGTTCAGGGGTAATCTTAATTCTGCTGTTAGTGAACTCCAAACGCTTACAGGCAGTGATTCATTAGCTGTCGCCGGAAAATTTCCAGCACTGCGGATTGATAAATTCAGCAACCTGAAGGAGAAAGTTCCCGAAATTGTTGAAAGAGAAAATCCAGCCATTCTCAAAAATAAATTGGGGTTAGAAAAGGCATCGCTTGGCAAATCACTGGCGGAAAAAAATTACTACCCCGATTTTAATGTAACATTACAGTATAGCCAACGTGAAAAACTTGCATCCACCGGAAAAGAACTCGATGATTTTTTGTCTGTACTGGTTGGGTTTAATATTCCACTTAATATTGGCGGAAAACGTGATGCTGCCATTGAGGAAGCCGCGCTAACGCAAAAATATCTACATGAACAGATTTGCGGTATAAAACAAAATATCACCGCAAAAGTGTTAAACAACCTGGAAAACCTTACAACAATATCGAACAGGATTAAAATTTTGAAAGGTGGCTTGGTTCCGCAAAGTGAAGAGAATTTGAGCTCTGCACTTTCTGGCGTGGGTACAGGTGTCAGCGATTACCTTTCGGTGATTGATGCACTGGAAAAAATTGTAACGGTAAAATTCAGGTATATCGATTTACAGCACGAATTTTTTATGGCAGAAACCAATCTTGAATACTTATTGGGAATAGATTTAAACGGAGATGGCAATGAATAGGTTAAATACAATTTTAGGATTTTTACTGCTTATCGCGGCAGGATTTATCGTTTATCAGAATTTTTTAACGGGTGAAAGTGAACAAATAATTACCAACGATTCCGGCGAAAAACAACTTTATACATGCGGGATGCACCCGGATATAATTTCTGATGAACCGGGCAATTGTCCTATTTGCGAAATGAAACTTACACCAATGAAATCTAAAAATGCGGGTTCGAAAAAAGAAAAAATTGTTTTATACTGGGTTGCACCAATGGACCCCACCGAAAGATATGACTCGCCCGGTAAATCCAGGATGGGAATGGATTTGGTGCCGGTGTACGAGGATGAAGTTGCCGGGGGTGGAGTTGTCGAAATCGATCCTGTTACCGTTCAAAATATGAATGTGAAAATCCATACGGTGAAAGAAGGAAAAATACAAAGTGAAATTTTCACAAACGGCATATTGCAGATTGATGAGACAAAAGAATTTCATATAAATGCCAGAACCGAAGGATGGATCGAAAAACTGTACGTTAACTACACCGGGCAGGAAATTAAAGCCGGTGATAAATTGCTGGAAATCTATTCCCCTAAACTTGTTGCGGCACAAAAAGAGTACCTTGCCTCGATAAATTACGGGGCAAAAATCGCATCCAGCTCAGTAAATGGTGTTGCATCGGGAGGGGAATCTCTTATTACAGCGGCATACGAAAAACTGGTTTATCTGGGGATGAGTTATCCCGAGATTTTCGAGCTGGAAAACTCCGGTAGTATTAAAGAACGTGTAAGCATTAATTCCCCCTCATCAGGCACGGTTATCAGGAAAAATGTTGTTGAAGGGCAAAAGATAAAACCGGGTGAACAATTGTTTCATATAGCAAACCTCTCAAACGTGTGGGTTATGGCGGATATATACGAGAATGAAATTTCCGGTCTTCAAGTTGGCGATAAAGCAGTAATAGCAATTCCCGGTTACAATGGTGAAAATTTCAACGGTAGAATTATCTTTATTTATCCAACAGTGGATAATAAAACTCATACAGTAAAAGTGAGAATTGAGCTGAATAATTCTTCCGGCAGACTTAAACCGGGAATGATCGCCGATGTACAGATAGAAGGAAAATCATCAGTTTCCGGGGCGATAATACCGGAAAGTGCAGTAATTCGTTCAGGTAAAAATAATATTGCCGTTGTTGCACTGGGTGAAGGGAAATTTAAACCTGTTGAAATTTCCCTTGGGATGTACGCGAACAATCAGTATCAGGTTAGTGACGGACTTGCTCCCGGAATGGAAGTTGTTACTTCTGCGCAATTTTTAATTGATTCGGAAAGTAATCTAAAAGCGGCACTTGATGATTTCACGAAAAAAAAACCTGAGGATGAGAATAGCAGTAAAACCACGTCAGGCAATAGTTTAGAAATTAAAAACTCAGATCACGTTCACACGAAGGAAAGTGAAAATTCACCAAATGTTGAAGAACCCACCCTTGTAAGAACAGGTATAATTGATGTTGAAAATATTGATTTGAACAAGGATGGAAAATTATACGAATGCCCAATGGATTGGAATGTGCTTTCCGATACAGATGGCAGGTGTCCGTTATGCGAGATGAAACTTAAAGAGTATACTCTCAATGAAATAAAAAATAATCTTAAAGAACACGGTCACGAGTATAAAAATTAAAGGTTTATTATGACACCAGAAAATAATGAAAACAGTTTGATCGGAAAAGTGATTGAATGGTCGCTCAAGAATAAATACCTCGTGATTCTATTCACCGCGGCATTAATATTTGGCGGTATCTGGGCTGTACAAAATACCCCAGTCGATGCACTCCCCGATCTTAGTGATGTGCAGGTAATAATATACACGGATTATAAAGGGCAAGGTCCCAGGATAGTTGAAGACCAGGTAACCTACCCCATTACCAATAAAATGCTCTCGGTTCCTTTTGCAAAAGATGTAAGGGGTTATTCCTTTTTTGGTTACTCTATGGTTTATATCATTTTCGAGGATGGGACGGATATTTACTGGGCTAGAAGCAGGGTATTGGAATACCTGAACGGCATGGGTAATGAATTGCCGGAAGGAGTTGCTCCCCAGCTTGGTCCGGATGCTACCGGTCTGGGATGGGTATACCAGTATGTTCTGCAATCGGATAAACGTGATTTGCAGGAATTGCGCTCGATACAGGACTGGTTCCTGCGTTATGAACTGTCTTCGATCCAGGGTGTTTCGGAAGTCGCGAGTATTGGCGGATTTGTAAAGCAATACCAGGTAAACGTGGACCCTGTCAAGCTGGCATCGTATAATATCAATCTAAATATGATAAAAAAACGCATCAAGGAGAGTAATAGCGATGTGGGGGGGCGGCTTGTTGAATTGAGTGAAATGGAGTTCATGGTAAGGGGATTGGGGTATATAAAATCTGCTGAGGATTTAAAGAATATCGTAATAAAATATGACCAATCCACTAACACCCCAATATACCTGCAAGATATAGCAAGAGTAGATATTGGCCCGGAACTACGCCGCGGTGTTGCGGAGTGGAACGGTGAAGGAGAAACAGTTGGCGGAATTGTGGTCATGCGGTTTGGGGAAAATGCGCTTGAAGTTATAACAAAAGTTAAAACAAGATTGGAAGAATTAAAAGCCAGTCTTCCGGAAGATGTAAAAATAATCCCCGCTTACGATCGTTCAAATTTAATTAATAGTGCAATTAGCAACTTAAAATCGAAACTGATTGAAGAAAGTGTTATTGTAGCGATTATTATTATACTATTTCTGATGCACCTACGCAGTTCATTTGTTGCTATTTTTACCCTTCCCACGGCTGTATTGGCAGCATTTCTGATTATGAAATTGCAGGGAATAAATGCCAACATAATGTCGCTCGGGGGAATAGCAATTGCAATTGGAGCGATGGTAGATGCCGCGATCATAATGGTTGAGAATGCTCACTCGCATCTGGCAGAGGAACAGAAAAAGCCCCTTGAATCACGTCGAGAACACTGGGCAATCGTGCTGGAATCGGCGAAGGAAGTGGGACCCTCAATCTTTTACTCGCTGGCGGTTATTACTATCTCATTTATTCCGATATTTGCGCTTGAACAACAGGAGGGAAGATTATTCAAACCGCTTGCTTTCACGAAAACATACGTGATGGGCGCGGCTACAATCCTGGCGATAACAATTGTCCCCGTGTTAATTGGTTATTTTGTGAAAGGGAAAATAAAAAGTGAAGAAGATAACCCCTTATCAAAATTTCTGGTTAAAATTTACCATCCGATTGTAGCGTTCACTTTGAAATACCGGTGGGGAGTGATAATAGCGGCAGTTTTAATTGTCGCGGCTACTTACATACCATATTCAAAACTGGGGAGCGAGTTCATGCCGCCCCTGTACGAGGGGGATTTACTATACATGCCTACAACGCTCCCCGGAATATCGATCACAAAATCGAAAGAGTTATTACAACAGACAGATAAGATAATTAAATCTTTCCCGGAAGTTGAGAGTGTTTTCGGCAAGGTTGGAAGGGCAAATACTGCAACAGACCCGGCGCCGTTATCAATGCTGGAAACAACGATTTTGCTCAAGCCCGAATCGGAGTGGCGCGAAGGAATGACCCCGGATAAACTTGTTGAGGAACTAAATGATGCGATTCAAATCCCCGGATTAACAAACGCATGGACAATGCCGATAAAAACACGTATTGATATGCTTTCCACGGGAATTAAAACTCCGGTGGGGATAAAAATAGCTGGTTCGGACCTTTCCGTACTCCAGGAAATAGGTTCCAAAATTGAATCTGTAGCCAGAGATATTAAAGGAACACGTTCGGCATTTGCCGAGAGATCAGTGGGAGGTAATTACATAAATTACAATATCAGGCGGGAAGCGATTGCTAGGTACGGGCTTACGGTTGATGATGTTCAGCAGGTGATTCTCACTGCTCTTGGAGGCATGAATGTGACCAAAACGGTTGAAGGACTCGAAAGATATCCTGTAAATGTACGTTATGAGCGTGATTACAGGAGTGATATTGAGTCGTTAAAGCGAATTCTGGTGCCACTTCCTTCTGGCGGGAATGTGCCTATAAGTCTTGTTGCAGATTTAACGATCGAGAAAGGTCCCCCGATGATCAAGACCGAGAACGCACGCCCGAACGTGTGGGTCTATATTGATATCAAAGATATTGATGTTGGAAGTTATATCGAAAATGCAAAAGAGGTAATCGCCAAGAATGTTGAATTGCCAAAAGGATATTCAATAGAATGGAGCGGTCAGTTCGAGTACATGGAACGTGCGAATGATAAATTAGCGATCGTCATTCCCTTTACATTACTGCTGGTGGTAGTGCTGATATACCTAAATACGAAATCTTTTTCTAAAACAGGTGTAGTTTTACTGGCACTTCCTTTTTCAATGGTAGGAGCGGTATGGTTCCTCTACTTTGCCGGATTTAATATCAGTATCGCAGTTTGGGTGGGTATAATAGCTCTTTTAGGCGTAGATGCCGAAACCGGGGTTGTAATGCTCTTATATCTTGACCTGGCATACGAGAAAGCTCTCAAAGCCGGAAAATTAAAAAATCTTAATGATTTGAAAGAATCAATTTATGATGGTGCTGTAAAAAGGATACGGCCTAAACTGATGACGGTCATGACAACATTCCTGGGTTTACTCCCGATTATTATTGGTGTGGGAACAGGCTCCGATGTTATGAAACGTATTGCCGCGCCAATGGTTGGGGGAATTTTCACCTCGTTGATCATGGAGCTGACGGTTTACCCCGCGATATATTATTTGATGAAAAAAAGAGAATTGAGAAAACTGGATCCCGCTGGGTTTAGTACTGTAGAAAATTAAACACTCTTAAATAATACTATTGTTTTAATGAGAGAGATACTCTTATTATGTAGCATGAATAAAACATATTAACTTTAACATAAATCGAGGTACAAAATGAAACAAACACAAATTATTTTGATCGTGGTGCTAATGTTATTTGCCGGCACAATGATGGCATCAGCTAAAGCTGATTCTTCGAAAATGAAGAGTCACAACATGCATAAAATGATGGAAGATTCATCAAAAATGAAATCTCACGGGATGCACAAGATGATGCAGGATTCTTCGAAAAAAAAATCCGGTGAGATGAAAGGGATGATGGGAGATAAAATGGGTATGAAGGAAGCTAAAATCTGGAATGCTTATTGCCCTGTAAAAGGTGGAGAAGTTGATCCCGCAACTCCTACAATGCAGTATAAAGGAAAAACTATCGGGTTTTGCTGCCCCGGTTGTGATGCGAAGTTCATGAAAAATCCGGAAAAATATATTAAAAATATCAGCGAAGATGGCAAAAAGTATGTCGGTAAAAAAGCAGAAAAAATGAAATAAGTATTATTAGAAATCCTCCTTTTATTTTGGGAGGATTTTTATTCCTCTTTAAAATTAAAAAGGAGGGTTACAATGCCCTCCTTTAAAAAACCAATAAAATTCTAGTCTTGGTGTTTTGATTTCCTGAACTTGCCGTATAACCCGAATAATATCATCCCAATTACCAGCGTGCTTAGTGTTAAAGCAAGATATTTCGAAATTACCCAGGATTCCGGCAGATATTTAAAGACAATTTCATGTTTTCCTGCAGGAACAATGATCCCTCTGAAACCATGATTTAGTTTATAAATTTCTGTTTCATCACCATCAACCGTGGCAGTCCATCCCTTGGGGAAATAAGTATCCCCGAGAAAGAGAAGATTATTTCCCGAAGCTTTTGCCTCGATAGTAATTTTTTCGTCTTTATACTCTTTAATGTTTACAGAAGTAGTGCTATCAGGTTTGTCAATTTCCAGTTTTAGTTCCTGGGTATATGCAACTTTATGCGGATTAAACACATTCTTTTTAACAAGCTGTAAAAACTCGAAACTATCCATCTGTGCTGTAGAATCTACAAAATAAGCCCTTGGTAAAACGGTCGCGTTTTCATAGACGAAAGAGGTTGTTCCCTTTTCAACTTGAATCAATCCCGGCAACATGGCAGGTTTATCGGTGATTATGTATTTAACATTGAGCATGTTCCACAGTTTTTGATTGACCGGACCTACAACATCTATAAAATCCTGATAAGCGCGTGGTTTGATGGATGAATACCCGTAAAAATCCTGCAATCCAAAATACGCGCTGAAGTTCTGGTTCTGGCTGTAGGAGCCCATTGAGCCATCCTGTTTCATGTTAAATATCCGGAATGGTTCGTTATCATTCTGTTTTTCTATGATATTTACATAATCGGGTTTATTAAACATTGCATCTATGTTTGCTTCATCCTGGTATTTTGCTGCACGATTATCAACCCTGATCAGGTCAAACAGGACGGCTGCAATCAAGACCAGCATCATAAAATCCGAACTAACTTTTCCGCGAACGAACCCGAGAGATATCCAAAATGTGGTAGTCAACAATCCGAATACTATAAGTAGATCATTGACGAACATTTTTGAAATAAAATCAGCGAGAGCGGTAAACTGTCTTTCTCCCTGGGGTTTATATTGCTGAACTGCATCCGACATGTGACCTTTGAACCAGTCAGCAATAAATCCGTTACCAATAATAGAAATAACAAATATTGCAGTAAAAGTGTATGCAGAATATTTTAAAATCTTCTTGAGTTGTTCGTCGTTATTCTTTTTCACGTCTATTATGCTTTTTATTCCCATAGCCGCAAGAATCGGAACGCTCAATTGCAATATAATCAGCATCATGGAGGGTACGCGGAATTTGTCGAAAAACGGGAAGTAGTAAAACATCATATCATACATCAGCGGGAAAGTTCGTCCAAACGAAATTAGAAGAGCAAAAAGGCTCAATAATGTTAAATATTGAACAAAAGAATTTTTCCTGTTTGCATATATTCCGAACAAAGCAAAGAAAAAGACAACAGCACCCATGTACATTGCAACATCAACAAATGGCATCTGCCCGAAATAAGTGTTTACTTCTGTCGGCTGGTTTTTTGTTAAAGGTCCTGCATACTCAACATTTCCGAATCCGTAATATGACGGGATAATAAAAGTCATAACTTCACCGGGTGAAAAAGACCAGTTTGTAGCGTAAGAATAAAAATCACTATCGGCATGATCACCGGTTTTACCTTGTTGCAGATCGACAATACTTTCAGTACCACGGGTTGAATAGGGATTGTACTCGTAAACCTGCGTAAGGTTATCAGACTGGATTAAAATGGCAATGATAAATGCACCGGTATAAACTGCCGCAGATTTAATATATTGAATTCCTTCTGCTTTATCCTTCATGATGAAAGAGCGTGCAATATTAAACAGGTAATATAACCCCACGGAAAGAGCGGTATAATAAATTATTTGCACGTGCCAACCCTGGAATGAAAGCTGTATAGCCATCACAAGCAAGGCAAAATCGAGCAATTTTATCTTATCCCTGAAATGTAAAATCATCAAAAATATTAGTGGATAAAACGCCAAAGCCGTGAGCTTGGTAACGTGCCCTATAAACAGGAAGAGTATAAGTCCCGTGCTGAATGTGGTCGCAAATGATGCGAACAAACTTATCAACTTGTTTTTCGTTAAGTAAAGCACCAGGAAGAACATGTTCACCGCGAGCAAAAACAGATAGAAAGTCCATCTTGCATACTCTGCGGCAAAAGGAGCAGTGAACACACTCCGTACAGACGAAATCCCGACCCATAACAAGTTGAACCATTTTGCATCCGTTGCCAAACCGTAGGCGGGCATTCCACAGAAAATATAAGGATACCAGAGGGTAAAATCTTCACGTTCATTTTCCACGAATGAGCTTAAACTTTTACTGGTGATAATATCGCCCGAGCGGAAAGTTTTCCCCTGAAAATACATCGGGCTGAAATAAACCATAAAAACTATTAAAATCACACCAATAAGCGCGAGGGTCTGGTATTTTGGTGGAATGAAAGAGCTTATGCTGAATTTTGAAAAAAATGTTTCGTTAGAACTTCGTTTTTCGGTGCGTGACTTCTTCTCTTTTGCCATTTATATTCCTGTTCAAAACAATTACGAGGTTAAAAAATCTGTAAACAGTTTATTGAATCTTCCCCAGGAGTACTCTTCCTGATATTCTTTTATCTTATCTGAATATAATTGTTCCCTGTTCTCTTTAAAATAGAGTAAAATTGCTTCCGCGAGTTTTTCCGGATTTTCCGGTTCAACAAGCATACCGTTATAATTATCTTTCACGATTTCTGCCAGTCCGCCAACTTTTGTGGCGATTACCGGTTTATAGAAATTGTATGCTACCTGCACAATTCCGCTCTGAGTTGCAGAACGGTAAGGGAGAACAACAACATCAGATGCTGAAAAATAATACTTTACCTCATCAGCGGGGATAAAATCGCTGTGCAGACTAACATTTTGTGATAGCCCGGTTTCCGAGATAAGTTTTAAGTATTTTTCCTCATTAGAATAAAACTCACCAGCAATCACGAGGTTAAAATCGATCTTGTTTTTTAGAATCCCGCATGCTTTGAGCAAAATATCCAACCCCTTGTAATCCCGGATAAATCCAAAAAACAGGATATTCTTTTTATCGGAAAGATTCAAATGATTGAGAGCTTTTTCGCGCGGTACAACTTCGCCGAAATGTGAGTAAACAGGGTGGTATAGCACACGATACTCGGCGCCGGGTTTTATCATCTTTAAATCGTTTTCAACTGTATGAGAGAGTATTACAAATTTATCGATGGTATTAAATAAATATCTGGTAAAAGTTATATCGCCCGGTTTTTTTTCGTGGGGAACTATGTTGTGACAAACCGCTGCAATTTTGGTATGCCCGTTTGATTTAACAATTTTAGCAATTTTACCAAAAGCGGGTGCGAAAAAAGGCATCCAATATTTTATTATCAGATAATCGGGGCGTTCATCACGGATTTTTTTCCCAACCTTGTACCAGTTCAGCGGGTTGACAGAATCAATAGCACGTTCTGCAGGGATTTCAAGTGAGGATTTTTCAGTTTCAAATTGGGTTTTACCCGGGAATAAAAATTCGGGATATTGACGGGTGAAGGTATAAACCTTCACCTCATTTTCTTTAATCAGCTCATTGTAAAGAAGACTTGCGAAATTTGCTATACCACCCCTATATGGCCAGGCGGCGGAAATTATAGATATCTTCATATAAAATTAAGGAAGATTACCCTTATTTTTTTTCTTTGATAGAATAATCCCGTTCATCCTTCGAGTTGTGTACCATCATTTCCCCCAGTAAACCAACGGAAAAGAACTGTACTCCAACGATAATAAGCAGCATCCCGAAAAACAAGAGGGGTCGATTGCTCAAAGGCATATCATGAAATAACCAGGAATAAGTTAAATAAGCGTTCACAAAAAATCCGAACAAGAATGCAAGTGCACCTAAAAAACCGAACAGGTGCATGGGTCTTCTAATATACCTGGTTGTAAAAATTACGGTGATGAGATCAACAAAACCCTTGAAGAATCTGCTAATACCAAACTTTGTCTTGCCATATCTCCTGGGGTGATGCATCACCGGAATTTCTGAAATTTTAAAACCCTGCCACGCAGCCAGAACCGGTATATACCTGTGAAGTTCGCCATAAACTTTAATACTTTTTACAACTTCACTACGATACGCTTTAAGTCCGCAATTAAAATCATGAATATCTATTTTTGAGGAAACTTTTGTAACATAATTAAAAAATTTCGAGGTTGTTCTTTTTATAAATGGGTCATACCGTTTTTTCTTCCATCCGGAAACCAGATCATAACCTTCCTCAAGTTTTTTGATAAGGTTTGGTATTTCGGCAGGATCGTCTTGCAAATCGGCATCCATGGTGATAGTTACATCGCCGGTAACCTCTTCAAAACCAACATGCAAGGCGGCGGATTTGCCATAATTTTTTCTGAAACTAATATATTTTACCTTGGAATCACTTGATGCAAGATATCTAAGTGTTTCAAGACTTTTATCATTACTTCCGTCATCAACAAAAATAATCTCGTGATCCTGCTTTATATTTTTAACAGCTTTTTTGATTTCAAGAAATAGGGGTTTCAGGGATTCTTCTTCATTGTAAAGCGGGACAACAATGGAAACTTTTTTAAAACGTACTTCATTTTTTCTCGGTACTGAACCGGGTCTGCGTTTGTTATATGTACGCCTGCGCGATTGAGGCTTACGGGGACGCTGTTGCGTTTTTTGATTTTCCTGTTCGCCAGATGGTTTATTTTGCGGCTCGTTCTTCGGTTTTTCGTTCGTTACATTTTCTTCGTTTGACATACTATACGTTTACCATAATAAAATTTTTAAGCAGGTTTTTGTGTACAAATTTTCATTCTGTTAAATTTAATGTAATAATACGCTAAAATCAATTTAGGGGTAGTTCATTTATTTAATTATTGATTATCCCTGCCGTTATAATTAGATTAAACCAAAAATTAAAAGATAATGGGTCATATAGTTTTTTGGGGTCTTGTTCGAACTGCAATTTTAATACCTGTCTTGTGGTTCCTGATAGAATATATGGAATACCAGTACTGGTGGACTCTGGGGATAATGTCTATTTATGTTGTGGTAATTCATCCCGCGGTACTTCAATATAAAATGTTCTATGAAGCAAATAAACAGGTTATTCTAGACACGCTTTGTTCAAATTGTAAACATTTTGATCAAACTGCGGTATTGTGCATGAAGCATGATGAACACCCTACTGTTGAGTATGTGCCCTGTGACGGAATTGATTGGCAACCAAAATAAATTTGTATGGGTCGGGTAAAAAAAATAATAACTATAGATGATGAATCTTCCCAGAAACCTGAATTTTGTACCGAATGTGGTGATGATCTCAATGATTTCGATTTACGTAACCCGGATAAAAAATCGGTGAGCGAAAATTTCGAGAGATGCAAAAATTCAGGGAAATTCAAAGGTGACATCTGCTCAAAACTCTACATTATTGATGACAATCTTAACGGGAACGGAAAACTTTCGTTTTAAGTGTATCCAGCGCATCAATAAAACGAGGTCCCGGGCGGTAAAATAAGTCGGGGTCCAGAGTAAAGAAATTGCCTTTCTTGATTGAAGTCAAGTCATTCCATTCAGGATACAAATTGAGAACATTCTCCCTTACATTTTTTTCCATTCCCGGGTAAAAGATGTAGTCGGGGTCAACTTCAAAAATTCGTTCCCTTGAAAATATGGGGTAATTTAGTTCAACTTCATCTGCGATATTCCTTAGTCCCAGCATTTTAAGGTACTCGTTGACGAAGGTGTTTTTCCCCGCGAGCATGATAGGATTTGCCGAGACCATGAACATAACCTGCAACCCGTCAGGATCGGGAGTGTCGGATTTAATCTTTTCCAACCTGCCATCCCATTCAGTAAAAAGTGAATCTGCAATACCGGGGTTTCCCGTTATAGCAGCTATGTCTTTTACAGTTTTTTTAATCCCGTTGTAATCCCTGGGGTTAGAGATAAATACATTGTTACCGCTCTCTTTTAACCTGTCGTAAACATCCTTGGTGTTCCCCTCGATTGTCATGAGAATTAGATCTGGTTTGAGTGATGCGACAAGTTCATAATTTATCGTGAGTAAATCACCGGCTTTTGGAAGCTTTTTGGCAGCCTCGGGGAAATTACAATATTTTGTATCGGCTATAAGTCTGTCACCTGCGCCCACGGCGAAAAGAATTTCCGTGAGGTTAGGAGCAAGCGTAATAATTTTTTGGGGAGGAGAATCAAAAGTAAGTGTGTCGCCAAGATCATCCACAACACTATATGAACCGGGTAAATTTTCGTTTTTATCTTCATTTTGCTCATTTTTGCAGGCAAAAAATAATATCAGACTTAGAACCAAAGTAAAAAGATTGCGCATATAAGACCCGGCATTAAAAATAATTATTCGTCACAATATTAAATATTTTTGAAGATATACCAAATTTAATTATTTTTACACCGCACCCTTAGCTCAGTTGGCAGAGCATTTGACTCTTAATCAACAGGTCGCCGGTTCGAGCCCGGCAGGGTGCACC
>Ga0209692_10004361_pt1 | contig 12890 bp, 11 predicted proteins | sample tdDd472_FD_187129 | JGI IMG/M metagenome (GOLD analysis project Ga0209692, IMG submission 187129) | Marine sediment microbial communities from the Atlantic coast under amendment with organic carbon and nitrate - tdDd47.2 (SPAdes)... | ecosystem: Environmental > Aquatic > Marine > Coastal >...
CAACTGAGATACTCTTCATTGGTCTCCTCCTCAACATGTATCAGTACCCGGTCCAAAAAAAGTTGCAAAAAATACCTATCGGGTAGGCATGCAAATTTTACTCCACTTTGGTTGAAAAGACCTTTGACCTGGCAAGTGATCTGCCCCCGGTTTATGTTCCGGGCTTATGATAGTCTGCACTCTTCCTGAGGGTCTCCCCGTTTTAGGGCCAAAAAATTATGCGAGTTTCCGGCGTTTTTCGGGTTCATCCGGATGGTAAATTCGAGCGGCGTCAAGTTGCCCAGAGATATGTGAGGACGGCTCACATTATAGACATCATGCCTCGCCTCGACTTTACGCGGTGCACCTTCTAAAGACAAGAACCAGTTTACATTCAGGCATTCGTCCCTCAATCGTCCATTAAAAGATTCAATAAATCCGTTGTCTGTGGGCTTTTCCGGTCTAGAAAAATCCAAGACAACATTGTGTTCATAGGCTTATTTATCTAAAGCCTTTGACGTGAATTCAGGGCCATTGTCGCATTTGATTCGTCCAGGGAAAGATCGGCTGGATGCAATGCGCCCCAAAGTGTCAGCCACTTGATCCCCCGTAATACCTTGCCCAGTTTCGATGGCAAGACATTCCCGAGTGAAGTTGTCCACCACGGTCAACAGCTTTAGCCGACGGCTATCAAATAGAGCGTCGCTCATAAAATCAATCGACCAAATCTCATTAACTTTTTGGCTCAGCCATTATCTCCCAATTTCTGCTGGTCGATCGATTTCATGCGCGACACGCTTTACAGTGGGCGACCATTCAGAACTTTTAACGCAGTCGATGACTATAATCGTGAAGTTCTGGCTGTGGAAATTGATACCAACTTGCCTGCTGGGCGTGTGATCAGAGTTTTAGATCGAATTTGCGAAGAGCGTGGTTGTTATCCAGAGAATCTTAGAATGGATAACGGCCCTGAGTTTATAGGTGCAGTCATGGCGACCTGGGTTGATGAACATGGCGTTGAGCTACAATTTATCCAACCCGGCAAGCCAACTCAGAACTCATATGTCGAGCGTTTCAACCGTACATATCGTGAGGAAGTGCTGGACTTGTACATATTCAACAGCTTGAGTGAGGTTCGTGATCACACGGAAGTTTTCATCCGGGAATATAATGAGGAACGACCTCATGAGTCCCTGGGAAACATGACCCCAATAGATTTCGCTTTCCAGAGGGGAGGGGGTACCCCCTCCCCTCTGGAAAGGCACCAACAATCGAGCAGAAGTTTCTACTCCTAGGTGGCCCTAGAAAGGGGGACTTTACATATCCACCTCCCGGTCGTCATCCTGTTCAGCAGAATCAGGTGCTGTCTTGTTCTGGATTTTGTCATCCTGGTCGAGCAGATCGCTGATCTCCTCGGACCGGTTCCCATTACGTGTGATAACGAGCATTTTTCTCATGTCAGTTTGACTCCTGTGATTCTTTTACTGCCAAGAGGTAAATGCGACAATATAAAAAAAGTAGTCATAGATGTAGAAAGAGGGGGCAAAATGTTGCTTAAGAGTTTTCGGTGTCATATGATTGCAAATATCCAAAGGATACTTCAGTAATAAGAAGGAGGTAAAACGCACTTCAGGCGTGTTCATCAGTTTTGACGGAAGTCTAAACTGATGAACGCATAAACTGGCGCTAACACCCTGAAACACCTAACACTTCTTTGCTGTTCATTTCCAAACAGTAGACTTTCACATCCAAACCACCAGCTGAAACGCAGCATTCGCCATCGTGCAAACAGTAGATACCTATAAATCTATCGTTGTCGAAATTCCCCCATTGTCACCGCTTTATGCGCAGGACGAATGAGCCTGTGCGGGGGGAACCCTTATTAAATGGATTCTTGGGATATTTTTTTGGAGTGAGATGAGTTCGGGTATTTGACCCCCCGTGGCAAATTGCGTCGAAGAGAGATTTGTATACATCACAAAGAAAAAGGGCTGCGACGTATGTCACAGCCCTTGTTCTTTACTGGTGCCGAAGAGAAGATTCGAACTTCCACGGAGAAACCCCCACATGGTCCTGAACCATGCGTGTCTACCAATTCCACCACTTCGGCACGTTCAGGAGAAATGGCTTATATCTGGCCTCTGTGTGGTTTGCAAGTCTTTTTTTATGTATTTTGTCCTGTTGGGAGTGTGGCTTGCAGAAGGTAATCGCTTGAATTCGACATGGAAAACACCTACCGTCCGCGCAGAAATTGGAGAGACGGATGGAAAATTTTCTGTTGTTGGGCATTTGCTTTGTTTTGGGCCTTGTCATGCGTGTGGCCGGAGTCATCGATGAAAAGGGACCTGCAGCCCTGAACGCGGTCATCATTTATATGTCCATGCCCGCATTGGCTTTACTTTATGCCCATTCCCTGCCGCTGGGAGTGGACCTTCTGTTGCCTGCAGCCATGGCCTGGATAGTTTTTGGCGTCGGGTACGCTCTCTTTGTTCTTTTGGGGCGTCGATTCGGATGGGATGAAAAGACTGTGGTCTGTCTGACTCTGTGTGTCGGGCTTGGAAATACTTCGTTTGTGGGACTGCCCATGATCGAGACCTTTTTCGGGCCGGAGTATATCGGTGTGGGGATGCTCTGTGACACGGGCGGTACCTTTCTGGCTCTCGCTATCCCCGGAATTATTCTTGCCGCCAAGGTCTCTGGTGAAAAAGTCAGTGGCCTGATGGTTGCGAAAAAGGTTTTTTTGTTTCCTCCCTTTATTGCTATTCTGCTCGGAATCGCACTTCAGCCAGTTGCGTACCCTGAGTGGCTGACCGAAGTCCTTTCCCGTCTTGGCTCGACGCTCAGTCCTTTGGCCCTGTTATCCGTTGGGATGACACTGTGTTTTAGCGCCATACATGGCAATGTCCGGGAATTGCTTCTGGGACTGGGGTACAAACTCGTCTTTGCTCCTTTGATTATTCTGATTTTATATATGGTGATTCTGGGCAAGACCGATGTTATTTCGCAGGTTACGGTGTTCGAAGCCGCCATGGGGCCAATGGTCACCGGAGGCATTATCTGTATGAGTCATGGGTTGAGGCCGTCTTTGGCCGTGGCTCTGGTCGGAGTAGGGACTCTGCTGGCCTTTGTTACATTGCCGGTTTGGTATGTGGTAATACAGGCTTTATAGAGAGAAAACTCTCCTTGCATCCTTTGTGGAAAATTGTTCTCATTATTGAGTCAAAACTCTTTATGGAGAATTTATGAGCAGCGGAACAAAGATATTTCGGCAAGTGAATCAGAAAGACCTTCCCGCATTTTTTCGGGAATTGGCCGATGCTTTGGAAAATGGCGGAGCTGGTGAATTTGCCTGTGTTGATGATTTCAAGAAATTTAAGATCAAAGGGCGGGCCGATTTCGGTCAGGTCATCCTCAAGATGAAATTTCAGAGTGAGCAGGAGTGTGCTGCGCCATTCGAAGTGGAGTGCGGAACCTGCGGCGAGACCAAACCGGAATACAAGGACCTCAAGAAGCGGATGAAGTCCAGCTTCAGGATGCTGGTCAAGATGATTCACGATGGCGAAGAACCACCACGTGAGGCTGTGGAGTCTTTTTTGGAGGATTCTGTGCTTATGGTGAGTTATCCCGGTTATGGTGATGAATACTACGATATGTACACTGAGGCGTGCACGGCGTTCAAGGACGCGTATGAGTCTGGCGATATCAGCCGGATGCATACGGCCATTGATGCGCTCGTTCACGAAAAGGGTCGGTGTCACGCAAAGTATGCGTAATGTGAAAGACCGGGGACTCTGCGCCGGAGGCGCGCATGATTGATTTCAGCAAGGTACAACGGCACAGACAGAGCCCGGAATCAGGACCGTCCATTCTGTTTTTCAGTGGCGGCACTGCGTTGCGTGATACCTCGCGTGCGCTTGCCGGGCTGACGCATAATTCCATTCATTGCATCACCCCATTTGATTCGGGCGGGAGTTCGGCTGTGCTTCGCAATGCGTTCGGCATGCCCGCCGTTGGCGATATTCGCAATCGTCTCATGGCCTTGGCCGATCAATCGGTGCAAGGGAATAACGGAGTGTATGCGCTGTTTACGCATCGTTTGAGCAAGCGGGCCAGCCAGGCCGAGTTGTACAGGGATCTTTATCGGCTGGCGTCTTGTGAGCATTTCCTTATGCATTGTATCCCCGGTTCGGTGGGGGAGATCATCATGGAGCATCTGCAACGCTTCCTGGCGATCATGCCGTCCGATTTCGATTTGCGCGGTGCGAGTGTGGGGAATTTGGTTTTGACCGCCGGATATCTCACCCAAGGCCGTAAGATGGGGCCGGTCATCGAAATGTTTTCCGAGTTGGCGACAGTGCGCGGTGTGGTTCGGCCCGTAGTGGATATGGACCTGCACCTGGCCGCTGAGTTGGAGGACGACACCATTGTTATCGGTCAGCATTTGATGACAGGTAAGGAAGTGTCGCCGCTTGAGGCTCCCATTCGGTCCATGTGGCTGACCGATTCGCTTGAACGGTCAGCACCTGTGCATCCTGTTGTGGATGAGGGCGTCAGGAAGCGTATAGTTGATGCGGATTTGATTTGTTACCCGCCCGGAAGTCTGTATTCCAGCGTGATCGCCAATCTTTTGCCGCAGGGCGTGGGGGCGGCAGTGTGTGATAATCCGTGTCCCAAGGTATTTGTCCCGAGTATGGGATACGACCCGGAAGCTGCCGGTTTGTCTGTGGCTGATCAGACCCGTTTGTTGTTTCATTATCTCGCTGCCAGTGGTGCGCCTGAAGGGTGTCAGCCTTTGAAGACGGTGGTAGTGGATACCGAAAACGGTGAGTACCCTGGTGGCGTGGACACACAAGCTTTGAGTGATATGGGATTAACCATTATTGATCACGCATTGGTGACCGAGGCGAGCGCTCCGTATATCGATGGGACACAACTTGCCGAACTCTTGATTTCTCTTTCCTGAAAAAAGAAAAGCCGGGTGCATTCGTGTGAATGCCCCGGCTTTGTGTTGTGTTTTCTGCTTAGAACCGTTCGAATCCTTCGTCGGAACTCCCCTCCATATCAAGGGAAACACCATTGTCCGGCTTAACAGTGGCAGCCGGTTGGGGCGGCGGCAGTTGGGCTGTGGTCGTAGCCGGTCGAACAGAACGTGTCGGCGTAAAGCTCTGGCCTGACTGATGTCCAATATTGAAGAATTGCATTCCCTGTTGCAGACCGGTCGCATGGCTGGTGAATTCGTTGGCCGTGGCCGCCAGCTCTTCGGACGCGCTAGCATTCTGCTGAATAACATTATCCAGATCTTGAATGGCCCGGTTGATTTCTTGTGCACCGGTGTTCTGTTCAATGCTGGCTGCGGAAATCTCCTGCACCAGATCAGCGGTCTTGCGGATATTCGGGACCATTTTGGTTAGCATGGCACCAGCCTGATCCGCCTTGATCAGGGTGCTGGAAGAGAGGTCGCCGATTTCGGAGGCAGCTGTGCCGCTTCGTTCGGCCAGCTTGCGAACTTCCGCCGCGACAACCGCAAAGCCTTTGCCTGCTTCGCCAGCACGGGCTGCTTCGATGGCCGCGTTGAGGGCCAGCAGGTTGGTCTGGCGAGCTATTTCTTCAATGATGGAAATTTTTTCGGCAATATTCTTGATTGAGTCCACGGCTTCCATAACGGTTTCACCGCCCTGTTGGGCATCTTGCGCCGTCTGGTTTGCCATACGTTCAGTCTGGGTTGCATTTTCCGTGTTGCGTCCGATCTGGCCGATCATTTCTTCCATGGCCGCCGAGACTTCTTCCACGGCTGCGGCCTGACGGCTTGCGCCTTCTGCCAGCGATTGGGCGGATTCGGTCACTTCGGTGCTGCCGGATGCCACCTGATCTGCTCCGTACTTTGATTGTCCTACAATGGAGCGCAGTCTTTCGACCATCTGGCCGAGGGCCGCAGTCAGCAGGCCTGGTTCGTCCTTGTAGTCGGACTGAATGTCAACGGTCAGGTCCCCGGACGCCACATGATTGGCCAGGACAACGGCCTCATTGAGGGGTTGGATGATGGAACGAACAATGAGCAGGCAGAACGGCAGAATGACCAAGACGAGAATAGCAAAGATGACGCTGCCGATGGCCCAGACATATGTCGAGACCAGAGAATCGATGTCTTTGGTTATGCGTTGCTCTTCATTGGCCAGGTCGTCCATATAAACGCCTGAACTGATCCACATGTCTGTGCCGGGGATGAGTTCCGCGTAAGAAAGTTTTGGCTGGTCACCTTTTCCCGGCTTGGGCCAGATATATTCCACGAATCCACCGCCGTCATGTGCCTTCTTGTTTAATTCAGAGACGAATGCCACGCCATTCTTGTCTTTGAGGTCTTTTATGTCCTTGCCGTGCAGGGATGGTTTGGTCGGCAAGGCCACGCAGGTGGTGTTGTGATAAACAAAGAAATAACCGGATTTATCATCTTCAAAGCGGATTTTGTTCACCATTTTGCGTATGATTTCGACTTTTTCTTCATGGTTGGAAATTCCGGCGATGATAGCACTAATGCTGCCCGCCATGGAATGAGTAGCGACTTTAAGCTTTTGTTCTTCTCCTTGAAACATAGCTTTGGCCGAGCGTTCGACGCCGATCGTTTTTACTTTTCCGACACCGTTGAGAAATGCGAGAGAGAATCCGAGGATGAAAATGACGATACTTGCGATAAGTACGAGAATTCGTGTTTTGATAGTGACTTTTCTGAGCATCTATACCTCCAAGTATTTTGGCCTTTGATATCATGAATTTTGTTAAAGTCTATGAATTGGAGTATATTATAAAGGGTTTGTATTGAGATATGAGTTTTCTGGATATGATCATAGATGTTTCATGCCGAACCGATTCCTGATAAAAGGGCTCCCGTGACACATATAAAAAATTATTCCCAATTGGCTGAATACATGGACAGGCTCGGACTTTTTCATATGGATCTGAGTTTGGACCGCATGGAAGCATTTATGGCCGCACACGCTATGTCTGACATACCTGTGGTGCATGTGGTGGGAACCAACGGCAAAGGGTCCACCTCTGCCTTTTTCGGTTCCATCGCACGTGCCCATGGTCTCAAGGTGGGGCTGTTCTCATCACCGCATTTTGTTTCTCCGCGAGAACGGGTGCAGGTCAACCGGTCCATGCTTTCCCGTGAAGTGTGGGTGGAGCTTGCCAACGCTGTTTTGTCCACGCCCGGTGGGGAAGACCTGACCTACTTTGAATTTCAGACCTGTTTGGCTCTGCTTGCGTTTGAGCGTGAGGGAGTGGATGTGGCGGTCATGGAGGCCGGACTGGGGGGCAAATTTGACGCCACTAATGTTTTGGCTCCCGGTTTGACGCTATTTACGCCCATTGGCATGGACCATGAGAAAATACTCGGCTCGACGCTGGCGGAGATTGCTGCGGACAAGGCCGGTGCCATACGTCACGAAGGCGTGGCTCTGACCGGTCCGCAGGAAGCTGATGCAATGATTCAATTGCAGGATCGTGCTCAGGCTGTCGGCGCACGGTTGATGTACGCCGTGGATTTGGCTGAACCTGTTCGGGACGTGGCGCTGGGGCTTAAAGGTATGCATCAGACCATGAATGCACAGCTTGCTCTGGCTGGTTGGCGGTGGTTTGCGGCTGGTCGAGACATCAGGAGCGAGCCTCGACTGGAAACGTTTGGTTTGGAGTCCGCTTTTGTACCGGGACGGTTGCAGACCGTAAAACTGAACGGACGGGATGTCATGCTCGATGGGGCGCATAATAGCCATGCATTGACCGCACTTTCTGCGGCTCTGAATGCACAGGATGTTCGTCCCGGTTGCATTGTTTTCGCCTGTCTGAAGGATAAGGATCTGGCTCCAATGATACCGTTGGTGCAGGGCCTAACCGATGGGCCGATATTTGTTCCGGCCATGGAAAGCGAAAGGGCGCGGAGTGCCGTTGAGTTGGCCGAAGCTTTGGGCGACAGGGCGCATCCCGTGTTGTCCATGGAGGAGGCTCTCGAAATGGGGGCGAACACGTCAGGTCCGACACTCGTTTGCGGGTCCTTGTACTTGTTGGCGGAGTTCTATAGATTGTATCCGGAATATCTTACAGTCTAACACGAGAAATATATGAGCCAAATTTTTAGATATCTTCCGTCTGTGGATCAGGTCCTTTCTTCCCTTGTGACTGTTGAGGAGTTTCGGGATCTGCCGCGTGCCTTGATCAAGGACTTGGTCAACGAATTTCTGGACATATGTCGCGAGGAAATCCGTTCAGGTGCCATCACCAAAGAGGAACAATTGGCCTTGAATGCGTTGTTACCTCGGCTGACCGCATTTGTCCGAGTGCAATCCCGGCCTCATTTCAGGCGGGTGCTGAATGGTACAGGTGTTGTCATTCACACCAATCTGGGCCGGTCGATTCTTGCCAAGTCAGCCATCAAGGCTGTGTCCGAGGCGTGCGGCCATTATTCCAACTGCGAATTTGATTTGTCCACCGGGCATCGCGGCAGCCGGTATTCCCATGTGGAGAAAATCCTGTGTGATATTACCGGAGCCGAGGCGGCGCTGGTGGTCAACAACAATGCCGCTGCCGTGTTCATCATGTTGGAAACCCTGGCCAAGGGACAGGAAGTTATTGTGTCTCGCGGACAGCTCGTTGAGATTGGCGGCTCGTTTCGCATCCCGGATGTCATGACCAAGTCCGGGGCTATCCTGCATGAAGTCGGAGCCACCAATCGAAGCCATGTTCATGATTATGAGAATGCCATCAATGACAATACCGGTGCACTTATGCGGGTGCATACTTCAAATTTCCGGGTGGTCGGATTCACCAAGGAAGTGACCCTGCCGGAGATGCGTGAATTGGGTGACAAGTACAATCTTCCGGTTATCGAAGACCTTGGTAGTGGCTCGTTATATTCATTGCAGGGTGAAGGATTGCTTGGTGAGCCGACGGTCCAGCAGACTGTGGCACAAGGTGCGGATGTGGTGTCTTTTTCCGGCGACAAGGTTCTCGGAGGCCCTCAGGCAGGTGTCATCGTTGGGCGTAAGGAATACATTGACCGCATCAAGAAGAACCCGGTCAATCGGGCTATGCGCATCGATAAGATGACGCTGGCGGCACTTGAGGCGACCTTGCGGCTTTATCTTGATATGGATGAGGCTCGTCGCAAGGTGCCGACCTTGAAGATGATCACCGCATCACAGGAAGCTCTCAAGAGCAAGGCGCGTCGTTTGGCAGACGCCATTCGCACTGCACTTGGAGAACGGGCCGTGGTATCCATGAAAAAGGGCGTGTCACGCGTGGGGGGCGGTGCTTTCCCCGAGTATGATTTGCCCGGTACTATGGTCTCTGTCGGTGTGAAGGATATTTTTGTGGGAGATTTGAAGGAAGCACTTCTTCAAACCGACCCGCCGTTGGTGGCGCGCATTGAGGATGACGAATTTCTCCTTGATCCGCGAACGTTGGCTTCGACAGAACTCAAACTGGCCGCCTCCGCGTTGGAGCAGGCCGTGGTTTCCCTGACCGAAAAATAAGGATTCGTCATGAGCAAGAAAAAAATTCTCGAATATGAACCGAAGACCGCTTGGGAAGTCTATTCTTCCAAAAAGGACCGCAAGGCCATGGATGCCATGGCAAAGGATTATGTGAAATTTCTCAGCGAGTGCAAGACCGAACGTCTGGTCATGGATTATGTGCGCAAACGGGTAGAGAAAGCCGGCTTCAAGGATGACCTCAAGGCCCCGCTGGCCTACCGGTTCAACCGGAACAAGACGTGTTTTCTGGCTCGGAAGGGCAAGCGCCCGTTGTCTGAAGGCTTCCGTCTTGTCGGTGCGCACGCTGATTGCCCGCGTTTGGATTTGAAGCAGCGTCCACTCTATGAGGATACTGATATCTGTCTTGCCAAGACCCATTACTATGGCGGTATCCGCAAGTATCAGTGGTTGACCATTCCGTTGGCCCTGCATGGTACCGTGATCAAGAAGTCCGGTGAGGAAGTCACCGTGTGCATCGGTGAGAGTCCCAAGGATCCTGTTTTCACTATTACTGACCTGTTGCCGCATTTGGCAGCCAACGAAATGGGGAAGAAAGTATCTGATGCCTTTGAGGCGGAGAAGTTGAATCTGGTTTTCGGTCATTCTCCGGCATCCAAGGGCAAAAAGGATGACGATAAGCACAAGGAGCCGGTCAAGCGCATGGTGCTCGAGCTGCTGAACAAGCGGTATGGCATTGACGAGTCCGACTTTTTCAGCGCGGAGATGCAGGCAGTCCCGGCTGGCCCGGCCCGATTTGTCGGCCTGGATGAGGCCACCATCGGTGGGTATGGTCAGGATGACCGGTCCAGTGTGTTTTGTGCTTTGGAAGCGATGCTTGCCGAGGAAACACCTGAGTATGCACAGGTCGTCCTGTTTTGGGACAAGGAAGAGATCGGTTCCGAAGGTGCAACTGGTGCCAAGTCGTATTTCTTTGAATACTGCATGGAAGAACTGGCTGAGGCGTGGGAACCTGGCGCACGTTTGTCCTCTATCTTCATGAACGGCTCCGTACTGTCTGCGGATGTCTCTGCGGCCATGGACCCGGATTACAAGGACGTCTACGAGCCGCTGAACTCCGCTCGTATGGGGTATGGCCCGTGCTTCAATAAATTTACCGGCCATCGAGGCAAGGTGGGAGCCAACGATGCCCACCCGGATTACATCGGCTGGCTCAGGCGTATCTTTGATGATGCAGGCATTCCGTGGCATATGTCCGAGCTGGGCAAGGTGGATGTCGGCGGCGGTGGGACTGTGGCCAAATTCTTGGCCGTGTACGGCATGGATGTCATCGACGTCGGTGTGCCTGTATTGTCCATGCATTCGCCTTTTGAATTGTCTTCCAAGGCGGATATCTACGCCTGCACACAAGCCTTTAGGGAATTCTTGAAACGGTAGTGGAATAAAAATAGCAAATGAAAAGGGTGCAGATTTATTGTCTGCACCCTTTTTTATTGATTTTACCCGGGGCCATTGTCGTACAGGGCTTCCAGGCCTTTGAGTGTCAGGAGTTCATCCTTGATCGGAAATCCGAATTCCTTTGCGTTGTTCATCCACATCTGTGCCCGACGAAGATTCTTCTCCACACCGACACCCGCTGCGTACAGATGGGCCATGTAGTACATGGCTACGTCGTTTCTTGCCACACCGGCCCGATATATGAGAGCGGCTCCCTTGATCGCATCGGTTGGAACATAGTCTCCATAAACATAGAACAGCCCGAGCATGAGTAAAGCGTCTTTTTGTTCCTGAGCACATGCCTGTTCAAGGAGTAGCAAGGTCTTGTCCATGTCCTTGTCCACCCCCTCGCCCTCCATATACATGGTAGCCAGAGCGTATTTCGCATTGGCATTGCCGTTTTTTGCTGCCTCGGCATACTTTGCTGCCGCTTCGCTGTAGTCTTTTTTCAGGTATGCCTTGGTTCCTTGTCGTTCAGGAATTTGGTTCGTTATTTTTTTTGCCACGCATCCGGCAAGCAGGATGGCAATGATAGTCGCAAGTACTCCATGGAGTAAAAATCTGGTCATAACGAATACCTTTGTTTGATTTCAAGCCGTCATGGATGCAAAGGGTGGATTTATGGACCGGGGCCGGGACCTTGATCGACACCACCAGGAGCCTCATTTTCGCCGCCTCCCAGACTGGTTTCGGGTTGTGTTCTTCCATCTCGTTCGTTTTCAGCGTTGTTGAGTCCGGCTTCCAGAACAGAGACTCTGCGTAGTTGGAGGTAGTCGGGCCGGATGTCCAATCCACCTATCTGGCGTTTTTCAAAATTCAAGAGCCCCTCGAATCCTTCGGCTTTTCGTTCCAGCTCCGGCTTGGGGCCATACGGACCATGTTCCCCCAGACTGGTCATGGGGGTTTCCTTGATGATTTTTTCACGGATCTCGGCGGGGATGGAGGTTGGTGTTGAGAGTGGGCGCCCGGGTTTAATTTTGGTCATGAGGTTTGCTTCGGACATCGAGATGGCGTTTATTTTGGATGTGACGACTACCGTATGGCCGGGGGTAATAGCGAAAACACCAATGAACTCCTGCTGTGGCTCAATTACCGCAAAGGGCTCGGTGCCTCGAATACCTATAGAGGTCATGGGGGTTGTCAGGGCAAAAGCGTCAGGATTCTGTTTGACGATCTGGCCGGTGACAAAACGAAATGTGCCTTGGCCCATCTTGAAGAGGAGCTTTGATGCGGACACGTTTTGGGAAAAAACATAGTCATCCAGCGAGAGGCTCGACTCGGCTCCCTGAGAGTATATGGTTCCATCCTTGAAACGAATTTCCACATTGCCGGTTCTTCCGGTGACAATGACTTCATGTGTGAAAACCGGACTTTTTAGTTCCAGTTTTCTGGCTTCTCTGCCCGGCATTTCAGCCGAGACAAAACCCATGAGGTGGATGACTTCGCCGATGGAAGAGGGGGCACTGGATGATTCGGCAGCCAACAACCGGATGGGGGCCAAACAGGCAATTGTTATGAGCAGTGCCATAATGCACAGGTTGATTCTCATGCATGTCATGAAATACAACTCCGTAGATTCAGTATTATACCTTGCAGGTAACATGTACCATGTTCGAATTGTGTGGAACCATTATAAATGCCGTCGCATGATAATAAAGGGGTACAGGCTTTTTAGCCTGTACCCCTTTAGAGTGGTGGATTGTTGAGGTTAGCTTTCATACAAAGAGGCAAGGCCTGCTTCGGTCAAGTGATCATCCTTGACCGGAAAACCAGAGTCTTTGGCCTGCCCCATCCAATAGAGGGCTGTCGGAATGTCTTTCGTTACGCCCAGACCAGCGGCGTAGAGATTGCCGAGGTAGTACATGGCAACGTCGTTGCCTTTTTCTGCAGACGTCTTGATCCATTCGGCGCCCTTGGCCGGATCTTGCTTGA
>Ga0209692_10004364_pt1 | contig 12883 bp, 9 predicted proteins | sample tdDd472_FD_187129 | JGI IMG/M metagenome (GOLD analysis project Ga0209692, IMG submission 187129) | Marine sediment microbial communities from the Atlantic coast under amendment with organic carbon and nitrate - tdDd47.2 (SPAdes)... | ecosystem: Environmental > Aquatic > Marine > Coastal >...
AGACTCATTTGCAGCATGGTTAGCAAATGCAGTTATTGAAGAAGCTGGCGAATATTCAGACATAGAGGTTGACGTTTTTGACGGTCAAGCATCTGATGACATTGAGAACTCATTGATAGAAAATGCTATAACAAACAAGTATGACGCGATCATTATTCAACCTAACAATGGTGAAGCACAAAGACCTTATGCAGAAAAAGCAGTTGCAGCAGGTATCGTAACTATCACAACAAACTCACGCATTAGCGGTATTGAAGGTGCATCATCTGTTGATGCTGATCCATATGCACAAGCTGCTGTTAACGCAGTTGCAGCTATTGAGCAAGTTCCTGAAAATGCAAACGTTGTTGTACTATTAGGCCCTCCAGGAAACTTCCACGCTGATGCAAGACGTGAAAGCTGGCAAAAAGAATTCTTTGACAAAAGACCTGACGTAACAATAGTTGGTGAAGAAATCGCTAACTGGAACAAAGACGAAGCTATGGCTTACATGGAAACATGGGTACAAGCAAATGACCAAATTGATGCTATTATCGCTATGAACGACAACATGTGTGCAGGTGCATTAGAAGTTGTTAAAGGTGATGACAAATATGCAGATATCCTTGCATATGGTGTTGACGGAACAGCTGAAGCTTGCTTGTTAATCGAAGAAGGACGCATGACATCAACATGCTTACAAAGTGCTTATGACTTAGCAGACCTAATTCTTGAAACAGCACACAAATTACTTACAGGTGAAGAAACTCAAATTGATACAGATATCGGAAATCCATTGGTTACTTCAGAAAATGTACAAGATTACATTGATATGCACAAAAAGGCAGGAGCAATCAACTAATAAATCATAAAAAGTAATGAAAAAAGGTGTGGGGGTTGGTCTTCACACCTTTTTATCTACAATCCTCTTTTAATAAATTGAAAGGAAACTAATAATGAAAAATAAAGCTATATATATGAGTGGTACAAACAACATGGTAACAAAAGAAGTACCAGTACCAGAACCTACAGAAAAGGAAGTATTAATAAGAGTAGATTCAGTAGGTATCTGCGGATCTGATATACACTATTATCAGCATGGCAATATTGGTGACTTTGTAGTAGAAGGTGATTTTATATTGGGTCATGAATGTGCTGGTGAAGTAGTAGGCTTAGGTAAAGAAGTAAAGTCATTAAAACTTGGTGATAGAGTAGCATTAGAGCCAGGTAAAACTTGTGGTAAATGTGAGTTTTGCAAATCAGGCAAGTATAATTTATGTCCAGATGTTATCTTTTTTGCAACACCCCCATACCATGGTGTTTTGACCAACTATGTAGCATACGATGAAGATATGTGTTTTAAACTACCTGATAATATGTCATACGAAGAAGGTGCTTTGGTAGAACCTTTAGCAGTAGGACTGCACGCTGCAAATCAGGGTGTTGTAAAATTAGGTGATACAGTAGTTGTATTTGGTGCTGGGTGTATAGGTTTAGTATCGCTTTTAGCTGCTAAAGCAAATGGGGCATCAAAAGTTTATGTTGTTGATATTATTGAAAAAAGATTAGACTTTGCTAAGAAGTTAGGTGCAACTGAAGTTATAAATGCTAAACAAGAAGATGTTATTGAGAGAATAAAAGAGTTAACTAATAGTAAAGGTGTAAATGTGGTTATAGAAACTGCAGGTTCACCAATAACAGTTAAGCAAACCGCTGATGTAGTAAAAACAGGTGGTACAGTTGTATTAGTAGGTATGACTGTAAATCCGGAAACATCATACGATTTTATGAAGCTTATGGGGAAAGAGGGCACACTAAAAACTATATTTAGATATAGAAATTTATATCCTGTAGCTATAAATGCAATTTCAAGTGGCACTATCAATGTTAAAGACATTGTTACTCACAGATTCAATTTTGATAAAACAAAAGAAGCCTTTGATTTTGTGGTAGAAAACCAACAAGATGTTGTTAAAGGCGTAATTAATATTAAATAGCTAATAATGCTAAAGAGGTTTTCTTCATTTTCTTCTTATACTGTTATATCTATTTATTAAGCTGTTTATGCTTATAAATAGATTGACAACTAATAAAGACACTATTAAGTGTCTTTTTTAGTTCTGCTATGTTTAACTTTAAATATTTATAGGTAGAGTATTTTGTGTTTGAATTAAGTATTAAGTTAATATTCATCCATTTAAAGTGATTCTCTAACTATTAATTCAACATCTAAAAGTATCTGCTTAGGTGCAGTATTTGAATCGCCTATTTGCTCTATAAGCATTTCACTGGCTAGAAAACCCATTTGGAATTGAGGCTGTTTAACTGTAGTTAATGGTGGATCGCATAAGATAGATGCATTTGTATTATCGAATCCTATAATTCCGATGTCCTTAGGTATTTTAAGTCCCATTCTTTTTGCTGCCTTTACTGCAGCTATAGCAAATACGTCAGATGCGGCAAAGATAGCATCAGGTCTGTCGTCCATACTTAAGAGCTGAGTTGCTATAGATACAGCTGCATCATAGCTGAATACTGGCATTTCCACAACATAGCTTGGATTAACTGATATATTTGCTTTTTCTAATGCCAGTAAAAATCCCTCTTTACGTTTTCGTGCATATTTGTACATTAAAGGACCATTTATAAGAGCTATCTTTTTTCTGCCCTTTGACAATATGTATTCAACTACAGATTTGCTAGCTGCAACATCGTCAATAGATACGTATGGTGCATCACAATTTTCAATATGTTCAGCACATTGAACTATTGGCATTTTCTTACGCAGGTTTTCGAGAGTTTCAATCGATGCAATTGGATCGAGGGTTATAACTCCATCTGCGTGAGTATGGTGAATAATATTTTCTACAAAAGACTGAGTTAAAGGGTGATCCCCTGTTCTAACAATTATTTCCTGGAAATTATGTCTGCTAGCTGATGAGGAAATACCTTTAATCAAATCTGAATAGAAAGGGTTATCAATGTCTGGCAATAGAATAAGTATAAGATGACTATTATTTTTTATTGTAAAATTATCATACCCTAGATCTCGAACAGCATTCATAATCTTGTTATAGGTTGACTCTTTAACATTGTCTTTATTATTAATAGCACGTGAAACAGTTGCTATGGAAACACCCGCAGCATCTGCCACATCTTGAATCTTTACTTTATCTTTGCTCATGTTAACAATCCTCTTATGTAATTAATGTAAATATAATATCATTAACCAGCTTAAATGTAAATAAAAACTGGTATTTGCATAAGAAATTGGCGCAAAAAATGTAAAAAATGAAAATAAATAATAAAAATAATGAAAATAATAAAAAATATGTTGACTTATGATGAAAAGAATGATAATCTATCAGCGTAACATGTTAAATATTTAACATATAAGGGGGAAGGGAAGTTATGAAATTAGGTTATGTTAGTGCAATATTGCCAGATCAAACCTTTGAATTTGTTGTAGATATTGCAACTGATAATGATTTTCGCTGTGTTGAGATGATGTGTTGGCCAAAAGGTAAGGCTGAAAGACGCTATGCAGGTGTTACACATATTGATGTAGATAATTTAAATAATGAAAAAACAAATCAAATAAAAGACTATTTAGCAAAAAAGCAGATAGAAATTTCATCTTTAGGTTATTATCCTAATCCTCTTGACCCTGATTTAAAGAAAAGAGCAATTCACATAAATCATATTAAAAAGTTAATAGAAAGTGCACCAAAGTTAGGTGTAGATACAATAACAACATTTATAGGCAGAGATTCAAAAAAGTCAGTTGCTGATAGCATAATAGATTTTAAAACTGTATGGCCAAATATAATTAAGTTCGCTGAGGATAATGGAGTAAAGATTGCAATTGAAAACTGTCCAATGCTATTTACTAAGGATGAATGGCCTGGTGGTCAAAACTTAGCAACTACTCCAAAGATATGGAATGAAATGTTTAGTATAATTCCAAGTGATAATTTTGGATTAAACTATGACCCTTCACATCTTCTGTGGCAACATATGGATTATATTAAGCCTATATACGATTTTAAAGATAAGTTATTCCATGTACATATTAAAGATGCAAAGATTTATAAAGATAAACTTGATGAAGTTGGTATATTAGCAACACCATTAGAGTTTTGCTCACCAAAGATACCAGGGCTTGGAGATATAGACTGGGGTAAGTTTATATCGGCTTTGACTGATATAAGGTATAAAGGTTATATAGCAATTGAGGTTGAAGATAAAGCCTTTGAAGATACTTTGGAAGATAGAGTAAAAGCTATAAAGCAATCAAAAAGATATATAGATCAATTTTTAGTCTAATTATAAACTATCAAGTAGGGAAAGGGGCATCTAGTGATAAATGTAGGTGTAATAGGCTGTGGTTCAATCGCAAGAATGCGTCACGCAGTAGAATATTCAAATAATCCTAATGTTAAAATTATGGGTTTTTGTGATTTTAATAAGGACAGAGCAGTTGAAATGGCAAACGACTTTGGTGGTAAGGTGTACGCTAGTGATGATGAAATGCTTAATGATTCTAGCATTGATGCTGTAAGCGTTTGTGTTGCTAATGCATATCATGCAGAGATAACCATAAAGGCATTAAATCATGGAAAGCATGTTTTGTGCGAAAAGCCAATGGCAATAACCTTAAAAGATTGTGCAGATATGATAGAAGCTGCAAATAATAATGGCAAACGATTAATGATTGGACACAATCAACGTTTAGCACCTGCTCATAAAAAAGCTAAAGAAATACTAGACTCTGGGGAATTAGGGAATATAATTAGCTTTTCAACCACATTTGGGCATAAAGGTCCTGAAATGTGGAGTGTTGATAAGGGAAACAATACTTGGTTTTTCAAGAAAAGCACTGCTGCATTTGGATCAATGGCTGATTTAGGAATACATAAAATAGATTTAATTAGATATTTAGTAGGGGAAGAGGTAGATAATGTATATGCAAATCTATCCACTTTAGATAAAAAGTTTTCTGATGGGACACCTATTGAAGTCGATGATAATTCAGTTGAACTTATTAAGTTTAAAAATGGACCTTTAGGAACTGTCACAACTAGTTGGACACATTATGGAGATGAATGTAATGCAACTGTTTTGTATTGTGAAAAAGGAGTAATGCATTTGTATTCAGACCCAAATTATTCTCTAAAAATAGACTATGCAGATGGTACAAGAGCACATTATAAATTAGATAGAATTCAAACAAATAATGATAGTATGCAGGCTAATTCTGGTGTCATAGACACATTTATAAACGGAGTTTTAAATAGTAAAAAGACAATAATTGATGCAGAAGAAGCAATAGAGTCTATGAAAGTAGTATTTGCATGCCTGGAGTCTGCAGAAAAGGGATGCAGAGTAAAACTCTAATTTTTAAAGCCTTTCAAAGCAGTTTATTAAACTGCTATAAAAAATAAAAAGGAGCAAAATTATGAAGAAGTATTTAGCGGTTCTTTTATGCCTATTGATGGTATTTTCAATGGCAGCATGTTCAAAAGAATCAAAAGAAGGAGACACTATTTATGTAATGGGACCTACACCTGACCATGGTTGGACAGCTCAAGCAGGTACATATGCTGAAGCTAAAGTAGGTGAAATCAACGCAGCTGGTGAGTACAAAGCAGTTTATCTACCTGCATCATCAGGTGAAGAACAAGTTGACCAAGTACAAACAATTATAGCTAACGGTGATGCAGTAGGCGTAGTATTCTTTGCACTTGAAGATTCTGCAAAAGCAGGTCAAGAAGCATTAATAGCAGAAGAAGTTCCTTTCATTTCTTTCGATAGAATTATAGAAGGACCTGACAAATATGCTATATTAAATGCATCTGGTGACAACTGGCAATGTGGTGCTGGTATTGCTTACTGGCTACAAGCAAAGGGAATGGTACCTGGAGATGTATTGCTAACTTTAATAGGTGATAATGGAACAGTATGTTCACGTCGTCAAGAAGGATTTGAACAATTCTTACTAGGCGAAATTGACTATTTTGACAATCACACTGGTGAAACATATAAAACAGACAAAGTATGGACACAAGCAGAGATTGACGAGCTAACAGCTAAGTATAAAAATGTGTGTAACTGGAGTGCTGATGGTGCTTATGGTTACTTAGAACAAAAACTTGGCGAAATAGTTGCTGATGCTAAAGATAAAGGCGACTTATATGTATTCTCTATGGACGATGAAATGACTTTTGGTTTCTTAAATCTATTAGAAGCTAATGCAGTAGATGATGCTACAAAAGCAGACTTAGAGTCAATGGATGTTTACATTTCTGCTATCGGTGGTATGGCTGAATTATATGCAGTTATTGATGGCTCATCATCACAAGCACCAACAGCTGATGTATACTTTGATGATATAATGTCAGTATATTTCTCACCAAAAATGATGACAAATGTTATTGATTATATGCTTGATTATCTAGCAGGTAACTGGGAATACGAAGTAGGTGAAGGCAAATATGAAGTAGTATGGATTGTTGACAAAGATAACGTATCAGAATATGAAGGATTTACAGGACACTAATCATAAGATTCTTTTAAGTAAACGGGTGCAGAGTACATCTGCATCCGTTTCTTAATAAGATAAAAATATTTTAGTGCGATTAATTAATACACATTGAAACATTAGTGAAATCGTATTAAAATATTTTTATAATGTAGTATATAGAATGGCACAACACTAGAGAAGGAGAAATAAGATGAATATCCTTGAAATGAAGCACATTTCAAAGACGTTTGGAGGAGCTAAAGCCTTAATAGATGTTCACTTTTCCGTAGAGGAAGGGGAAATCCATGCACTACTTGGTGAAAATGGTGCAGGAAAATCAACACTGATGAACATCCTAACAGGCGTTGTTCAAGCGGATGCAGGAAGTATTAAGTTTAGCGATAACAGGTATCCACACCCTACGATTCTTGAGATGGAAGAAGCAGGTATTGCGTTTGTTCATCAGGAACTGAATGTTGTTAATGATCTGACAGTTTTTGAAAATATCTTTTTGAATAAGGAGATTAAAAATAAGCTAGGTCTTCTTAACAAGAAAAAAATGATATTACAAACTAATGAACTATTTGATAACTTAGGTGTTAATATTAATCCACATGTTATGGTGTCTGAATTGAAGACTAGTGAAAAGCAACTGCTTGAGATAAGTCGTGCACTGCATGCTGATGCAAAACTATTAATTTTGGATGAACCAACAACAGCACTCTCTAATACAGAGGTTGAGCACTTGTTTGAAATACTTAGAAAATTGAAAGCGCAAGGAAAATCATTTATATTTATTTCTCACAAAATGCCTGAAGTATTAGAGATAGCAGATAGATTTACAGTATTAAGGAATGGTGAATATATAACATCAGGAGACCTAACCAATGTTACTCCTCATGAGATAGCTTCCTACATGGTAGGTGAGCAATATGTAGATAAAGATATATATGAGCCTAGAGAATTAGGTGATGAAATAATCAAGCTTAATAAATTCTCTGGTCATGGCTTTTCAAATGTAGATTTAACTGTTAAAAAAGGTGAAATACTAGCTTTTACTGGTCTAGCTGGGTCTGGGGCTAGTGAGCTGATGCAGACTATGTTTGGTGTGTTGCATGCTACTAGTGGAAGTATAAGCGTTCATGGTAAAATAATTCATGGCTCTATATCAAGTTTTATGAAAAATAAAATAGCAATGTTGCCATCAAATAGAAAAGAAAACTCTGTGTTGCCAGATATGGATATACTAGAAAATACATATATTGCTGAACATACTTTATCTAAGAACAAGCCAGTTATATCTAAAAAGAATGAGATAAAGAAATATCAAGTATTAAAAGATATGCTTTGGATAAAGGCTCAAAGCCAGGATGATTCTATCAACTCACTATCTGGTGGAAACCAACAAAAGATTTTCTTGGCTCGCTGGTTAAACACTGAAGCAGATGTCTTACTTTTTAACAATCCTACCCAAGGTGTGGATGTTGGAGCAAAGGCTGAGATATATCGTTTGATATTAGAGTTTGCAAAGCAAGGGAAAACAGTAATCATAAACACATTAGAGATACCTGAGATAATGAAAGTATCAGATAGGTGTGTAGTTTTCTATGAAGGTAAAGTGCAAACGATACTTACTCATGATGAAATAAATGAGCATGATGTAATGCTTTATTCTACAAATGCAATTAACGTAAGGGGGAAGAAGGATGCAGTCTAATGATAGTAAAACTAGTATGATGACAAAGATGGGAAGATTCTTTAAAGAAGCATGGTCAAAGTATAGCTTTATATTTGTGTTTGCCATTGTACTAATAGTATATGTTTTTACAATACAAGCCAATGGAAATACTTTTAAATGGGGACATATAGCTGCAATATTATCAAGCCAAAATACAGTTATAGTAGGTACAATTGCACTAGGTATGGCACTTGTAATTATAACAGGTCAAATAGATCTATCAGTAGGTTCAGCCCTAGTACTATGTAGTGGTGTAACTATTATGGTATTTAATTTAACTAATAGCATCATTCTTACTTTGTTGGCAGCATTGGCAGCAGGTGCTGTGTGTGGTGCAATAAATGGTGTACTGGCTGGATATGCTAAAATGCCACCCTTTATAGTTACATTGGGGACTATGCTTATTTATCGCTCGCTTACACTGTCTTTCGTACGTGAAATTGACCCAGCAATAACTGGCTCATCCAGTTCACAGTTTTCATTAATCAGTGAAAACAGCAAATACTTTTTCTTAAGAATGCAATTTGGTACTGGAAGCTTAGGTGGGATTAATGTACCGTATATTACTTTTGTTTTTGTGTTTGCCATGATATTGTTTTTACTATTATCAAAAAACACGAAATATGGGAAAAGTGTATATGCAACAGGTAGTAATGAAAAAGCAACACGCCTTGCAGGTGTAAAAGTTCAGTGGATAAAAGTTTCAGTATTTATATTAACTGGTGTCCTCGTGGGACTAGCAAGCTTTATTCAAGCTTGTAAGATTGGTAATGTAACACCAGCTTCATCTGGTAAAAGCTATGAAATGTATGCAATTGCTGCCGTTGTACTAGGTGGCATAAGTATGTCAGGGGGTAAAGGTAACTTATTAGGTGTGTTCTTTGGGGCTCTATCATATACCACAATTAACTTTATAATAGTAAGCATACCTGCACTAAGTACAGATATACAGGATACGTTCCAAGGCCTTGTACTAATCCTTGTGATCTTAGTACAAACAGTTGGACCAGTAATCAAAGAAAGAGTACAAGATATTAAGAAACGTCATAAAACTAGAAAACTTTTAGTGAAAGAATAATAAATATTAAATATAAGTGGTACTGTTTGATTTATAAAACTCCTTCTTGTGGACTGTCTTTTATGGGCAGTCCCAAAACAATTATGGACATAGATATTTAATGGAGAATATATTATGAAAGATTTCCCGCGTACAATGGTAGAAGGCATATCTTTACCAAGGATATTAATTGGCACTAACTGGGTACTTGGTTACAGCCATACTAGCACATCTGCTGATAACATGATAAAGAAGAAATATGATAATAGAGAGGTAGTAGCTAATTTATTAGAAGCTTATTTAGAATATAATATTGATGCAATAATGGCACCTATTATGGAGAACTCTGTTTTGCTAGATGGAATTCATTTAGCCGAGGATAGGACAGGGAAAAAGATTACAATAATAAACACACCTATTGTGGATGTATCGGATTCAAAAGAGGGTAGAGAAGCTGCACGAAAAACAATAGAGCAAGGCGCAAAAGTTGGGAGTGATTTTTGCTTGATTCATCATTCAAGTTGCGAGCAGTTAGTTTCAAAGTTACATGGAACAATGGATAGACTTCCCGACTATTTAGATATGATTAGACAGAATGGAATGATACCTGGCCTATCTGCGCATATGCCAGAAATAATACTTTATTCAGATGAAAATGAATATGATGTTCAAACCTATATTCAAATTTACAATTGTATGGGATTTTTAATGCAGGTTGAGGTTGAGTCCGTAAGTAGAATTATTTGGAATGCTAAGAAACCTGTGATGACTATAAAGTCTATGGCTGCAGGAAGGTGTAGCCCATATGTAGGAATTACATATAACTTTGCTACGATTCGTGAGAGTGATATGGTAACTATAGGAGCTCATACTGTAGATGAGGTACATGAAGATGTTGAAATAGCGTTTGCGGCTATTGAGAGAAGACAGCCAAATATAGAAGGAAGAAGCAGTCCTAATAAAACAAAAGTATTAGGTGGATAAATAATAATATTAATAACCATATTGTATAATGCAATGTGGTTTTTTTATTTGCTTTTTAATGTTAAATATTAGAGTTTGTTATTTATAATGAGTGTATTTTTTAGGAAAATATAGTACAATGTATATTATTAGTTTGTAGTATTGAATGGTATTAAGGACAAGTATTAAATGTAAATTAAATATATAATAATTAGGAGAGTAATATGATAGCAGATAAGTACAAGGATTATGTAATTAAGACTAGACGAGAATTTCATAGAATACCTGAAGCTGGCATGAATGAGTTCAAAACATCTAAGCTCATTAAAGAAAAGCTAACGGAAATGGGTATCCCATATGAAGAATGTGCTGGTACAGGTGTTGTTGGAATTATTGAGGGAGCAAAACCAGGTAAGACAGTTGCTTTGCGTGCTGATATTGATGCACTAAGTGTTACTGAAAAAAACGATGTAGAGTATAAGTCTCAACATGATGGTATGATGCATGCATGTGGACATGATACACATATAGCAATGGTTATTGCAGCAGCTAAAACTTTACTAGATGAAAAAGAGAATATAAAAGGTAGAGTAAAGCTTATTTTCCAACCATCTGAGGAAGGCCCTGTACATGGAGCAGTAAATATGGTAGCAGAAGGTGTTGTTAAAGATGTAGATTCAATATTTGCACTTCATGTAATGCCAGATTTAAAAACTGGGACAATAACTTGTGACGCTGGTCCTAGAATGGCATCAGCTGACTTTTTTGAGCTTACTATTACAGGTTCGTCAGGACATGCTGCAATGCCTAATGAATGTGTAGATGCAACAGTTATTGGTGCGTCCATTGTAATGAACTTACAGACTCTTGTAAGCAGAGAGCTTACACCTCTAGAGCCGTTTGTTATTACTATTGGAGCTTTTGAAAGTGGTTCAAGGCATAATGTTATTTCAGGTAAGGCAGTTTTAAAAGGTACTGTAAGAACATTTAATGAAGAAGTAAGAAGACAAATACCTGGTAAGATAGAGCGTGTTGCTAAAAATATTGCTGCCGCCTACAGAGGAGATGCTGACCTCGATTACATGTATGGTACAAAACCATTATCAAACGCTGAAGAATCTAGCGCAATGGTAAGAGACATAGCTACAAAAATGTTAGGAGAAGATGCTATAATAACAACCCCTGTAAGGATGGGAGGAGAGGATTTCTCAGAATACTTGTATTTAATACCAGGAGCAATAGCACTATTAGGAGTGGGAAATCAAGAAAAAGGAATTACACACCCCATTCACCATGATTGTTTTAACATAGATGAAGACGCATTAGCTATAGGTGCATCTTTACTTGCAGAATATGCATTGGAGTATCTTGAAAAATAATCAATAAATAAGCTTATAATACAAAGGACCTACAAATATCTAATGTTTTGTAGGTCTTTATCTATAATTTTTGCTTGTTATATTATAGCCAGTTTATCTATTAATTTATCTTCACTGTATATAGGACTACCACATGTAAAATCTTCACACACATATGCTTTTAGGTTTTCTTCAACAGTATAATTTTTTAGTTCAGGCATTATTTTTGTAAGTTTCTCATTTCCATCGTAAAGGATAACTGTTGTAGCAGGAATAAATTGTTTTGTGATTTTATTGTAAAGTTCTTCTTGGTTTTTACCAGTTATAACAATTTGCCTATGGGGTTGGTCATATAACAGTAATGCAGAAACAAAGTGCATATATGCACTTGGATATTTCTCTACAGTTGGAACAAATGACTCTACACATTCATCAATTATATTTTTAAATGATTCATTGTAAGTATAGTTAAACAATCTAATAAGGTTCATAATAGCTACAGAGTTGCCAGATGGTATTGCACCATCATAATCGTCTTTTGGTCTAAATGGAAGCTCACCTTTGCTGTCTTCATCCATAAAGAATGTATGCAGGTTGTTATTCCAGAACTTATCTATCATACTTTTAGATAACTCTATAGCATATTCAAGATATTTAAAATCTAATGTAGCAGAATATAGTTCAATAAAACCCCACGAAATGTTAGCATAGTCAGGTAAAAAACCTGTGTTAGATACGTTATTGTCCTTGTATGAAGTGAATAAATTACTTTTATCATCTATCATATTAGATATAATAAAGTCAGCTGATTTTATAGCATATTGTATATAGTCATCGTTTAATACTTTACCAGCATATGAAAGAGCAGCAATCATTAACCCGTTCCATGAGGATAAGATTTTAGTATCTAGAAATGGTGGTATTCTTTTTTTCCTATAGTCATATAGTTTATCAATAACTTGTTTATCATATTCTGTTTTATTATTCTCTAATTTTGTTTTATTTAATATGTTCTTACCTTCAAAATTACCGCTTTTAGTCACATTGTAATGCTTCTCTAAATATTTTAATTCATCTTTTTCTAGTAAATTTTCGAGCTCCGCATAATCAAAGACATAATATTTTCCTTCTATACCTTCTGAGTCTGCATCAAGAGCTGAATAAAAAGCACCATCTGGAGATGTCATATCTCTAGTAATATATTCAATGGTTTTTCTGACAACATTCCTATATAACTCATTTTTTGTTATTGAGTATGCTTCTGT
>Ga0209692_10004366_pt1 | contig 12881 bp, 9 predicted proteins | sample tdDd472_FD_187129 | JGI IMG/M metagenome (GOLD analysis project Ga0209692, IMG submission 187129) | Marine sediment microbial communities from the Atlantic coast under amendment with organic carbon and nitrate - tdDd47.2 (SPAdes)... | ecosystem: Environmental > Aquatic > Marine > Coastal >...
GTTTATCAAGGTTTGCTTTCATTTCTTTCCGAACTTCATCTTCATTGGTATTGAATTCATCAAAAGTGTAATTACCAAATCCACCCCAGTTTTTTGGGATTACGATATCTGCATCTGCAAATCCTTCATCCATATCATCTACAAAGCGTAATTTTCCATTATTTTCATTTGCATTCTGTTGAGCAGTATTAACCAAATCTTTGTAAAGTGGAAATTCTTTTGGTGCAGCAACTGTGACATCCATTCCATAGCGTGGGAACATTAATATTTGTGATAATGGTACAGAAAGTGGTTTTGCATGAGATGTTGCATAAGCCCAGGAAATTGTGATTTTAATATCTTTTAAATTTTTACCAAAATATTCCTGAATTGTCATCAAATCAGCAAGTACTTGCATTGGATGATACATATCATCTTGCAAGGATAGAATTGGAATTGATGAATGTTCAGCCAATTCATTCAGATATTTATTTCCTATACCATAGAAACAGTTACGGCAAGCAATTGCATGTCCCATTCTGGATAATACCATAGATGTATCTTTGGCTGATTCACCGTGTGATAATTGCATTTTGTCTGGTGTCAGATCGTGAGCATGACCACCCAATTGTGTGATGCCTGCTTCCATAGAATTGCGAGTTCTTGTGGATTGCTCGAAAAACATCATGAACAATGTTTTGTCCTGTAATAATCTATGTGCTTCGCCTAATGCAAATCTTCTTTTCAGGTCTTTGGATACATCCATTACCATATCAATTTCTTGTTTTGTCCAATCCTGACATGTGATCAGGTCTTTTCCTCTAAGTATTGTTTTTGTCATAATATTTCTCCTAATATTTTTGGCCGCGGATGAACGCGGATTTTAATGGATTTAAGTACGATTATCTTCGATAATCTTAGGGATGTTAATTTTTCTGGAATTGTCATAGGCGAAGCGTTTAATTTCTGGCTTTTCACCGAAGTTCAATAATAATCCAACTTCAATTTTTGTTGCTTTTAGATATTTCATCAATTGTGCTTCGTGTTCTTTAATAATTGATTTTACAGCTTTTAATTCAATAATTATTCTGTTCTCAACAACAATACCTGCTCTGAATTCTCCTACTATTTCATTCTGATAATAAACATCAATTGACATTTGTGACTCTGCCTTTAATCCAAGATTATTTAGTTCTATAATCATAGATTTTTCATAAACAGATTCTAAAAACCCTCTACCTAAACTATTGTAGACATTGAAGAATGCTTTTAAAATTTTGTCACTTATCTCTTTATGTTTAAGAATCATATTTAATTATCCGTTTTAAATCCGCGTTCATCAGCGGCTAAGTATTTTCTTTTTTTCTAATATATAAGGCAATAATGCATAAAATGCAGTACATTTTTCCAAATGATCAACCGGTACTTTTTCATTGGGTGCATGTGCATAAATTTCATTTCCAGGTCCGAAACCAATACACGGAATTTTATGTTGCCCACAAATCGCTACCCCATTAGTTGAAAATGTCCACTTATCGATTCTGGGTTCTTCATCGAATAATGATTTGAAGGTTTCTCTTCCGGCTTGTACAAATGGATGATTTTCTTCCAATTTCCATGTAGGAAAGTATTTTTCCTGAGTGAATACTGTTCCTTTATAACTGGGTCTGTCATATTCCGGTACAATCACCGTACTATCATCACCAATTATATTTTGTATTTCACCAACTGCACTTTCCTTGGTTTCTCCCCAGGTCAAACGACGATCTATATGCATGAATCCTTTGTCTGGAACGGCACAAAGTGATGGTGATTCTGTTTGAAAAACGGTTGGTGCAATAGAACCTTTGCCAAGGAATTCATCATCTTTGAGATTTTCGTGTAATTCCTGGATTGCCAATGCTGTTTTAGCTCCGGAATAGATTACATTTTTTCCACGTTCAGGTGCTGATCCATGACAAGAAAGTCCGGTTGTATGGACTTCCATTTCCATACGACCACGATGTCCCCGATAAAGTCCAAGATTGGTTGGTTCTGTGATTACGGCTAAATCAGGCTTGATATTTTCTTTTTCAATTAGATATAACCAGCACATGCCATCGCAATCTTCCTCCATTACAGTGAAGGTAAAATAGATTGTATAATCACCCGCATATTCCATCTCTGTAAGAATTCTAGCTGCAGCAACCATAGATGCAGCACCACCTTCCTGATCCACGGTTCCACGGCCATGTACATATCCGTCTTTGATCAATCCCGAAAATGGTGGTGTATCCCATTGAGATTCATCACCAGTGTCAACAGTGTCAATATGGGCATCGATTGCCAGCACTTTTGGGCCATTACCAACTTTTGCGATGAGATTTCCTAGGCCGTCAATCCATACCTTTTTCACACCTGCTTCTACCAATTGTTCTTTGATTTTCAAAACAACCTGCTCTTCTTCAGCACTTAATGATGGAATTTGTACCATTTCAGAGAGACAGATTGCTGTGTAATCTCTATAAAGTTTTGCTTTGGTTTTGATTGTTTGTAAAAAGTTCATTTTTATTCCTTTAAATTATATCTTTAATTATAATTCGATATTCATTTTCATCAAGAATTGCTTCTTGAAATATAAATTCATCAATTCTACGATTATTACTTATGATACTTTTAATTTCATCTCTTTTTTCTTGACAACATTTATAACCAAAAATGACACCTTTAATTAAATCACTTGGGAGTTTGAATAAATGTATTTTTTCTTCGTTAATTTCAATTGTATTTTCTGATTTTTCTAATGGTCTAATTATTCGCCATTCTTTTTCATGTTTCCAATCTTCACCTTTTGTAAAAAATATTTTTTCATCTGTTAAATCTTCGCATAAGTTTTCTGAAATAGGAATTTTTGAGGAATATGTAACCTTTTTCAATTTGTATCTTTCAGAATCTATTGTATCATATCTCTTAAAAAATTGGTGATTTCTATTTAAAATAATTATAAAACCCGAATGATTGCTTCCATAATGAGACCACATTTTAAAATCATTATTACATTCACTTAGTGATAAAACTCCCATTATATCTTTTATATTGGTTTTAAAATTTTTGATGATATTTGGTTCTGAAACTTTTACTACGTTTGTTAACAAATTTTTTAATTGAGGGACTATTTCTTCAAAAAAATTAGGCTGTTTTTCAAGCAAAAGATTGTAAAACTGCTCGCAATCTTTTTTTGAAAATTCCATGTTTAATGAATTTTTAAATTCTTTTTGTAGGTTTTCAATCATAGTAGCATGTTCTAATCCTTTTTCAAATCCTTCATCCAAAGTATTTTCTAAAGTATCATCATTTATTAATTTTTTTATTTGTACACTGAATTCACCAGGATCATTCAATGAACTTGGTTGAGTGAATCTAATATATAGATTTTCTAAAATATCAACTCTTTCTGGTGGAACATATTTATATAATTCCATTATAAAATGCCTTTTACTCTATCAATAACTACCTTCATCCTCAAACCATTCCTTAAAGAAATCTCAAGAGTTCTCATCCCATCAATATTTATTGAATATCCATCAGGTTTAAATTCCCCTGAATCCCCCTTCTCAAAGGGGGACATGCTTCGGATTGTAAGTTTGTGATTTGACTTAATATCTCGAAGAAACATACTGTTTCCTGAAAAGTCCTCCCTTAAAAGGGAGGTGTAGGAGGGTTTATAACTAATATTCGAAGAAAATAATCTATTCATAATCACCACTCAATATTCACTGGTATATCATTCATAATTCCATTTGCTTTCTCATATCCTTCAATCCATTCAAGAATTTTCTCAAATACTCCCTGCAAATTTTTCTTTACATCATCATCCAGAAACCTTAAAAATTCTACTCTATACTTTTCAATTTCATATTGACGTATTCTATCTTTTTCCTGTTTTTCATCATGACTAATTCCGTCAATCTCTATTACTAATTTTAACTTTGAACAATAAAAATCAACGATGTACTGGCCAATTGGTTTTTGTCTGTTAAATCTATAACCCTTAATATGTCTCTTCTTCAAAATACTCCAAAGCAATACTTCTGCATAAGTACCCTGTTTTCTCAATTTTCTTGAGTATTTTTTTAGATGGCTATCGTAGGTTATTTCCACGATTATTGTCCCTTTGTTTCTATTGTAAGTCCATCGGGTTTAAATCCCCCTGAATCCCCCTTTGCAAAGGGGGACATACTACGGATATAAAGTTTGTGGTTTGTAATGCTATTGTACAAAACCACACTGCCTCTTGAAAAGTCCTTATTTAAAAGGGAGGTGCAGGAGGGTTTAAAACTAAAATTCAAAGCAAAAATCATCATCATTTCTCAACTTGTCTATTAATGAACCCATCACCAACAACCTTCATCTTAACAGCATTCCTTAAAGAAATCTCTAATTTGTCTACTCGATCAATATGCATATTCACAATTTTGAAATTTTTATCCAAAGTGATTGCGAAATTATCACCTGAATATTCATAGTTGTTTTCATTGGAAGTTAGTGTTACAGTTTGATCATTTTCTTTGTACAAAATCAAATTATCCTGAACGAAATATCCGCTATCCATAGAATAATAACTCATTCCAGTAAGTGCCACATTTGGCTTGTCAGCAAATGGTCGTCCGGAAGTAGGGCAGAAGGTAGTGCAGTTACCACATTCATTGCAGAAATCTGTGAGATTAATGATTTGATATTTCTGAGTTATTTGGAATGGTTCATCTTCAACTATTTCTGTTTTCCCATCTTTTACAATAATTCTCTGCAGTTCAACTTCAAAAGGTTCTACTTCAAATCCAATATTAGCGCGATTTGGACAAACTGTGATACAGACATCGCAGATTTCATCACAATTCAAACATCTGGCAGTTTCGATTTTCATTTCATCTTCAGTCATCGGTAAGTCAACCAAGGCTTTATAATTACGTTTTTCGATTGGAAGTGTTTTAAGTTCTATTCCTGATACAACTGTCGACATTTTTTGGTGATGAAGTTCTATGGTTGATTGGGTCGATGTTTCTTCTTCAGTCCATTCAATGCTAGATCTGGAGATCATCTCTTTGGCGACATTTTTTCCATCACCAATAGCTTTTATGAGGAATGATGCACCTCGATTGGCATCACCACCAATGAAAACATTGTCTATCATTGTTTCTAGTGAATTGTTTGAGCGAGTTTTCAGTAAATCATTATTCACAAAATCCACATCCAACCATTGACCAAAAGCTGGAATAATTGTGTCGCATGGAATTTGGAATTCTGCACCTGGAATGATGATTGGTTTTGGTCTGGCATATTCTTTTTTGTATTCCAATTCCATTTTGTGACATTCAAGTGCTGTGATTTTACCATTTTTGCTAATCATTTTGGCAGGTGAAGCCAATTCAAATAACTCAATATTTTCTTCTAATGCAGCTTCGATTTCTGCTTGATCAGCTGGCATTTCTTTTCGTGTCCGACGATAGACAATCGTGACCTTGTCTTCTTTTGCAACCAGTCTTCGAGTCGTTCGTGCAACATCCAATGCAGTATTTCCACCACCCAGAATAATTACATTTTTACCAAGTTCAGTTTGTTTATTATTTTTTACATCTGATAGATATTTCAATGGATCAAGGAATCCCGTGACATTTTCCTGTCCTGGAATATTGGCATCAATTGCATTCTGAGCACCAACAGCTACATAGATAAAATCCGATTCCTGTTGCAAATTTTGAAATTTATCTTTATCAATTTTAGAATTTAGATGGATTTTTGCTCCGGCATTTTCAATTCGGGAAATGTCAAAGTTGATTGCTTCTTCAGTCAATCTAAAAACCGGAATTGCATCAGAAATCATTCCACCTGGAAAGGCTTTGGTTTCGTAAACATCAACCTTGCATCCTAAAAGTGCAAGATAATATGCACAGCTCAATCCTGATGGACCAGCTCCAACAATAGATACTTTTTTGTCCTTCAATTGTTCTGAAATTTTATCCTGAATTTCTTCTGAATTTTCAGCAATATAGCGTTTGATATCACGAATTCTGATAGCATTGTCGTAATTGATACGAGTACATTTAGTTTCACAAGAGTGATCGCACACCATTCCGGTTGATGCAGGGAAAGGATTGGTTTCTAAAATTATTGCTAATGCTTTTTCTAGTTTACCATTTTTTGCAAAGTCCAGATAAGCAGGAATATTCTGGTTTGTTGGACATTTATCAATACAAGGAGCAGAAATACAATCGAATTCTTCTAGTTTTCTATCGCATTTAATGTTTGTTTCTTTGTGTAAATAATGTTTGTTTGTTTTTACAAATTCTGCGTAAGATTTTAGAAATTTTCCATGATTGATCAGTTTGTAATCACAGTCGATATTTTCCAAGTATTGTAACAATCTCGTATAACCACCAGGTTTCAAAATATCAGAACAAACAGTTATAGGATTTAAACCACATTTTAATACATTAGATATATTTTGGGCTATTACACCTCCACAAAAGGAAAGAAGTAGTTCTGGGAAATCCTGACGCAATTTATTAGCGACATTGATACTGATTGGGTGCAATGCTTTACCACTCATGTACATGGATTCATCTGAGAAAACATCTTTGTTATTGATAGTTTCCAAAGTATTTGTCAGTTTTATGCCGAAGATCAGGTGTTCTTCATTTGCAGTTTTTTGTAATGAATTTATCAATCCACATGCTGCAGAATATTTAATATCATGTTCAAATGCTACATCAGGAACAATTGTATCAAAGTTCATTTTCCGTAAAATGTCTTTGATTTCCTGCTGTCCCAAAAGTGTTGGATTCAGTTTGATGAACGTGTTGAGATTTTTCTCGGTCAGTAAATAATATCCGATTTTCTCGATTTCATCCGATGGACAACCGTGCATGGTAGATAAAGTAATATTATCAGAGATTTTGTCAGGAATACCAATATCATCGATGTTTGGATAAAACTTTCTGATTTCTGCAATCATTTCTGATTTTTCTTCAGAACAATCAGCCATTTTATCAAAAAACCATTGAATATTATCTTGTAAAATTCCTTTCATGTCATATCCAACACTCATGTTGAATATTGTACCCAGTTCAGGGAATTTCAATTCATGTTGCAAGATGTGGATAATAATCCACGCTTTGAGATATTCTTCGAAAGATTCATGGATTTTCATTTCCTGTGACCATTCACAATTGTAGCCTTCATCGGATATATCAATACAAGGTTTTGATACTTCGATTTCATCAAGAGTTTGCACAGTTTTCAATTCGATATATCTTGCACCGCAAAGCCAGCCAGCAATAATATTCTGGGCCATTTGTGTATGAGGTCCAGCAGCAAGTCCAATGGGTGTATCCAGATTCTGATTGAAAAATGTTGTTTTGAAGCAATCATTTTCCGATGGTTTGAAAAATAAACTGGAATAAATTCCAAATATTGAACCTTTGTCCAGATTATTTAATATTGGTTTTAGAAGTTGGTCAATTGGTACTGAAAATAATTTGTCACTCATAATATCTTTCATGTAATTTTCGAACTGCACGCATTATATTTTTGTTCATCTTTATTTCATCAAATGAATGAATTTTATTATCTGAAAAAATAATTTTACCATTAGAAATTGTCATGAACATCTCTTTGCCTTGAACACCAAAAATTAGATGGTAAAAAAGATTTTCCATGTTAATTGGTGCTACTGGTGCATAATTAGTAATAGCAAAATCGGCAATATTTCCTTCTTTAATTGTACCTGTATTTGGAAAATACTGGTTCATCAATTTGGCTGGATTTCCAAACAATATATTCATTGCATCAGGAATGTTTCCATTTCTCTGTAAAAAATGGGAACGTATAGTTCCTAGAGTATTTCCCGTCATTCCATCGGTTCCAAGCAGGTAGTTTGGAATCTTTTCCATGTTCATGATGCCGACATTATTATTTGCATTGGATTCGGGATTGGAAATGATCACAGGTTCAAATTTTTGCAGTAATTGGTAATCGGTTTCTGATAGATGGATACAATGTGCCAGCAATGAATCTTTGGATAATAATCCATGTTTAAAAAGACGATGAACCGGTCCTTTGTAGCCTTGATCTATACAAAATTGATAATCAGCAATATCTTCACCACAATGGATATGAATTGGCAAGTCTAATGGTTTTTGATCTGCAATAATTTTCATGGATTCTTCACTCAAAGTGAAATTTGCATGCAATCCCAATAATCCTTTGAGTTGTGAACTTTCCTTATGATTTCCCCAAAACTTGATATTTTCATTGATCTGCGATTGTAAGTAATTTTCTCCCATTCTATCTGATATTTCATAACAAAGAACGCCTTTAACACCAACATCTCTGAAAGCATTTTCAATGAGACTCAAACTTCCAGACACGCTACTCATTGATGCATGATGATCAAATACAGTTGTGACACCATAGCGAACAGATTGCATCAGACCATTGATAGCAGAATAATAAATTGATTCTTCATCCAGAGTTTTATCCAGATGCCACCAAAGATTTTCAAGAATTTGTGTAAAATTGTTTGTCAGTCCAATTGGAGCCAGTCCCGTTGCCAATGCAGAATATAGATGATGATGTGGATTCAATAATCCAGGTAATACTAATTTGCCACCTAAATCTATTTTTTCTAATTCTGATTCTGTAAAGTCGGATGACTCTCCGATTTTTAATATTTTTCCGTCACAGACTTCTATCGTACAATTTTCATTTATGAACGTAAATCCGTCGGTAACTATTCCATTTGTTAATAAATAATGATCTAACATAATACGCCTAACTATTTGTTGGTTTTATAAGTTTTCCGAAACCTGCTTTTGCAGTAATTCCTTGTTTTGCATCGAAAACAACTTTTCCCCGAACCATTGTTTTCTCAATTTTTCCTTTTAATATCATTGATTCAAAAGGAGTCAATTTTCCTTTTGATAAAAATTCTTCCCCTCTTACTTGGTAATTTTTCTTTGGATTGACGAAAACCAAATCAGCATCTTTTCCAATTTCAATAGAACCTTTTCTATCGAAAAAGCCATAGCGTTTTGCAGCATTTTCTGATATGATTTGTAGAAATCTATCTAATGGAATTTGTCGTTTAATAAATCCTTCAGAATACAAGTAAGGGAAAAGTGTCCCGGTTCCTGGTATTCCTGAGTAATCTGTCCACGCTGATCCAGTGTTTTTCTGTGAGGGTGGAGCCGGTGCATGATCTGATGCCACAAATTCCAAAGTTCCATCTGCTAAATATTGCCACAATTTTTCCGAATCTTTTGTTGTTTTCACTACTGGAGCGGTTTTCAGTGAACCGCCAACTCTCTCAAAATCTTTGTAATTGAATTCCAAATAATGAGGACATGTCTCTCCAGTTACATTTGTGATGTCTTTTAGTAAAATTGCTGCATCACTAGTCCCAATATGAACAATGTGCAGCTGACAACCAGTTTCTTTAGCCGCTTCAATAGCATTTTGTACTGCAACAATCTCTGCTTTTTCCGGACGAGATTTATAGTAATTTTCATAACTATTGCCTGCTTGTTGTTGAATTTTTGTGGCCTCAATAATTGTGTTCAAATCTTCGGCATGAAGCAGAACTGGTCGATTGTGCTTATAAACTTCAATCATAATATCAGCCAATTCATCATAGGTCAAACTACAAAACGTGTCCATTCCGGAAATGAGATAAGACTTGAATCCCATGATATGCTCAGACAATTCTGCGATGACTTCTTTGTAATTATCAACATAAACCTGGTTGGATATACCTCCATAAAACCCAAAATCAATGACAGATTTTTTGCAGACAATATCAAGTTTTTTTTTGAAATTTTTGAGTGATGTGACTGGTGGGATTGAGGTACAGGGCATATCAATGACTGTAGTGATGCCACCAGAAGCAGCTGCACAACTACCATGATAGAAATCTTCGCGATCTGTGAATCCGGGATCATCAAAATGTACATGTGGATCAATTGCTCCGGGAAAAATCTGTAACCCTGTTGCATTGAGAATATTTGTACCCTGGAGGTCTTTTCCGATGGATGTAATCTCCCCGTGATTTATCTCTAAATCAAAGGAAGCAAATTCCGTAGTATTAGGAAGTGCGATATTTCCATGTTTAATTATCATTCATCATTTGCGGATTTCATCGCTCGGTAAATTTTTTCTGGTGTAAATGGAGCGTCAAATATACGTACTCCCACTGCATCAAAAATTGCGTTTGCTATTGTTGGCATTGGTCCATTAATACCAATTTCTCCTACAGATTTTGCACCAAAAGGACCTGATTTTTCATGAGATTCTACTACTTTGGTTTTCATTTCCGGCATATCTGCGGCAACCGGTATTTTGTAATTTTTAAAGTTTTTGTTTATGAGATTTCCCTTGTCAGAGAAAATATATTGTTCAGTTAAAGCATAGGCAATTCCATTAGCCACTGCACCTTCGATTTGTCCTTCAGCAAGTTGAGGATTAATGGCTTGACCACAATCTACTGCAGAACAGTATTTCAATAGTTTTATATCACCAGTTTTGGTATCAATTTCTACTTCTGCAGTGCTGGCGAAAAATGGAGGGGGAGATTGTTTCACGATTTCTGATGCATCTGCCTGAATCTGAAATTGATTATGGGTATAAAGTGAATAATAGCAAACTTCAGAAAAAGTCACTGATTTATTCTGTTTTTCATCAATCACTTTGGCTGAATCCACAATCAATTCATTGTCGCCAGAATCCATTATATCACGAGCAACTTGTATTATTTGTTCTTTAATTTTAGCAGCACATTTTTTCACTGCTCGACCCGTAATATAAGTTGTAGAAGATGCATAAGCACCAACATCAAATGGAGTTCTGTCTGTATCAGATGACAATACAATCATTTTATCCAAAGTTGTTGATAATTCTTCAGCGGCAATTTGGGCAAGAATTGTATCGGAGCCAGTTCCAATATCTGTTGCTCCCATATTAAGGTTGAAAGAGCCATCTTCATTCATTTTCATATGAGCACTTGCCATATCAATCAATGGAATTCCAGATCCTTGCATAGAGACGCAAAGTCCTACACCACGAACTTTATCACCATTGATGATTTTTTTATCACGTTTATTGTACCAGTCAATTTCTTTGATACAATAATCAATACATTGGTCTAAACCACAGGAATTTACATATTGTGTTACACCTTCAGTTCCTTCACCAATGGCTTTGAAAACTTCTGATGTTTCACCAACTTTTATATGATTTTCTTTGATATATTCTGGCATGTCAAGGTTGAGTTTTCTACAAATCATATCAATATGCTGATTCAATGCCAAATAGCCTTGAGTTGCTCCGTAACCACGATAAGCACCACCAACCGGCAAGTTTGTATATACTGATCGTCCAATGAAATGCAGATTTTTGATTTTGTTGAATAATGGTAAAACTTTGGCACCACAATTTGAAAGTACTGTCAATGCATGTGAACCATAAGCACCAGAATTGAGCAGAGAATCCATTTCCAGAAATGTCATTTCCCCAGTTTTCTTTACACCCATTTTAAGTTTTACACGAATAGGATGACGAGTCCGACTGGATTGAAATACTTCTGACCTGGACAATACTATTCTGCAAGGACGTTTGTGTTTGATTGTCACAGTTGCAGCCATTTGATCGAGAAACACTTCCTGCTTTCCGCCAAATCCACCACCAACACGAGGTTTGATAATACGAATTTTTGCAATTGGGAATTCACAGACTTTGGAGACAATTCTGCGGACATGAAAAGGAACCTGAGTAGCACTAATAATTACCAATCTGCCCATTTCATCAAAATATGTTTTCACTGAATGAGGTTCAATTGCACAGTGCGATCCATAATGTGCATTATAAGTATGATCGAAAATATAATCCGATTCTGCTTCACCCTGTTTTAGATCGCCAAAAGCGATTTCTACTTCTGCTGCCAGATTTCGTTCCGGTTCATATTTTACTGGAATTGGTGCAAAACGTTCTTCACCGTGAAGTCTTGGTGCACCTTCATCCATTGCTCTTTCAGCATCAAATAATGGTGTGAGAACTTTGTAATCGACTTTTAATTTCTTTGTTGCTGTTGCTGCAATTTTTGGTGTTTCCGCTACGACCATTGCGACATTATCACCTACAAAGCGTACGATATTTTCAAACATGATACAATCATAAGGTGATGGTTCAGGAAAACCTTGGCCAGCAGTTGTATGAAGAATCTGTTTTGTATTTTTGAAACTCAATACATCAACAACACCTTCGATTGCTCTCACTTCAGAATCATCAATATCAATGATTTCTGCAAAAGCATGTGGAGAGTAAACCAGTATGCAATGAAGCGATTTTTTCATCTCAAAATCATCAACAAATTTGCTTTCCCCGGTTGCAAGCGAAAGGGAATCTATCTTTTTTTCTGATTTTCCAACAACTGTATAATTTTTCATAATGTTCTCTTTTATTTTTCCGCAAAGACGCAAAGAACACTACGAATTATTTATAGTGAACATTGCGTACTTAGCGGTTTAAGTATTTTGTAATTTTTGAGCAGCCAATTGTACCGCTTCAATAATTTTCACGTAGCCTGTGCAACGACAGAGATTTCCACTCAATGCTCTCTTAATATCATCTTCAGTTGGATTTGGATTGTCTCTCAATAATGCATAACTAGCCAAAACCATTCCTGGTGTACAGAATCCACATTGTACAGCTCCAGCCTCTACATAGGCTTCCTGAATAATGCTTGGCTCGTGTAATGTTCCAATACCTTTTACAGTTGTAATTTCACTATCATGTACAGTCGCTGTAAAAACTTGACAGGAGTTAACTGGTTTACCATCAAGCAATACCATACATGCTCCACATTCACCTTCTTC
>Ga0209692_10004373_pt1 | contig 12854 bp, 12 predicted proteins | sample tdDd472_FD_187129 | JGI IMG/M metagenome (GOLD analysis project Ga0209692, IMG submission 187129) | Marine sediment microbial communities from the Atlantic coast under amendment with organic carbon and nitrate - tdDd47.2 (SPAdes)... | ecosystem: Environmental > Aquatic > Marine > Coastal >...
CGTAACAAATATCCTCTTTTGGCGGCTGTTGAATATGGGGGAAACGCTTCTTGAGGATTTGTACGACCGTTTCACAATCATTGACGCTCAAGGTGGTCTGAGTGAGGAAAATGAGGCGATCAGTTTCTGGCTCGGTTAGTGATTGGACGACTCGTTCTACCTTTTCAGGAGTGTCCGGCTCGATGATGGTAATATGGTCGGGAGCTTCGCCAAAGGTTCCTTTCACCTCGACGTGATCGCGGTGTCCGATTAGAAAAATGCGAAAGCCTTTTTTCGCGAACCGAATGGCTTCCAAATGAACTTTCGTGACTAGCGGGCATGTTGCATCAAGGCTCTTTAAGCTCTTTTGGCTGGCTATGTCCCGAATTTCTGGGCTGACACCGTGTGCCGAAAAAATAAGGCGACTTCCCTCAGGTACTTCCTGCAGATCATTGACGAAGATAACGCCCTTGGCCATCAGGTCCTCGACTACCCTGCGGTTGTGAACGATTTCATGGTGAACATATAAAGGCGTGCCGTAGGCTTCCACGGCCAGTTCCACCATTTTGATTGCTCGGTCTACTCCGGCACAGAACCCATTGGGTACGCATAACACCAGCTCCCTCACATGCGCCTCCTTTTGAAACATTGGCCCATCAATGTACCACAAGAACCAAAAAATGCAATTCAACCGGCTTGCTCGGGCGCGACTTTGGCCAGGGCCGAGCTTCAGTTTTTAGTGAACCCTTAATAGATTCGGATAATTCGATAACTCTTTTGATGGATAACGGTCTAATTCAAATGGTCCAAAAGGACATCAGTTGGACGGGCGACACGCCTTTAAGGCTTTCCGTCACCATTGAGTTATCACGTTCGGGTGTAACGTTTGAGTTGTGGTGGGGCTGCATCTTAAAGTCTTGTGTGGTCTATAAGTTAAGAAGTACTATGGTTGGCGTTACGTGGTGGTTATGATGGATTGCTGACCTTCAACTAGGCTTAAAAAAGAACTCAATTGGCTGTTGGTAGACATCGAATGCTCCACTCTTCTTTTCAGACTAGCCGATCTCGAGATCCTGCAAGCTGGAATTGCAACTTTCCTGCTCAATCAACTTCTTATATAATGTGCCAGACCACAGACTTTGGCTGGTAGCCTTCAGGAGTTATGAATGAAACGCACAATTAACATGTTACAGGAGTTTTCACTGCCTCTTATTGCCGGTGTCCTTGTTGCCCTCGTTTGGGCCAATGTGAACCACCACGGATATGAACACTTCCTGCATTACCCCATTTTTGGTCATGATTTTACAATTCTCGGCCACGAACTGAATTTCCATTTCCTTTTTAACGACATTTTTATGGTGTTCTTCTTTGGAATTGCCGCAGTTGAGATTACGCAATCCGTTATTCCCGGTGGATCCCTGAATCCAATCTCTAAAGCCATCAATCCGTTGATGGGTACACTGGGCGGCGTTCTCGGCCCCGTGGGTGTCTTTTTCCTGCTCTGCGCGATCCTTCCTCTGGATTCCGTTTTAACCGAAGGAGTCACGCGTGCCACGATCCTCAATGGCTGGGGAATCCCAACTGCCACGGATATTGCGCTTGCCTGGTTGGTCGCACGGCTTGTGTTTGGAAATAAGCACCCTGCTGTTTCCTATCTCTTACTGCTCGCAGTCGCTGATGACGCAATTGGGCTCGGCATTATCGCCGTCTTTTATCCAGACCCCAATCACCCAGTTGAAGTTTACTACCTTGGCCTGACTGTATTGGGAATGATTATTTCCTTCGCCTTCCGAAAAATGGGTGTCAAGAGCATGTGGCTCTATCTTCTTTTTGGCGGCGTTCTCTCCTGGCTCGGTCTCATTATGGCGCACCTTCACCCGGCCCTGGCCCTGGTGTTCATCGTTCCTTTCATGCCTGCCGATACGGATCCCTCACATCATCATGATGAACTCTTTGAGGATGAAGAACATGATCACTCCACTCTGGTCGACTTTGAACATAAGTTCAAGCTTTTCGTTGATCTGGGACTGCTGGGCTTCGGTATCGCCAACGCCGGTGTGGTGTTCTCCAATATGAATGTGGTCACCTGGATCATTCTAGCTTCACTGCTCATTGGTAAAACGGTTGGTATCACCCTCTTTGGTTTTGGCGCCCAGTTGATGGGCTCTAAGCTTCCAGATGGAATGAACCTGAAGTCACTGGTCATCGCCGGAATGGTTGCAGGACTCGGACTGACGGTTGCTCTGTTTGTTGCCGGTGAAGCTTACACACATCCTGGTATCCAGGGTGCTGCAAAGATGGGGGCGTTATTCTCGGCTGCTGCCGCAGTCATAGCTCTGGTCTTTGGTAAGTTATTCAAAATCGAAAAAATGGACTAATTCGACAATTTTCTTCATTCGCAACAGGCAGGCTCTATAATAGGGGCCTGCCTGTTCTGTTTGGAGGAAACCTATGAGACCTAGTTTTGAGGCAATCTACGCCCACATGGCCGAGATTATCGCCCAGCGTTCCACCTGCAAACGACTGAAAGTCGGAACTGTCATCACCTCATTGGATTTTAGGAAGGTGCTCGCAGTTGGCTATAACGGCAACGCAACAGGCCTGAGCAACAGTTGTGATCGAGATGAACCTGGCAATTGTGGCTGCCTTCATTCGGAGGAAAACGCGGTAATTAATTGCGATGCACCGCGACACGTTGAAAAAGTGGTTTTCGTCACCCACCTTCCGTGCACCGCCTGTGCCAAACGCCTGATTAATCTTGGAAATGTCAAAAAGATCTTCTATATCCACCACTATCGCCTGAAGGATTCCATGCGTATCCTCGAAGAGGTGGGTATTACGCTTTCCCAAATCGCGCCGTTTAGATCCGATAAAGAAGAACATGCCTGAATGGTTCGACCGCATCGTTTTGGGCCCATACGGCCTGTTGACGGCTCTTGTCCTTGGCATGTTACTTGGCGGCTTCATTCTGGTCAAGTTGATGAGAATGATGGAGGTCAGGCGAGGGCGACGATTTCGCCGTAGAGGAAAGCGTGCCGAAAGAATGGCTGCTAAGCTGCTGAAGAAAAATGGGTTTAGTGTTATTGAGAAAGAACCGCATATCCGCTCTGATCTCCTTATTGACGGCGAGCTTGAATCCTTTGATATCACTCCGGATTTCCTGGTTGAGAAAGCGGGACAATCCTTCGTTGTGGAGGTCAAGAGTCACGGCGAGTGGTCCCTGATCAATCAGGCAGGTGTACGAAGACAGCTGGTGGAATATGTTTACGCAACCGGCCTTCCTTGTATCTTGCTGACGACCATGGACAACAGCATGCTTGAGATTCAATTTCCGCCTGAAGCAAAGGTGGAATTACCAAATGGCTCGACGAATGGATAACCGATTGGCTCGATGAAAGGCATTTCCAAAAGGCGTAGTCAAAGGCTTTGCCAAACGGCTCTCCAATTGGCTTGCCAAACGGCGGTTAATCCCCTTAGAATCATGTTAGAAATTCACACCTTACGTCCGTTCAATCGTTGAAGGGAATAAGTGTAAAAGTCTGGGTCTAATTTTGGGTGTCTGCATTGGCAAATGTTTAGCTCGAAATTGCATGGAATCTGTCATGCAAAAAGTCTATGACCTTCATAGTTCGATGGGGATATTGGTCCCATAAACTTGCCGCAGAAGAGCATTTCAAATGCGATCCAGCACGAACACCAAACTTAAGAACTCAGTTTGCCGTATGACTTAACTGAGGAAATTTTAGGGGGGGATCTTATGAACAAATTGCGTTTACTCATGACGCTGCTTTTAATGGTTCAAGGCGCATTATTTGCCGCCGATTGGCCACAATTTCGAGGTGTTAATCGCGACGGTGTTTCTTCAGAAACCGATCTATTAAACGCGTGGCCCGAAAACGGGCCCAAGGAATTGTGGCGGGTGCCACTTGGACCTGGTTACTCTGCTGTATCCAGCTCCAAAGGAAAGCTATACACCATGTACGGTACCGAGGTTGAGGGCAAGGCGACGGAGGTTGCCGCCTGTTTCGACCCCAAAAACGGTCAGCAGATCTGGCAGACGGCACTTTCTGAACAGTACGATACGGAATTCGGCAATGGACCGCGCTCCACACCCATTATTCACAACGGCACAGTAATCGTTCTCAGTGCGCGGGGAGATCTTGCGATGCTCTCCGCCGACAAGGGCGAGGTCATCTGGAAAAAGAATCTACCCGAAACCTTTGGGTGTCAAATACCGCGATGGGGCTTTGCGACCACGGGTATTGTGGATGGAGATCTCTTGTTGATTCAAACCGGTGGGCCTGAAGGCAAAGCAATGGCCGGCCTGAAGTTGGATGACGGGTCGACTGCCTGGAGTTTCGACAATAGTATGGCTCTCTACAATTCACCTCTGGCCTTTGACTGGAAAGGCAAGACGCACTACGTTTCCGTCGTTTGGGAACGCATTGTCTGTTTTGATCGTGAGGGTAATGAAGTATGGGATACACCCTGGCCAAAAGGTGAGACGCACGCCATGCCGATTTTTATTCCACCGAATAAGCTCTATGTTTCCGGTGCCCAGCCAATCGGTGCCAAGCTGTTTGAATTGCAGGAGAAGGATGGAAGCGTTGAGCTTCAAGAGAAATGGGCAGTCAAAAGCCTGCGCAATCATTTCAGCTCTTCGGTTTACCACGAGGGCTATCTCTATGGTTTTGACAATGCGACCCTGAAATGTATTTCGGTGGAAGATGGCTCGTTGAAATGGTCGAAGCGTCGTTTGGGAAAAGGCTCGCTCATATTTGCCGATAACATGCTCTACGTGCTGTCGGATCAGGGCAAGTTGCTATTTATCGAGGCAACACCTGAGGCTTATCGCGAAAAGGGCGCCGTTCAAGCATTGAAGGGGCGTTGCTGGACAATGCCGACTCTTTCTCAAGGCAAACTCTATCTGCGGAGCCATGATGAAATGGTCTGTTACGATGTCAAGGGTTAAGGGGGGTTGAAATGATACGACGTGTATGTTTGTGTTCCCTTTTTACGCTGATGTGTTTTGGAATGGAGGTAGACGAGATCATCTCCAAACATATCGAGGCACGTGGTGGTACCGAAGCTTGGCAGGCGGTAAAGACCCTAAAAGTTAAGGGTAGTTACCATGCATTCAGTGTGGTTTCTCCTTTTGAACTCATTCGCGAACAGGAAGGATCTCGCTATTTCTTCGACTCAACTCAAAATGGGAAAAAGGTTGTGATCGGTTATGACGGGACCGAACTTTGGTGGCTCAACCGCTGGTTTGGAAAATCGGCTACACCAATTTCAGGGCTCGACAAACAGGTGTTGATGCGTGAAGTGAACGATTTTCCCAGCCCATTCTTTGGCTACAAAGAAAAGGGTTATGAGGTGAAGTTCCTGGGCGAGCAGGACTTTGATGGTCTGTCGACCATTGGTTTGAAACTCAAGCGCGATGATGAGAGTGAGGAGACCTGGTATCTGGACCCTGACACGTATTTAGAGGTGGGTTATGATGCCAAAGGTTCCGATTTTGGGATGCCCCAGCCTTCGCGTACCTTTTTCGATGAGTTCCAAAAAATAGAAAACGTCATGATCCCCTTCGTTATTGAAACCCAGTTCTACACACGCAGTCGGATTCTGATGGTTGATGAGGTTACACTCAATGACTCTGTGGATAGGGAAATCTACCAACGTCCCCTCCCCATGGGGATTGAGGAAATAAAACACATGGTCGGCAAATTCAATGTTAACTCCGAGAAGCGCCAGAGTCCCAGGGGGCCTTTTAACAAGGTCTCTTACCAATCCGAAATCACTAAGCGCGTCGATGGGGGTATGTTGGAAGAGTTTTTTACCGATGCGGATGGAAATGAAACGATTCGAACCTTTTCTTTCGACACAGGCTTGGAGGTCTATCGGGTTACGCGGGTTGGCAGTTCCTCCCACCACATGCTCGTCATGCAAGGCACGAGGAACGAGGAACAGAAAATCGTGGTGGACAGTTTGGCTGGCCACTCATCCTTTAAAACGGACGATTACGAGGCCAACTTTCGCTTGACGCTGTCGGAATTCACCGCTGATGGGTTTAAGCTCATCAATGAGGCATCAGTCGACGGCGGCGAAAACTGGTTTGAATTGGAAAAGGCTACCTATACTCGAGTTAGCGAGTAAGACGGAATCGGCAAGGTGAAACCACCGCGAAAATTACGCTGCTGTTTTCATCTGGAAAAATCTGAATAAGTGATATTAGAAGAGCGATTTAGGTAAATAATTGGTTAGGTCGCAATTCGTGTTTTTACTCCTGTTTGGAGCCATGTATTCACACTAGCACGCGAAGTTCATGCATTGGCTCCAAATAGGCGCAATAGGAAACAGGTCCCATTAACTTCGAGATCTTTTCTTAGCTATTCTTTATTCCTCAGGAATAGTGAATAAATACTGCAATCACCAGAAAAATGGCCGATAAGGCCATGAGTTGTAGAAACAAGGGCAGCATGAATCTCAGCCACTTTCCGTAGGGGATTTTGGCCAGCGATAGCATCGCCATGAGAATGCCACTGGTGGGGATGATGGAGTTACTAAAACCGTCGCCACAGGTGAAGGCCAAAACCGCCGTTTGGCGTGTGATGCCTAAGATGTCTGACAACGGAGCCATCAGAGGCATGGTGACTGCGGCCTGTCCGGAACCTGAGGGAATCAAGAGATTCAGAGTGGATTCGAAACACAACATTCCGATAACAGCCACATAGCGTGGAACTTCCGATAACAGGCTTGCGGCTCCGAAAACAATGGTGTCCATGACCTGACCTTCTGTCAGGACAACGGAAATGCCGCGGGCAAAGCCCACCACGAGGGCTGCAACCACCATTTCTTCCATACCCTTGACGAAGGCTTTGGCGCCCTCATTCAGGCTCAATTTCCCAAGTTTCATCGTTACGATGCCCATCAGGAAGAAGCCACCTGCCATGTCGGACATCCACCAGCCATATTCCTGAACAGCAAATAAAATGAAACAGAAAATGGCACCGCAGATAAGAATGATCCATGTGTGTTGAGTCGAATAGGGGATTTGTTTGTCATGATCGGAGTCCAATTCGAAGGGATCGTCTGGCATTATAGACAATGAAGGGTCGCGCTTGACTTTGGCGCCATAGCGCAGAAGATAAATGATCCCTAGAGTGATGGCACAACAGAAAAAGACGATGCGCAGAGGAATCCCGCTATTCAGGGGTAATTCGGCGATGCCCTGGGCCACATTGACCGTGAAGGGATTTGTTGTGGAGGCCGCAAAGCCCACTTGCGCGGCAATAATAACTAGCCCCATTCCGTAGATCCGAAACGATCAAGAAAATAGGTATGAGTGGAATAAATTCTTCGCCCATTCCAAGCGTTGATCCGCCAATGGCCATGACCACCATTAGAACAATGGTAAGGAGGGGCCCCTGGTCTTTCAAATGATCCATTAACTTGCCAAGGGACGCAGTGATCACCCCCGTTTTCTGGAGAATGCCGAATGTCCCGCCTATGATGAAAATGAAGAATATGATGTCCGCGGCTTTCTCCAGTCCTCGAGGTATGGCCGTCAAGAAACTCTTGATGCCAACAGGCGACGCCTTGCCCTCCTCCTGTTTCCCAAGGATGAGGTTTTCGACCGACATGTGCTTTTCCATGGGTTTGAACGTCCCAGGAACCAGAAGAGTACGCTCCTTTCCCTCTACCAATTTCACCTGGCGGTCATAGCTTCCCGATGGGATGATCCATGTGAAAAACGCAGATATGAAAATGACAAGAGTGAGTAGTACAAATACATGTGGTACCTGGAATTTTTTCTTACCTTCGGTCATGACGTTACTCCAATAATAAAGGATCCGAACCGGACAATTAAAAGGAGGATTCTAGCGCATGCACCCGTAGTCGTCCAGCCTAGTGCCGGCCATTTCATGTGTTCCAAGGTACCAACAGGATGGCATTCTGATATTGCATGCCAAAATCGCGGTGAAAGTCGACTGAAGCCTGCCATAAAGAACCTTTTTAGGGTGAAACCGTATGCCTCTTTCGAGGTGATCTATGTTTCTTTTGTCATGTTTCCTGTTTCTGGCTGAACCAAACTTGCGGTTTAATTTGGATGAACTGGATATTCAACTTTGGCCGCGCTACTTCAATAGCGGTCACCGAATCGCTGTGTCAAACGACCATCATATGATGGTAATTGATCCATCCGAACAGCAAATGGTGCTGATTCCACCGTCCTCACAAACTGGGATTCGAATTGGGCGACGCGGTCAGGGCCCCGGAGAATTCAAAGGATTGGATTCAATCACTTGGCTAGATATTGACCAGGTTTTTGTGGCCTCTGATCGCAAGAATAGACGAATCTCGATTTGGAAAAAAGATGGGACCCTGGTGAGGGAATACGCCATCGCGGAATCGCTTCGCAACCCCTTGTTTTTGAGTGCTGACACCTATTGCTTCATGCGTAAATTCAGTGAAGACCAGTCGACATTTTTAAGGGCTGTGAGGCGACAGGAGTCATTGGCGCAGGAGCAGATCTTCTACGAAGCGAAAAGGCGTCGAAGACAACTCAATGTAGGATGGGACCCAACCCTTGTCTTTGGCGTGGATTCCCAGATCATGGCGCTGAATGATGGAACCAAACCGATCATCGAAATCTTTGACTTGAAAACAGTGCAGAAATGCGGGCAATTTGAACTCAAGGTCAAACGAGTCCCTATTGCCGACAGCTATTATCAAGATTATGTTGCGCGAACTCGTGACATCAATCCCGAATTAGTAAAGCACATCAGCCGACCGGATTTTTGGCCCTACACCAACAAAATTCTCATTGATTCCCACCAACGCATCTGGGTTTTCCTGCATCAACAGCATTTTGGGGAGCACACCGATTTTAATGTTTACGATCGGAGTGGGGAGCTCTTGTTCACCAACGAAGTGATGGGCTGGGCTCAGGCCATTCGTGGCGACCAGCTCTATATGGTTCATGCCGATGAAGATGAAGAGCTCTTTCTGTGCCGTTATTCCATCTCAAAAGAGTTTGGGATTCGCTAGACAAACCTGTTTAACGGCTTTGAACATTTTGTTTAGGACAGGTATGTATAAAGAACTCCCACCCCATTCAATTTTCTTGAGAGTGTGCAGCGGCCTTATGTTCATTTTGTACAGATGGAGTCTTTTTTGGCGTCTCTTGCCGGGAAATATGCGGGCAGGATGCCCGCACCACGTTGCCTGCACTACGTTGGGTGGACTAAATTTCCCTTCTTTTTCTACGGAATTCTCGGGTTTATTTTTGTTCTATACGGTTGCCTAATTCCACCTGGCTCGATTTGCTAAGACAATGTCCCAGAATTTCCCAACTCCTGATTCGGTTTTTCACGTAAGGCATGACTGTTTTTTAAAACCCGTCGTTTTTTTCGCACTATTTTTATCTTGTTCCGGCAAGTTCAACGCATGATGCCATGTTGAAATGATGTGTTACTTGGATTGGCTCCCAATCGTGATCATTCGAAACTAGAAAGTAGAAAACGGTGTTAGGGCGCCTTTGTGCTTCAATGCAATGGCTTTGCTTTAGTTTTGGCTTCCAATCAGTCTGAAAAGGGGAGCTGGGGAATGCTGAAGTATCCTTCGGGAAATGAGACCTCTTTTGAAAAGGCAGAGAACAGGAAGCGCGTCTTTTCCCCTTCGCTCGAGATGTATTCGATGCTCAGTGGGACCCAGTTTTCCTGAAATCGCATTTCGAGGTGATAACTGTCGTCTTCACGGGGGCGCAATCTGAATGTTTCTGTACCATCTTCGGTCTTGATGCGGTCTACAAGAAAATGCTGACGCAAATCCTCGCCAAAGACGAGTGCCCGAATAAGGGGCTCATTGCGAATTTCCTCGACTTGCGTGTCGGAGTGGGTTTCGGCCAGGTAATCCACTTCGCGGCAGAGTTCGCCATCGCTGACGACCAGTTTCTCTTCACCCTCCACATAGACCATTTTGAATTTGCCAGGCTGCTGGACGGAGAGCGAGCCTTTGGCCCGGGTAGTTTCCAGAAACGGACTCTCGGTTATTTGGGTAAATTCGGTCTCATAGGCATTCAAGGATTCAAAGAACTTGAAAAAAGACGCAGCCGTTGTCGAGTCCAGCTGCAGCATAAGGAGCCAGATCAGGATGGGCATGTGAATTTAGTTTCCTTTTTCAATATCGATTTCTAAGTGAATTCGGATTTCTTTTTTCCCGTCAGGAAGGTCGTGGGCCTGGGCTTTGACGAGCTGCGTGTGAACCACATTGTTCTTTTCGTCCACCAGGATGCAATTCAATTGGGCCGTGTTGAAGGGCAGGGGCGAGGTCATTTGGATCTTATCGACCTTCTTACCCTTGTTCACATTGGTGAGGAAATTATCGAGAATGTCTGTCTTTGGCTTGCTCTTGCCCGACTTTCGAGTTGTGATTCGCGTGAGGTTCGCGAGCTCGTCCAGGTGTGATTTCGACGTTTTGTTTTTGGCTTTGGCCTGCGGCATTTCAATCTCGGGATCTGACACATCGGGAAGTTCTTCGGCCGCTTTTTCAAATTGTGCGGTATTGGTCTCGATTGCGTCCATGGATGGAGGCATTGGCGGAGTCTCTTGAACCTCAGAAGCTTCCATGTCGAGCAGCATTTCTTCACTGGTTTCGTCCCAATCTTCAGGAGGCGCTTCTAGCTCTTGGCCTGGGAACGAGGGATGATCACTGCCAACATTTGGGAACGGAGCGGCGTTTGGATCTTTTACCGTTTCGTCCAGTGAGGGGATTTCCATCTCCAGGCTGTCCAAATCGCCCTCTTCAATGGCGTCGAAGCCTTCATCGTCCACATCATCTGTGTCTTCATCGGAGTCTGCTGGAAACTCGAAATCGAGCTTCAATTCATCCTCCGATTCGGACCAGGATTCCGAGTCGACCGCGAACTCGTCGGTTGCGTCAATTTCAATTTCCGCACCTTCAAGGTCGACATCTGAAAGGTTTACCGAAGGAAGACTGGAATCGCCAGGCTGGGGTGGTGTGCCGTAATCGGTGTCGCCCATTTTGAATGCGGGCAGACTGTTTTCTTCGGGAATGGTGTCATCGATCGAATCAGGGATGCCTCCAGCTCCACTGGCATCAATGGTGTCATCCGTGATTTCGTCGAGGTCCAGGCTAGGCGTCTCACCGGGATCCTGTTCTTCGGTCTGAAGCTTAAACGAGACGATATTCTCGCGCTTCTTGCGTTCCTCCTGGTCGACTACTTTTGTTTTTAACTTCAAAAGGGTTTGACGAGAGATTTCCTTCAGCGTTTCAAATACACCATCACCCGTAAGCGCCGAACTCTCAATGGATACATACCTTCTGTCGGGGTTGAGGCCCATTTCCAACTCGTCTACCGAGCTGATGTTCTTTAAGTCGCGTTTGTTGTATTGGAGCACAATTGGCGTTTGATCAATGGGAATGCCCAATTCGGTAAGGTTGTCCTTTAAGTTTTGAAAACTCTCGATGTTGGCGTCGAGCATGGGGGCCTGAGAATCGGCCACGAATACGATACCGTCCACTCCTTTCAGGACTAGTTTTCGGGTGACATTGTAAAAAACCTGACCCGGAACCGTGTAGAGTTGGAATTTTGTTTTAAATCCGCCGATAACCCCGACATCAATGGGAAGTAGATCGAAGAAAAGCGTTCGATCCGTCTCTGTTTCCAGGCTGACGATCTCCCCACGCGAGGCGGGAGTGGTCCGGTCGTAGATCAGTTTTAGGTTGGTGGTCTTTCCACACAGCCCTGGACCATAATAGACAATTTTTGCAACCATCTGCATGGCCGCGTAATTGAAGAAAACCACGGGGCCGCTCCTTTACAAAGCGAATAATGGATGGAGCATAACATACTTTTAACAGGTATTTTAAGAATAAAATCAAGTTTCGGCCCGTTCATGACCTGGTATACAATGGGCGCCGAGGAGGTTCCGTGGGTCGTCCCTTTTGTTATCGCTGCCATAGGGCGCAAGAGCATTGTCTTTGTGAGTTGATCACTCCCATCCACAATAAGCTGCCGGTCTACATCCTGCAGCATTTCAGGGAGCGATTTCACCCCATTGGCACCGCGCGTATCGCCAAACTGAGCCTTAAAAACTGCCATATCACCGTGGCACACAGTGGCTTTCCCAGTCAATCACAGGGCAAGGATGGACCCAAGCGAGTCATTGATGAAACGGACCTGCACACGCCGATGCAACTGCCAGGGGGAACGGTGGTGCTCTACCCTTCGAAACAAGCGAAGCCCATCGAACATGTTGAACGGCCCAACGCGCTCCTGGTCCTTGATGCGACTTGGTCGCATTCCAGACGAATCTATTACGAAAACCCCTGGATTCAAGAGCTTCCCCATATTGCACTTTCGCCGACTGTGCCCAGTCGTTACCTGATCCGCAAGGAGCCTGCCTTTCACTGTATTTCGACACTCGAGGCCATTGCAGAAGCGCTTAAAGTTTGGGAACCAGAATTGGATCTTTCCCCCGCCATAGATGTTTTTGATGCCATGATCGCTAGACAGGCGCGCTATTGCCCTCCAGTTACCGATTAGACCTCTTGCCTTTGGTTTTCAGTGGTCTATTGCCGTTTTGATTCCCAAAAACTGCTATTCTTGCTTGAACGAACTATGGCGAATCGGCTTCGGGTAAAAGGGTGATGCGAGAAGGACGTTTCCACGCCTTGCCCTTCGGTTCTTTGGGAAGGCCTGTCACGGCAAATGGCAAGGTTCGGAACACGGCCCTGACACCTTTCTCTGACGGTTCGAGTGCCATATTATGAGTTGTGGCGAGATGGATTTCCGATTGAAAACCACAAAAGAAGAGGCCTTCGCCTTGATCGGGCGATGGCGAAGGTTG
>Ga0209692_10004374_pt1 | contig 12853 bp, 16 predicted proteins | sample tdDd472_FD_187129 | JGI IMG/M metagenome (GOLD analysis project Ga0209692, IMG submission 187129) | Marine sediment microbial communities from the Atlantic coast under amendment with organic carbon and nitrate - tdDd47.2 (SPAdes)... | ecosystem: Environmental > Aquatic > Marine > Coastal >...
AGAAGCATATGAAAGATTATTACTAGATGTTATGAAAGGTGATAAGACTTTATTTACACGATGGGATGAAGTTGAAAATTCATGGAGATTTATAGACTCAGTCAATAATGCGTGGAAAGATAAAAAGACTGACTTCCCTAACTATGATGCTTATACCTTTGGTCCAAAAGCTGCAGATGAACTGCTACAAAAAGATGATAGAGAGTGGATGAATGATTATTGAGGTAAAAGATGAAAATATATGATATATCCATGTTAATAGAACCAAATATGATGGTTTATAAAGATAAACCTAGCAAAAAACCAGTATTTAAAAATGTGGCTAACCACGAAGATAGTACCCATTATGAAACTAAGGTAGAGCTGGATATTCATTGTGGAACTCATATAGATATGCCGTTGCATATGCTAAGAGATGGGAAGACAATGGATGATTTTGATTTTACTAGGCTTATTACATCCTGCAAAGTGTTTGATTTAACACATTTAAAAAACAATTATATTTGCGCAGAGGATATAAAGCATTTTAATATTGAGAATGATGATTTTATAATATTTATAACCAATAATTCCTATTATGATAAGTCAAAAGGTTTTGATTATGATTTTGTATATGTAGATGAATCTGCAGCTAAAATTCTAAAGCATAAGAAAATAAACGGAGTTGGGATTGATGCATTAGGCATAGAGCGAAGCAAGCATAATCATCCAACCCATAAGCTTTTATTAGAAGATGATATAATTATTATGGAGGGATTGGAGCTAAAAGACATTCAAGAAGGGGAGTATCAGCTGATAGCACTACCAATTAAATTAAAAGGTACAGAAGGTAGTTGGGTGAGAGCTGTGTTAATAGAAGAGTAAAAAAGAGCCTGATATTCTCAGGCCTTTTTTTGTGAGTATTTCATTATTCATGTAGTTGTTTTTGCTTTTCTTCCTTTTTCACTTTTCTTTGTTTATTACCTTTACTCATAAGATATATTCCTATACCAAACAAGAATATGGCAGGAATGATATTCCTGAATACATAGTAGTATTCCTGTCTGAATATTCGCATTATAGGCAATGAATACCAAACGGTTTGAATGGAAAGAATTGCTCCTAGACCAATTAGTATTGCACCAACCCAATAACCATTTGTTATGATTTTTTTTACTGAGTCAAGACCTTCTACTATACTTTCATCTTCAACGGTCTTACCTGCTTGGATGTTTCTTAATATGTTATACCCATCGAAAAAACTATAAACGTATAATACAACCATGATAGGACCTATTATAAATCCTAAGTTCACTAAAGTTGCTACTCCGATTAATAGGCAAAATGATAAAAGTAATTGAACTCCTCGTTTCATTAGGCCTAAATACATGTGTGCACATCCTGGTACTAAAGACAGTATAAACATGAAAAATCTATTTATGTTTTGATTATTTTCTCTGTCCATTATTTTCTCCTTTATTTTTCTTTTTTAATTATTTCAATATCAATTAATTCTTTTGCACTTTCAATTATATCTTCACATTTTTGAAATGCTTTTTGCGTAATGTTTTCATGCTTAAAAGCATAAGGAATATTATCCTGACCATGAACATCTTTTGTTGCTGGAAAAATATTCAGAATTATCAAAAGTAGAGAAGCTACTACACAGATTTGACCTAACTTAAAGAATGAATATTCTATTTTAGCTGTAGATTTTTGCTCTTCTTCTAATTCTTTGAGCTTGATAAATCTCATTGTACTTGTAACAAAACCATCAGGTGCTTTTTGTTTCTTTAGTTCAAATAATTGCTTTTCATAATCCATAACACTTTTCCTCCATACCATACCCTAGCATCAAAAGATTTGCTTTTAGTTTTGATTTAGCTCTATAAAGCTGTGTTTCCACAGTTCTTGCAGGTAAATTTAATATCTGACCAATTTCTTTTATAGATAAATCCTGCATGTATCGTAATACTATTCCAGTTACATATTTTTTATTAATGCAGTTTAAAGCTTTGTATAATATGTCCTTATCTTCTAGTTTTATTACATCCAAATCAACGGATATATTACTTTTTAAGCTTTCAGACATTTCATTGCTTATAGGTACAAATTTAGCTATGGTGCTTCGCCTTGCTTCTTTTCTTCTATAGGTTAAACATCTGTTTACAGTTATTCTATAAATCCATGTAGATAACTTTGAATCCAATTTAAATGAATTAAGGTTTTGATAGATAAGTAAGAAGACTTCTTGGGATATATCTTCTGTATCTTGAGCATTTTGGATAAAGGTATATACAGTTGAATAAACATTATGCTGAAACTCTTCTACAATTTCCTCATATGATTTATATCCTAGTTTATATAACTTATTATTTAAAGCTTCTCTGTCTACCATTTATCATCCTTTTTTATACCATTATTTTAACACAGTTTCTACCAAACAAGATATCTAGTGTCTAATAACATAAGCCATATCTGTGAACAACCTACTAAAATCGTACAAATGAATAGAATTCCCCATGCAGGCTTGAGCGTAGATTTGCTTTTGCTTAGAGATATTATCATTTTGCTTAATATAGTCTCTAATCCTAATAATATCATCATAGTAGGCCACAGGATATATATACCCCCTGCTATTTCATAACCTAGTTGATTAAGAACCAATAGCACACCTGCAAGAATAGAGGATAGTCCCATAGAATAGTAACCTACTTTTATGTAATCTTTATTTCTGTTTATTTCTTCAGTCAATTATATCACCTCACTTTTAAATTATCGCAATTGCTTTCATATGTTTAGATGCTATACAATGTAAATATCACTTCAAAAATAATAAAATACTTTTGATATTTTTTATATTATTGATATGGTACTAAAGTTAATGTAATATTAAATATAGAAAAGAAAGAGGAAGCAAAATGAAAAAAGTTAATTTCGGTGTAATTGGATTAGGTAGAATTGCAAATGATTTCTGTAATGATTTAGTTAAAAGTGATAATGCAAGGCTTTGTGCAGTGGCATCAAGATCAAAAGTAAAGTCTAAGGATTTTGCCAATAAATATGGAGCAGAAAAAGCGTATGATAGTTATAAACTATTAGTTGAGGATGAAGATATAGACATAGTCTATATTGCTACACCTCATGTGTTTCATAAGGATATATCTATTATGTGTATGGAAAGAGGAAAATCTGTACTATGTGAAAAGCCTGCTGGAGTAAATGAAAAAGAATTGCTAGAGATAATAGAGTGTGCAAAGCAAAATAATGTATTTTTTATGGAAGGTATGTGGACAAGGTTCTTTCCAATAAGTCAAAAATTAATAGAGATAGTGAAGAATAATGAATTGGGAGAAATTCGTCATATAGAAGCTAATTTTGGATTTGGCTCATGGAATGATATAAATATTAATAATGCTGAACATAGATTATTCTCTCCTGCATTGGCTGGAGGAGCTATTTTGGATGTTGGAATATATCCTATTGCATTTACTACATGGTTAAAAGGAAAAGCACCTGAAAACATTCAAACGTTTGCTAAAATTACTCCACTAGGAGTTGATGGAAACACAACTGCAATATTCAGCTATGATGATAACTGCTTGGCTATGCTGCAATGTAGTGTATGTCAGCAAACTTCAAGCTACGGTAGAATATATTTTGATAATGGAAGTATAGAGCTGGATAGATTCTATAAACCTTATTGTATGAAGATAACTCATAATGATGGTACTAGTGAGAATACGATTGATGATTATCAAAAGCTAGGATACCATGGGTTTATTTATGAAATAGAGCATGTTATTGAATGTTTAAATAAGGGATTAAAAATGAGTCCTTATTATACATGGGAGGACTCATTAGAAATTGTTCGGATTATGGATATTATGCGTAAGCAGATAGGTTTGATTTATCCGTTTGAATAAACAGGATATATTTATTTTTGGTATGTATTATCATTATAGAATTAGCAAAGCTTTTAAGCTAAAACTCATTCACTAAAACATTAAGCATTCTAAAAAAGCTATTTGCATGTATACTATCATTCCAAGGTGTTGCACCACACTTGTCTGATAATATAAATTCAAAATCCACATTGTTCTCATTTAGAACATCTTGTACACCATAATAAGGATTAGGATCATGCTTGCCGTGCATAAAGGTTATGGGGGCTTTAACATTTTTTATTGCATCTATCAGCTTTTTTGTCCTCCTTAGCTCTAGTATTTCCATAACAAGGGCAGATTTGTTATGAGAAAGTTTTGCGCTATCATGCTCATCATCAAATGAAGGACAACTTAGCAAAATGATATGTTTAACATATTTTTCGTATTTTTCAGCAAACAGTATAGCAATGAATGCATTAAAAGAGTGAGCTATGATAACAAAACGCTCTTTATGTTTTGACAGCAAATTATAAAGCCTTTCGGTTTCTTTTTGCAAGGTACTATTAAAAAGCTGTATGTTTATTACGTTATGATTTGCTTCTAAATTATCTGCAATAGGTGACAGCTGAGCTGTACTTTCACTTTGCAATATAACAATGCTATTTAGTTTTTTATTATCTTTATGTGTCATGTTATTTATACCATAATAGTTAGAGCATAATGCTTATATTTCTTTTAGTATTTCTTCTTTTCTTTTAGTATAATCCTCTTTTGTGATTAAATTCTTTTGCCATAGATCTTGTAGTTTTAGCAATCTGCTTTCAATTGAACTATATATTGTTTCAGTTTCTTCAATTACTTTTTGCTGCACAAGAGGGTCTTGAAATTGTTTCTTAAGTTCTTTAATTCTGCTTTCAAAGGCTTTGGTTTTCTTATTACCTATCTTAAATTTTATTGTATATGTTTTTCTATCTTTAGCAATGTAATCAATATACATTAAATTTATTAGTATATATCTACCATAAGAATCAACTTCTATCGTTTCATACCGTATATCTTCAATTTGAGAAATATGAAAACTGCCTAGCTTTTCATTGCTTTCATAAGAAGATGAATATAAATAAAGAACATCCTCATCTATTTTCAATATAGAATATATATTTTCTTTTCACAGGAATGATGGCCACCAAGATACTCTATATCCGAAAGGGTTACGTTCTTCCTTCTGTCTTCTAGGTACTTGTTAATTTCTAATTGATAGTGTTTTTTTGACTCATCTTCAAGATATTCTATTTCTCTTTTTTCACTTCTAGCTAGAGTTTTATATTTATATAATGGAACACAAAGAGCAACCATACCAACTAGCAATACTATTATATGAATACTTTCTTTAGTATCAAAGATATTTTCTATACTAACTGATTTTGAAAAAGATGATAGCCAAAATGATAGAACAAGTAATAATGATGTTAGTGAAACAGTTAAGACATTCCTGCTTAAGCTACTATACATACTATTTCTTTGCTCTTTATGCTTGTCGTCTATTTTAGGACTTATTGCTTCCATCATTATGCCTAGTGGGGTCATAGTATAGGCAAAATATGATACTCCTACAATAACACCGAGTATCATAAATGCACCAATACCAGCTCCAACAGTACCAATTTTAGTACCATAAGCAGCAGAATAGGTTAATATAGCAATAACAGCGTAAGCAATCCACATAATCCACCTCATATAAGTTTAGATAATAATTACTAGACTATCTTATATTGTAAATCCATATATATACTATCAGATTATTGTACATAATTAAATATAATAATGCTAAACTATACAATTATTATGATATAATAGTAACAAATTATGTACATAACAACAGCAAGAAATTAAATTAAGATTAATAGTTAAGAAAGGGATAGGGATGTCAGAAAATAAAACTATAAGCATTGGTAAAAAGTCCTTTATAATATCTTTTGTAATCCTATTAAGTTTAATGGTCTTAGTAGGAGTGCTTACAAGAGTTATTCCAACAGGACAATATGACAGAGTATTTGTAGAAAACAGAGAAGTAATAGATGAGACAACATTCAGGTTTGTAGATAATGCAGATAAACTACCTGTGTATAAATGGTTTACAGCACCATTTGAGGTACTAATAGGAGAAGATAGTCTTGTAATAATAGTAATAATAATCTTTCTGCTTTTTATTGGCGGTTCTATAAACATATTAAACCAATCTAATGTATTAGGTGCGATAATAGGAAAGATTGTGGTAAAATTCGGCAATAGAAAATATATGCTGATGGCTATAATGCTTTTGATTTTCATGGGATTTGGTGCATTTGTAGGTATGTTTGAGGAAGTTATCCCTTTAATTCCTATTGTTATTGCACTATGTTTATTATTTGGATGGGATAAGAAAGTTGGTTTAGGTCTTGTAGTACTAGGAGCTGGCTTTGGCTTTACTGCAGCAGTTTCCAATCCTTTTACTATAGGGGTTGCGCAGGAAATTGCTGAATTACCAATATTTTCGGGTGCTATTTTTAGATTAATTATATTTGTAGTAGTTTATACTATATTGTTTATATTTCTAAGGAACTATGCAAAGAGAACAGAAAATAATAACATTGCAAAAAAAGATAATGAAATAAATAAATACGAAAATCATGCAAAGGATAAAAAACTTAATAGAGCAGTAGCATGGTTCGTATTGATGATAGTAGTTTTGTTTGCAGTTTTAATATCAGGTTCTTTTATAAGTGGGATATCAGAAATTGCATTGCCTTTAGTAGGATTGGTATTCTTTTTTGGTGGAGTAGGGGCAGGGCTACTATCTGGTATAGGTATAAAGAAAACATTTAGAAGCTTTTTAGATGGAGCGCTAGAAATAGCTCCAGCTATTCTTTTAATATTAATGGCTTCAAGCATTAAACATATAATCAATAATGCAGGTGTAATGGACACTATTTTGTACTATATTGCAGAAATCGTTAAGAACTCTAATCCATATGTAGCTGTAGCTGTTTTGTTTGGTGTAGTTTTTGCAATGGATTTTTTAATTGGATCAGGTTCCGCAAAGGCATTTTTAATTATGCCGCTTATAGTACCTTTAGCAGATATTATAGGTGTAAATAGGCAAGTTATGGTGCTAGCTTTCCAATTTGGTGATGGTTTTAGTAATGTAGTATTTCCAACAAATCCAATTCTTTTAATTAGTTTAGGGTTAGCATCAATAAGCTATATTAAGTGGATTAAGTGGATATGGAAAGTAGAGCTAGTAGTACTACTAGTAAGTTTACTATTTTTAGAGATTGCAGTGTTTATAGGATATGGACCATTTTAAAGAGATTAAGCTTAGGCCTTACTTTTAATATTTTATAGAGCTTTAGTTTTAGATTTTATTTTAAAAGGCATTATTACAGTATGTAAGTAAAATGGATTGAAACACATGCGTAAGGGTTTGCATATTATGTAATAGAATAATGGATAGGAGATGATATTTAGATGAATTACGAAAATCATCCAAACGATGAAATGAATCAATTTGTAGAACAATATTTGGATAGACAATATGGAACTTATTCTAATGAAGATATGGAATTCCCTAACGATTATGAACTAGACAATCTCTATCATAATATGCACAGTGAATACATGAGCATGAACGGTACTCAAGCATATATCTCACAACCATTTAATAATCTTTTATGGTTTGCCCTTATAGGATCACTATATCGTCGTTTCCCATACTACAGGGGACGTTGTAGGTATGATAGGCGTTATTGCCGTGGTAGAAGGGGATACCCAGGTGGTGGATATGGTAGATACCCTGGATTCTCAGGTTGGTAAATTATTATTAATATGTAGGTACTACGAGCTTAACATTAGCTGAAGTACTTTATAATTATTTAAGTTTTACAAACAAATATTATAACTATACCTCGGTTCTGTATAATATCAACAAAATCGAGGTATTTATAAGTAAACTGTTTTATGTTTTTACTGACTTAAATGTTATAAAATCTATCTAAGTGGTATTAATTTATCAAGAAAATATCTACATTCATTATATGACTGTTCATCATCTATATATAGTATAACAGCATATCCCTCATTGTACTTTTTAGCATTTTGCAGCATTTCTTTATATATGTACATATCATTATCATTAATAAATGCATCTCTTTCTTTTTCTCTAATGGCCATATTTATTGAAAATGATTCAGTATATGGACAGAAATAGAATAAAGCTTTGTTCTTTCTGAATACTTTTAAAGAGTAGGCTTTATAGTATGTCCATTTATTATCAAAGTTCTCTGTTTGCTCCATTATAAGCTTATAATACTTATAACATTCTCCTAAAGAATCCTTTAGCATTTGGTCATTTGGTATTTGGGTCTTATCAGTAAATGCGTTCTCTCTCATTTTAACCTCTTTTCATCTAAATAGTTTAGTATAGAATAACTTCTGTTTTTTTAGTATTAATCTAACTTTTATTAATTTTGAAACGTAACACAGTTTTTAATTTTTCTGGTTCAACTTTTCTAAAATCACTTATATAAATCTCTCTATGAGTTTTTTCAATTCGTACATAATTTTGAGCCTTTGCATACTCTTCCATTTTATCAAAGCTTTCTTTTTCATTATCGTATGGACCAATGTGCATAAATGTGCAACAATAACCATCATCAAACTGACGTAAAGATAAATCTTTTGTTAACTCTAGTTTCTTTTTACTAAAAGCTAGTTCTTTTGCTGCATTAAATACTTCTTCAGTAACGAAATCAGGCTGCATTATGCCTATTGTCCACTTTAAATTATCTTTATTAAACTTTTCATACTTAATGCCATCTACTATGTCCCACACTCCTTCAAGAGGAGGCACAACATAATTAAAAAAGTTTGGTATCTTAAAGATTTCATTTTTATAGCTCATGCTTATTGTGTAGGATAGACCATATAATGCTTCTATAGACTTTGAGAATGATTCACTTGTATTAGGGTTGCCGGTGCCTTCAAGCACAGCATATTGTAATGGGGGTATTTCTATTATAGTAGGTTTTTTGCTTGATGGTGAATATATGTTTTTATACTTCTTTTTGAAATCTACTTTATCCATGTTAAGCTCCTAGTAATATATTATATTACAATTATACAACATTTAATATGACAGTAGTGTGTCACATTAAAGATTATGGATAAAACTATTAATTAGCTCTTTCAATTAATTCACTATATGATACAGTAGCTATATCTTCTTGATTTATATAACTAATAATTTCTTTAAACGTTTCTGTACTAACGTACATATCAGTAGAAGGTGGATTGTCTGATACTTTATGAAATATCAAAATGATATCTCTATCCCCAGATTTAGCTTTGTTAATTCTGTGCTTTATATTTTCGATGGATCTAGAACCATAAACATTTATTATTTCAATATTATGTACTATATTGTTTTCAGTTATATAAAATTCATTAAGAGAGCGTACTGCGCGAAAATTGTTTTTGATGGCCATAGAAACATGATTACTGTAATATTCTCCCCCAGGAACAATAATTATATTATTACCATGGATAAATCCGTAAGTTCTTAACAATATTCTATTAAACTTGTATTCTCTTAAAAGTCCCTTTTGGTCATACTCCAATTCTTGGTTATGAGTGTATGAGTGATTAAGGATTTCATAACCATCTCTATATAGTTTGCTTAATTGTTTGTAGTTCAAATATCCACTCTCACCTATTCTATTTCCAATTACAGCAGTACTGGCTGTGTAATCATACTCTTCTAAAATAGGGTATGCAACATTATAGACACATTCAAATCCATCATCAAATGTAATAGCAACATTTACATCACTATCTTCCTCCGCGTTAACCTTATTTGAAAATGTGTTGTATAATCCAACTTGAAATCTTGATAGAAGTACATCACACACGTTGCTTGTTTCTGGAAATAACTTAGGTGAAATTATCCAAACTATTATTATAGTTACAATAAGTAGTAAATTGAATTTTAATATAACTCTTTTCATAATGCACCCTTTGTTTCTGCAAGCATTACACTACGTTCTACCTTTTTCCATTCAGTCTTGTTTGTTAAGTATTTGATTGTCCCACTTAAATATACAAAAGAAAGAAATGGTTTTAAGAAAAATATATCTAAGATTACTGATATTATAAATTTCTTTTTATATGGATAAATATATCTTGTTGATATTACATATGCACAGGTAGAGTAAAATATGTTTATTATTGTACAAAATATAACTATAGTAAATGCAAACTTTATTTCTAAAGACGCAGCAATATATATTGTCAGCATCCATGGAAGCATACATGAAAATACCCCAATACATATTGCTTCAAATACAAGATAAAAACTAATGGGTTTTGTTAGGCAGGTAGATAGTAGAAATTTTGAATGATATATTATACAGTCAATAAATCCTTTTTGCCATCTTATTCTTTGACGGTATAAATCTTTCATAGTCTCAGGACATTCTGTGTAGCAAGATACATTTGGTAAGTAAGCAATTCTTTTTTTAGTCTTATGTATATATTGCTGAATTTTGATAGTTATGTCTATATCTTCACCTAGACTTTTTCTAAACCCTCCAACCTCAACAAGAACAGATTTTCTAAATGCACCAAAGGCACCAGAAATAATTGCTAGAGAGTTTTGTCTTGCTAATGATAATTTATATATAAAAAAACCTTTTAAGTAATCAAGAGATTGCATCTTAATTAGTATTCTCTTTCCTAAACTTAGTTTTTTCAGATAATCAGCTTCCTTAGCTTGAACAATATGGATAGCTCCACCTGCAGCTACTACGTTTTCATCACAAAATGCATTATTTAGACTAGTCAGGCAGTCAGGCATTAATAGACTATCAGCATCTAGGGTTATAACGATATCATTTTTACTTAACTTAATTCCCTCGTTCAAGCTCAAAGCTTTACCTGTGTTTGGTTTATGGATACAATAGAAGTTACCATATATATCTGACCTAAAACAATTGAATGGAGAGTTAGCTTTAATAGGAATTAAAGTTAACTTATCATTAAGAACTGATAAGGTATCATCTTCTGAGCCATCATTAATAAAGATAACTTCAAAATCACAATACTCTAGTTTTTTTAAAGCCTCTATTGTTTTACCAATACAAATACTTTCGTTGTAGCATGGTACTAATATTGAAAAACTATGATTTTTATGGGATTGCATTGTAGTTTTATGGTCCTTTTTTAGAGCAGTAAGTAAATGATATAAAGGAAAGAATGTAGTTAGTATTAGTAGCAATTCAATAAATATCATTTATTTTCTCCCTTTTATATAATTCATACGGTACAATTTTTACATAGTCTATTAATACTTTTGAAGGAAATACAGTATTTGCATCAGGTGCTCCTGGCCATACTCCCCCTATAGCAAAATTGATTATTAAATACATCGGCTCATCAGGTATATCTCTAGTTACTTGAAAGATCTGTTCATCATCTATGTACCAAGCTAAGCTTTCAGGTGTCCACTGCAGTGTATATGTATGATAGGCATCATAATCTACAATATTACTTTTATATGCAAATTTACGCTTTTCTCCATTGTGATAATGGTAAACAAAATATACAGTATCTGGTTTATGGCCTACAACTTCCATGATGTCAATTTCTGGATACGAAGTATCGTTGGCAGGAAGCATCCACACAGCTGGGAAGAACGATTTGCCCTCTGGATATTTTAACCTGACAGTTACTGTACCATATAGAAATTCAATCTTAGATTTTGTATTTACAAGTCCTGATGTATACAGCTTGTCTTCGTTTTTTGCGATTATTACTAAATTATTATCTTCAATAAAAACATTATCTTTTACATAAGACTGCATTTCTTTATTGTAATTATCTTCACGTTCCATGACATTCCAATAATACTTATTTAATTCTTGCTTATCAAAACCATCAAATAAGACTTTGTTAGGGTCATAAAATGATGATTCAACAGGAGTTAGCAGGGGTGACTCTTTGCGAATAATCACATTCTTTTGTTTAGATATAAAAACCATGTGTGGCTGCTTATGATGAATATATTTGTTTTCTTCTGTAAATGTATTTTTAAGAAAAACAGTTATTGTCATAATGAAAACAAAAGCAATAATTACAACCATTAAAATTTTTGATTTCATACATTACACCTCTTTTTAATAAGTAAATATTCTTTATTTACTTTTGTGTATTCTTTACTTTAGTAATTTTAGTTCCCTAATAATTTATTATGCTAATATCTATGATTATTTATACTTGCCTATTCGTATATGCTGAAATAAAACAAAATAGGACAAGTAACTCTTAAGGCTAAATATTGTTTGATATCCAAGTAAAATGTGGTATTATATAGTAAACAAAACAAACAAAGTAAATAAATAGAAAGGATATTAAGATGGAAAGTAAAAAAATTGTTTTTTATGATACAAAACCTTATGATATAACATCATTTGAGAAGGTTAATCATGATAATATAAAATATAAGTTTTTAGAAAGTAAACTTACGGTGGATACAGTTCCGCTAGCAAAAGGAGCAGATGCAGTATGTGCATTTGTTAATGATACAATAGACAAAGAAGTAATTGATGGGCTTTATGAGATGGGAGTACGCGTTGTTCTAATGCGCTGTGCAGGATATAACAATGTAGACATCCGTCATTCTTATGAAAAAGTTCATGTACTAAATGTTCCAGCATATTCACCATATGCTGTTGCAGAGCACGCTATGGCGTTGCTTTTGACATTAAACAGAAAAACCCATAAAGCTTATGCTAGAGTTAGAGACAATAATTTTAGCATTAATGGTTTAACAGGTATAGATCTTAATGGAAAGATTATAGGTGTAGTGGGAACAGGTAAAATTGGGCAAATATTTATAAATATTTGTAAAGGGTTTGGAATGAAAGTCATTGCTTATGATAAGTTTCCAAACCCAA
>Ga0209692_10004377_pt1 | contig 12841 bp, 9 predicted proteins | sample tdDd472_FD_187129 | JGI IMG/M metagenome (GOLD analysis project Ga0209692, IMG submission 187129) | Marine sediment microbial communities from the Atlantic coast under amendment with organic carbon and nitrate - tdDd47.2 (SPAdes)... | ecosystem: Environmental > Aquatic > Marine > Coastal >...
TGTATATAAAATATGACCTCAATGCCATCAGAAAACCCAATTTTAAGAAGTTGAAGGTCCACAAGAAGCTTGACACTTCCGTTGCTATACTTAAGCTCTTCCCCGGCATTGATGAAAAAGTTGTTAAGGCCATTCTTAATATTGATGGTCTTAAAGCAGTTGTTCTGGAGACATATGGCACCGGGAATGCTCATACCGATCCCGCTTTTATAGAGATACTGGAGGATGCCATTGCCAGTGGCCTCTTTATTGTGAACATCACACAATGCAAAGGCGGGGCTGTTGAGCATGGCAAATACCAGGCCAGCGTGCCCCTTTCAAAAGCTGGTGTTGCCAGTGGCATCGACATGACCCTGGAAGCTGCCGTAACCAAGCTTATGTTCCTCCTCGGACAGGGCTATTCAGGAGGCAAGCTTGAGCGTGCGATGCAGACCTCTCTGAGGGGTGAAGTAAGCTCGTGAGTTCCTGAGCCAGTGGCAGTTTCATAGAATGTTAATTTCAGCACGGTTTTTGCTGTAATGATAGGAAATATCATGCACTTAACCTGATATAAAATTATGCTTAGAATTTGCTCTATCTATTAATTTTTTATTACTTTAGCTGCCTGATTATTGGATTCGGCTTAGGCCTAGAACGATACAGGAGAGGTGGCCGAGCGGTCTAAGGCGCACGCCTGGAAAGCGTGTATGCGTCGAAAGCGCATCATGGGTTCGAATCCCATTCTCTCCGCAATTTGAATATTTGAGAATAAATATAATAGTAAAACTAACATTATCCAAAACGTAGAATTAAACAATTATTGGCTATGAAAAAATTAATTGCTTTTCTAACCATCGCAGGAATGCTCGTGTTTGCTGTATCAACAGCTTTTGCTCAGGAAATGGATGCAGAAAATGCTGAAGAAACAACTGACACTACAGCTGTTGAAACAACTGTCGCTGCTCAACCAGAAGCACCGGTGCAGACCATTGAAGATGAGCCTGTTGAAACTCAGGGTTTCCACCAGGTACTAAAAGAAAAATTTATTGAAGGTGATGCTATGTTCATGAGTTTCGTACTCCTGGCATTGATCTTCGGCCTGGCAATTTGTATTGAAAGGATCATTTATCTGAACCTCTCAACTACCAATACCAGAAAATTGCTAAACAAAGTTGAAAATGCCGTTGCTACAGGTGGCGTTGACGCTGCCAGGGAAGTTTGCAAAGACACCCGTGGACCAGTGGCCAGCATCTTCTTCCAGGGTCTCACCAGGTATGAGGATGGCCTTGCAGAGGTTGAAAAATCCATCGTTTCTTATGGTAGCGTTCTCATGGGAAGGCTCGAAAGCGGACTTTCATGGATCTCACTCTTTATTGCCATTGCCCCGATGCTCGGGTTTATGGGTACTGTAATTGGTATGATCTCTGCTTTTGATAACATTGAAGCTGTGGGTGATATCTCTCCAGCTATCGTTGCGGGTGGTATTAAGATGGCCCTGCTGACAACCGTATTCGGTTTGATCGTTGCTATCATACTGCAGATCTTCTACAACTATATTATATCTAAAGTTGACGGCCTTGTAAACGCCATGGAAGACAGCACCATTTCATTCATTGATATTCTTGCAAAGCACAAGAAATAAAACTTTGTTATCATGACAGTATTAGCATCAAAAATATTACGTATTTTTCTGGGAGTCCTCCTGGCAATATCAGCTTTGTTGGCGATCCTGTTCTTTGTGAATGTGATCTCTGATGATGTACTGATCTACTGGGGATACTTCCTGGTGATCCTAACTGCTGTGATTACGATCCTCTTCCCTTTTGTATTTCTTATTCTGAATCCCAAAAATTCAATTAAGATATTTATTGCAATTGGGCTCATGGTTGTCATCGCGATCATAGCATACTCGCTGTCGCAGGTAAACTTTACCGAACTTCAGCTTGAAAAGCTGGATACGACAGAACGTACAGCAAAATATGTAGGCGCAGGCTTGATCTTCACTTATATCATGGCAGCTCTTGCCGTGTTATCGATCGTCTATGCCAGTATATCAAAAATCTTTAAATAATCACAATTATGGCATCCAGAGAAGTACCTGAAATAAATGCCGGATCGATGGCGGACATCGCGTTCCTCCTATTGATCTTTTTCCTGGTTACCACAACCATGGACGTTGATACAGGGATTACTAGGAAGCTGCCCCCTCCAGTGGAGGACGAAAAGGATATTGACATCAAAGACAGGAACGTTTTTAAAGTGTTGGTGAGCAACTCTGACCGCCTGATGGTGGAAGGTAATGTTAGTGACATCAGCACCTTGAAAGAGGATGTGAAGGAGTTTATGCTCAATCTATCCAATAGCGAAGATCTTCCTGAGAAGGATTCCAGGTTCATTGAACACCTGGGGGATATTGAGGTTTCGAAAGGGGTTGTGTCTCTCAAGAATGACCGGGGGACATCCTATGAGATGTATATTAAAGTCCAGAATGAGCTTACCGCGGCTTTTGCTGAACTCAGAGATGAGCTATCACGGCAATATTACGGGGTAAAGTACACTAATTTAGTTAATGATGACCGTCGAAAGGCCATTCAATCGGCTATTCCTATGGCGATCTCTGAAGCTGAACCTGAAAATATAGGAGGAGGAAATTAATATGGCCCGTTTTAAGCAAAAAAAATCATCAGGTCCGCAGAAGATCAATACCTCCGCATTGCCGGATATTATCTTCATGTTGCTTTTCTTCTTTATGGTAACCACCACCATGCGTGAGGTTACGCTTATTGTAAAGGTAACTCCTCCGGAAGCAACCGAAGTACAGAAGCTGGAGAAAAAATCTCTTGTCTCTTACATTTATGTCGGTGTTCCTTTGAAGTCACAGTTTGGTACTGAGTCAAGGATACAGCTGAACGACGCATTTGCCACACCATCTGATATTTCTGAATTCGTTGCCGCTGAACGGGAATCCCGTGATGAGACAGACCGTAAATTTCTCACTAATTCAATTAAGGCTGATAAAGCTACCAGGATGGGAGTTATTACGGATATTAAACAAGAATTGAGGAAAGCAGGTGCTTTTAAAATCAACTATTCATCACGAAAAGTTGCAGAACTGAGCAATTAAAAATTCATACCTATATTGAGGGAGGCATCATTCAATGGTGCTTCCCTTTTTTTTGTTTTCATAATACCTGATCATGGAAGTGAGAACCACCACCATCACCAGGCTGGAGATGATCATAAATGCTTGAGGGCTCTCTCCTATAGTATCAACACTGGTGCCAATACTACCACGTTCATATAACCATGCAGCAACCACTGCAATGCCGTTGTTGAAGAAGTGAACGAGGACCGGCACCCATATCGAGCCCGTCCATACGAAGAGATAGGCCAGCAAGAGCCCCAGTATAAACCTTGGCAGAAAACCATAAAACTGCAGATGGATGGCACTGAAGAGGAAGGCGGAAATAATTACAGCAATATGTATATTGCCTGTCCACTCCCTGAATAAACGCAGCAGTGCACCTCTGAACAAGAACTCCTCTCCTATGGCCGGAAGTATTGCGATCATCAGCAGGTTTACCATCAGACCGCCTATGGTGTTTGAAGCCAGAAATAGCTCCGTGACCTTTTTGGCCTGCTCTTCGCTGCTTTTCATCCAGCTTTCTACACCTGACATCCAATCAGGCAGGTTTAGCATCTCATTGATCCCGGCGGCCCAGTGGATAAAGGGCAGGATAACAATGATCACAGCCACCCCCAGGACAGCGCTGACCAGGGCAGGTGAACGGTTTATTGTGAGATAGCCCACAGGGTTTTTGCTTACGAGGTAGGCAAAAAGTAGTGGAGGAATAATAAACAAGCCTAAAGTGTTAACCATCTGCAGATATTTGAGCATAGGTAATAGCTCAGGTCTGGTGAGTGAAGCCCCATCCTTGATATAGTCCATTATTTCGGAGCCGAAAAAAAGGTATCCACCTGCCATGGCAAAGATGAGTGTAAAGAGCAAGCTGATAAGTATTATAAGGAGCAAACTCAAAAGTTTTAGGGATGATGAGGTATGGTATAATAGAGGCTCCCTGATTAGTTGCATGACAATGGATATATGATGAAAGCCCAAAAGTACTAATTTTGTAAAAATGGGTGCTGGGGACCTGGGACCAGGGACTGGGTGCTAATGAAGATTATATAATTGAGGATGTTTAGTATTGGAGATATAGAAATTGATCATTTCCCGCTTATGTTAGCGCCATTGGAGGATATTACTGATCTTCCTTTCCGGCTGCTATGCAAGAGACTGGGTGCTGATCTTATGTATACCGAGTTTATCTCTTCTGAGGGCTTGATCAGGGATGCGCATAAGAGCGTTGTTAAGCTGGAGCTCGAAGAGGAGGAACGTCCTATTGGCATTCAGATCTTCGGGCATGATACGCAATCGATGATCAGGGCTACTGAGATCGCTGAAGCGGCCAAGCCCGACCTTATTGATATAAACTTCGGCTGTCCGGTGAGGAAGGTCACCAACAAGGGTGCCGGTGCGGCCATGCTGCAGGATGTGCCCAAGATGACAGAGATCACTAAAGCCGTTGTCAATGCTACGAAGTTACCCGTGACTGTTAAGACGCGTCTTGGATGGGATGAACAAAGCAAAAATATTATTGAAGTTGCTGAGCAGCTTCAGGATACGGGCATCGCTGCCCTGAGCATCCATGGAAGGACACGTTCACAGCTTTATGGCGGCACAGCAGACTGGACGCTGATAGGAGAGGTAAAGAATAACCCCAGGATGAGCATACCCATCATCGGCAATGGTGATGTTACGGACCCACAGACCGCCCTGGAGATGAAAAACAAATATGGTGTTGATGGTATCATGATAGGCCGGGCAGCCATCGGATACCCATGGATCTTCAGAGAGATTGCAGAATACCTGAAAAACGGCAGCATACTACCCGGTCCGGATGTGTCAGAGCGTGTAGACATCTGCATAGAACATCTTCGTCATTCAGTCACCTATAAGGGAGAGCGCCGTGGTATGTTTGAGATGCGCAAGCATTACAGCAACTACTTTAAAGGATTATCTAATTTCAAGCCATTCAAGATGAAGCTCATGGCGGTGGAAACGGCGGAGGGAGTTGAGGGTGTACTGGAGGAGATCAGGCGGAATTATCTTATCTGATCAATTCCAAATCATCATCAAACAAATCCATTATTTCTTTTCCTTCCGGAAGGTGGCAGGGGATGATACCAAGATGGGCTGCAGCATCGACATTTTCCCTGAGGTCGTCAATGAAGACGGTTTCAGAAGACTTGAGATGTCCTTCTTCGAGTACCATCCTATAAATTTCCGGATCAGGCTTTCTTACACCCATGAGATAGGAGTACCATGCTCTTGTGAAAAATGTGCTGAGAGAAGGATAATCATAGGTGCACTGAAAATACCTGTCGTAGTATTCCCAATGGATGGCATTGGTATTGCTGAGCAGATACAGCTTATACTTTGATTTCAGTCTGGTCATGAACTTGATCCGCTCCCGTGGGATGTCGAGGATCATGGCATTCCAGGCATCATCGATATCGGCATCGCTCAAAGGCATTCCAACAATGCTTTTTATGGCCGCCCTGAACTCCTCCGACCTTATGGCCCCGGTCTCCAGCTTATGATAGATGTTATCTTTCAGCAGCCTGGCATGAAGCTCCTCCACATTATGGATTCCTTTTTCAGCCATGCGTTTCCTAACAGCAGCGGGGTCTATGTTGATGATCACAACACCAAAGTCGAAAATGATATTTTTTATTTCATCCATAGCGATCATTTACAAGATACACCTGACCCCTGTCTTCTCCATATAGCCAACACAAACATTGCATTGATCACAGGGGGAACGGTGATCAGGGGTACTTTTTATTTTCTTTATAAAGTCAGGTTCAGCGATGAGTGCCCTTCCTATGGCGATCATGTCAAATCCGGCCTCCATCACCTTTTCAATCCCTGCAGCACTGATGATCCCACCCACATATACCAGCGTCATTTCTGTGCTCTTCCTCACTTCCATGGCCTGCTTCAGGAAGAAATTCTCTTCGAATTTATACTCCTTTATGATGGACCTGCCGAAGAAGCGCAATGCAAACTTCTGAAGATAATTGGGCTCCGACTCCACCATTTCTTTCAGCGGGATCTTTCCCCTCATGAGGTAGAAGGGGGTGATGCTTGTGAAGCCACCACTTAGGATGACCGCATCAACGCCCTCTTTGTTGAGTATCTGAACTGCCTCAATACAGTCGGACAGTGTAAACCCATTGCTGAAATCATCTGCCAGGTTTATTTTGACCAGGATAGGGAATCCCCCCCCTACTTCGTCCCTGATAGCCCTGATTATATCCACTGACAATCGGATCCTGTTCTCAAGGCTTCCACCATATTCATCTCCTCTCTTGTTTATTGCCGGTGACAGAAACTGGCTCAGCAGGTAGCCATGCCCCATATGCAGTTCTACTGCATCAAAGCCAGCATTTCTGGAGATGACAGCTGCCCTTGCGAAGTCGCTGACTGTTTGTTCAATATCGGCCCTTGTCATGGCCCTGGAGTGAGGCCTGCCTTTCATGATACCATATTTGTTGAGGGTGCGTGAAGGCCCCAGGGGTTTCCTGCTTTTATAGCGTGTACTCCTTGTAAAATACCCGCAGTGTGTCAGCTGCAGGGAGATCTTTCCACCATTGTCATGAATGGTATCTGCCAAGCGGGTGAGATGGGGTATGGCTGTTTCATCGATCACCATCTGATCCTCATGCGTCAGGCCATCCTCATTGACGGCCCCATAGGCCACTGTGGTCAGGGCCACCTCATTGGCTGCCATTGCCCCATGAAATTCAAACAGTCTATCATCAGGGACGCCATCCTTGATCATCCCTTCATAGGTGGCGGTCTTGATAAACCTGTTCTTCAGTTCCAGGTCTCTAAGTTTCACAGGTGAAAAGGCGCTGCTATCCATACAATATATTTGAGGGGCTAAAGATAAAAAGAGTTTCTGTAAGGCAAAAGGCGAAAGGAGATTGAAATGGGATCGTTCCTTTAGCTGGGGACGATCTCATGATCAATTTTGTTTGATGATTTTTTATCTTTTGAGACTCTGAAGTCTTCGTTGGCGCCTTCCACGAGGTACATGTCGACCTGACCTTTATTCTTGGCTTCGATCATCCCTCTGTGCAGGCATTTAAAGTGTTCTTTTACCAATTCATAGGTGCTTCCTGAGATATTCACTTTGCCAGGGATGCCACTTGATTCCATCCTGCTGGCGAGGTTGACAGCATCGCCCCAGATGTCGTATGCAAATTTGTTTTTACCTACCACTCCGGCGATGACAGGGCCAGTGTGAATTCCTAGCCTCAGCTCCCAAGAGTCCTCACCACGGGCTCCCTTCTGGCGCTTGAGCTTTTCCATGAATTCTGTTATTTCCAGGCTGGCCTTGACCACATCAACAGGGTTTGTTGTATTGGCCACAGGAATGCCACCTGCACACATATAGGCATCACCTATAGTCTTGATCTTTTCAATGTTATGCTTATCAATGATCTTGTCAAATGCATGGAAACAAAAATCCAGTTCAGCCACGAGCTCCTGTGGTGTAAGTTTTTCTGCAATCCTGGTAAAACCTTTAAAGTCGGTAAAGAGTACAGTTACCATTTCGTAGTGCTTGGGTGTGGCAGAGCCTCTTTCCTTTAATTCGTCGGCAGTTTCAGCAGGAAGTATGTTCAGAAGCAGCTGTTCAGAACGTTCTTTCTCGTATTCAATGATCTTGTTTGTTTTGCGGATAAAGCGGTAACGGCTGAGCATGCCTAATGAAAGGAGGAGGATGAGTATTCCCGTGATGGCAACTGCATTACGTAGCAACTTTTGTCGCTTGAGGGCTAAATCTTTAAGCTCCTGATCTTTGGTAAGAAGATTGATCTGCACCTGTTTTTCCTCAACTTCAAAACTAAGTGTAAGGGTCTGTATCTCTTTATCTAATTCCGCATTGTATAATGTATCTTTAACTTCATTATACAAAGTCTGGTAGTGATATGCATTTTCATAGTCCGGCACCTTAGCATACATCTGGGCAAGTCCGTTATAGGCATCACTCAGTACATATTTTACATCTAATTCTTTTGCCAGCTCCATCGATTGTCTGTACTTTTTTATTGAGCGTTGCAAATCTCCCATCTGATCATAGGTGCTGGCAAGGCTCAGTGCTGACTGAGCCATTTCAAGCCTTGCATTGTTCTTCCGGGCAAGCTCATATGCATTTTCCTGATAGCTGATTGCCCAGTCATATTCACCACGATATGCATATACCCTTCCGAGGTTAAGCATGGCATATGGCACGTTACCCGTTTCCGACTTTTGGTATGCCTCCAGGGCGATGGTGAAATAGTGAAAGGCTGCGCTATCATCCTCCTTATCCATGTAAATCTGTCCCATGTTCACCGCAGAAGTTCCTATGGCATCATAGTTACCTAAAATCTCGCTGAGTGGGAGCGCTCTCGCGTAATATTCCAGTGCCAGGTCCTGCGTAGCTGGTTTGCTGTAATATACAGAGCCTATATTGACGAGGGCAGTTGCTGTCCTAAGAGTGTCATTTAATTCCTCCGAAAGTTTCAGAGAGCTGAGATAATACTCTATGGCTTTATTGTTATCCCCACGATTATAATAAACAGCACCAAGGTTATTCTGGATATTACAGACCCCACGCTTATCATTCATGGATTCAAAAACCTCCAATGACTGCCGCCAGTTCAATGTGGCATCAAAATATTCGCTTTGATAATAATAGGCCAGGCCAATGCTCTTATACGCATAAGCCTCTCCACTTTTGAATCCAATATCGCTGGCCAGATCCCTGGCTTGTGTAGCATATTCTCTTGCCTTATTCGGATCAGAGCCATAGTGGGCTGCAGCCAGAGAGAGCAGGGTATTAACTTTTAGCGAATCTTCCTCTGATCTCTCCAACACGCTAAGCATACTATCTACTTGCTGGGCATGCATTGGCACCCAGCAAGTTAAAAACAGAATCAAATATATTAGTGATTTTTTCATTATTTTTTCACAACCCTAACAACCTCAACCTCTTCACCATGTATTAGTTTAATCAAATACAGGCCTGATCTCATCCCTGCCATTTTTATCTCCATTTTCTGGTCTCCCTGACCCGCTATGCCTGGGGTTTGTAATCGTCCGAAAATGTCGTAAACGTATACCTCTGTGCTGATATCTGTATTTGCAGGAAATTCAACGTAAACGATATCATTGAAAGGATTGGGATATACGCTGATCTCCGTGGCATTGGAAGCGATGCCTCCGCCAATTTCTTCCGATTTATTACATTTTCCAGAGGTAGCGCTTGCATTTGAAGCAACAGATGTTTTATGTCCGTTATGTTTATAACTTGCCACCTCCCAGGTAAGTTTGTTTCCATCGAAACTGGCTGTCCATGAACCGCCACCGGCAGTAAATACAATTGGTTGATCAGGTCCGTAAAAAGACCCATATCCTACAAGGTCGTTGTCAGGCCCAAGAGGTATATATACATCAGTGGCATTGTTGTTCTCATACTCGAAATATGCAATGAAGGTATGACCCAGACTATCTGGATATAATAGTTCATCAACACATAGTAATGTTGTTTTTATATGTTTCGTTCCCGGACCTGCGGGGTTCACATACAAGGTTCCGGGCACTGCAGTGAAACTATAGTTAGCAGCAGTAGCAAGCGGCACGATATCATAGGTGCCGGCTATACCATTATATGCAGGGCTTAAGGTAAAGCTCAGTGAACTCACCACACTTTCATCTTCCCCATTAACAAAACCACCAAATGAAGCTGTAAATGTGGGCAGTGGATCACCAGCATAAATAAAATCGGTATTAGCAGTTACGGTTGCCGGGGCAGGATTGATAACCAATGTACCCTCTGTACTTCCAACAAAGTTAGAGTCGAGTACAATAACATTCACCATATATGATCCCGGGTATACCGGGGCGGCTGTATCACCATCATAAGTGATCTCCAGAGCCAGGCCATCAGGTGTGCTGCTGGTATTAACACGTACTGACTCACCAGTATATGTCTGAATCAGGCCAGCAGTATCTATCAATAATTCTGCAGTATCGGGAACGATGGTGATCGTTCCCAGGCCGTATGAAATATTAAAGTTATTTGAAATGAAAGCACCGGGTATGATCAAATGTTCGCCAACATTATTATCTGTGATCACACTTATTGAGCTCAATGTCACTTCACCTATTGAGTCGTTTGACAGGATAAGCACATCGCTTTCATCCAGGATAACAACTGATCCCTGGTTGCTGTTTTCGTTAATATTATCACCATTGACCAGAGCCGTTGCAGAGCTTGATCCAATGCTCGCTCCATTGACCAGGGCAACAAAGTTGACCAGGGCTGTGGCAGTACCATATGCCATGACTGTTGCAGCTCCATTGACGAGGGCTGTAGCACGTACCATGGCTACAGCATTAACCAGTGCAGTAGCTGATGAAGTACCAACTGCTTTCGACAGTTCAAGTGCATTCAGCAGTGTGCCATTGACAAGGGCAGTTGCCCTCTGGCTAACCACTGCATTGGAGACAAAGAAGCTGGTGTTGGCCAGTTCTGTAGAATCCAGGATTGGAACACCATTGACCAGGGCTGTTGCTCTCACTGTGGCCACAGCGTTTACCAGGGCTGTGGCATGTGATTGTTTCACAGCATTGAGTACTGCCAGATCTACAGGCTCACTGATAGGCACATTATTCTCCGGATTCAGGGTATCGTTATTGTAAATATAGTAGTAATCAAACCCGGATAAGGTATCTCCATAAGTGACCACTGTATCTTTAGGGATGATGGTCAGGTCGAGCTTATCAATACTCATCAGGCCATTAGTGAATTCAAAATCATAATAATACAAAAGAGTGGTATCCAGCGGATCGCTTGCAGCCACACCGCTAAGCGGGTTGAGAGGATCACTGGGAGATGGCTCGATAGCCCAGAGTCCTACATTGGAGGTATCACTTGCAATGGTCACAAGCTGAATATTATGGATCCTGGCTATTTCATCTTCTAACAGACTTGCATTCTCAAGTTCAAATACATTGTCAACAGTCTCCAAGGAGTATTCAGCTGAAAAGGCCGGGATGGTCTCCGCATAAAGCTTGCTTGTATCATAGATATTTATAATGATGGTTGGCTTGGTAGAGAAGTAGAGAGGGTTTGAAAGCCCTCCATCATTACCATTCGTTTGTGCGTTGGGCGGATTGTATACCTGTATAGTCGGATAGCGGTCGGTGAAAGGTACTATAGTTCCGGTAACGGTATCACCATCAACGATGGTTCCCGTTGCCAGGGGTACACCATCGAAGTAAATTTGAGATTCACCGGTGAGGTATCGACCAATAACAGATAGTAGTATGGTGTCTTCACCGGGTACCAGACTGGTATCATAAATGATCTCTGATATTAGTGGTGAAGGGCTGGCCAGTGTCAACAATGCATCAACGGCATTAATCAATCCTGCTCCACTTTTATTATCCTGTCCAGGTGATTCCATATCCAATGCTGTACTCTGCAGTATAGACTTCATATCAGCAGGGCTAATTGTTTCTCCTACACCATAAAACTTTTCTTTCGCTTCCAGTAATAATGCTGCCACAGCTGCTGCATGAGGTGCTGAGGCAGAGGTGCCAAAGAAGTTAGGGAATGGATCCTCTTCATAGTTAGGACCACCCAGGTCAACTGTTGTATTCACCCCATTGGGAGCCGTCAGATCAGGCTTATTTCTGTTAGTACCATCTATCAACGTTCCTCCCCTTGAGGAGAAAGATGCTATTGTAGGCGGATCAACACCATAGGCCGGTGTATATCCATAGAAAACTGCTCCCACGGTGATCGCACCTTCGCTGTTGGCCTGTCCAACAACTGTTGAAGCATTGACATCGAAGTACTCATTGAAAGTTATTTCACCCCTGAAGACTACGTACTTCATTTTCACGGGATCAGGGCCTGTATTGTTAATTATCACAATGTTGGTACTTGCAGTATCCAGAACAGTAAACGGAAGGACCTCGATAGGTGACCCACCGATATTTTCACGGTTAAAACCAAAGAGCCTGGATCCATCATCATGTGCCAGGTAAATATCAAGGTCGGTGGATGTCAGTTCATTGCCTGACCCATCATCCCATTGGAGGACGATGGTATAATCGCCCGGGTATACCGTTATGCTTTGATAAATATCCTCCGGGCCAGCATTTGCGAAATTGTGTGCAGCACCATTAAGTCCCGGAGGTAAACTGCCGGCATTAAATGCATTTTCGTATGACTTATTGCCAAAATTTCCTGCAGCGGTAAAGTATGAAACACCGAGGTCAACGACCCTGTCGACTGCTTGTGCTACGACACCGTCTCTCAGGAATGGTTCAGAGATGTACGTAATATCATCCACGATGACATCACATCCTGCAGCCTGGAGCTCATCAATGCCATTGGCAAAGTCAACAGGGCTAATGAGGCCTGTTCTAAATGCCAGTTCAGCCTCCGGAGCTATGTCGTGGATGATCTGTAGCATGGCCCGGCCTTCATCAGAGGCCACACCATATGGGTAATCCAGAAGCACATCAACCTCCTGTGTGTATGTTGGGTTTGATGTGCCGGGAAGGTCGCCTCTTTGAACGTCATCCTGGGCCGCAGTGCCATTGAATTTTGTACTATAGCTATCAGACAGCACTCCTACTTTGATACCGCTTCCACCAACTTTAAATCCGTTGCGTGCGATAAAGCTCAGCATGGAGGTGTCGCCCTGAGTGGTAACGAGTCCTCTCTGTGGT
>Ga0209692_10004384_pt1 | contig 12822 bp, 9 predicted proteins | sample tdDd472_FD_187129 | JGI IMG/M metagenome (GOLD analysis project Ga0209692, IMG submission 187129) | Marine sediment microbial communities from the Atlantic coast under amendment with organic carbon and nitrate - tdDd47.2 (SPAdes)... | ecosystem: Environmental > Aquatic > Marine > Coastal >...
GGCGGTGGTGATCACGGTCAGCCCCAAGGCGTGCGCGCGCCTCCTCGGCGACGCGGCGAGCGACGAACTGCGCCGCTTCGCGACCGACGCGATCGCGGTCCGCGCCGCCTGCCTCGACGTCGGCCTGCGCCGCCTCCCGCGCCGGCACCCGGGGCTGATCCTGGGCACGGACGAGCCGATCTACGTCTCCAACCACGGCAACGTCGCGAAGCTCGCGCCGGAGGGCGCCGGCCTGATCCACGTCGCGCGGTACCTCGCCCCCGACGAGAAGGTCGGCCCCGACACGCGCCGCCAGCTCGAGGGCTACCTCGACCTGAGCCAGCCCGGCTGGCGCGACGAGCTCGTCCACGCCCGCTGGGCCCCGGCCATGCTCGTCTCGAGCGCCATGCCCGAAGCGCGCCGCGGCGGCCAAGCGGGCCGCCCGCGAGCCGACGCCGCCGGCGTCCCCGGCGTCGTCCTAGCGGGGGACTGGGTCGGTCCCACCGGCTTCCTCGCCGACTGCGCCATCGCGTCGGGGCTCGAAGCCGCCGAGCGCCTCACCGCCGCCCACCGCGCCGCCGCCTGAAGCCGCCGTGAGGGCGGGGACGCGCTGCTAGCTCCCGGCCACAGGAGTCCTGACGGTTTCGAGCGGCAGCATCCCGAGCCCGGGGCGCGCTCGCAGACGGCCGGCCGTTGCTTCGCCACACGAACGAAGCGAGTGTGGCCGATCGGTGACGTCGCTGGCGCGCGACGCCGGCAACGCCTCAGAGGAGTCGCGGCCGGGCGCCGGGTTCGGCGCGCAGACGACCCCTCGTCGTTCGCGGCGGGCTCGGGATGGCAACGATGGCGGCGGGCGAAGCGAACCGGGCGCCGCGTGCGGCTGGGCGCTCGCGACGGTCTCGGCGCGGTGCGACCGGTGATCGGCCGCGGCGCGCTGGCGCGCGCCTCTCTGGGGCTGGCGCCCCAGCCCCCCGTGCTCATCTAGGTCCATACAATTGCCTCTTCAATCGACAATCTAGGTGACAAACAGCTTGCACTGAACGGGTGTTCTGGTAGACTCGATCAATGATCCTGGTCGACCACTCTCATCTCACCGACAAGCAAGCCCACGACGCGTGCCGCGAGGCCGGGCGCCTCCTGCACACCGCCGACTTCGGCGTCTGTGGCTGGCTCCTCGTCGCCGAGGAGCGCGACTGTTCACCACCTTCGGCTACGCCTCGATCTACGAGTACGGCGAGCGGGTGTTCCGTTTGAAACCGCGCGCGGTCAAGGACCGGCTACGCGTCGCCCATCGGCTCGTCGAGCTTCCGGAGATCGCCGCTCGGTTTCGCGCCGGTGAGATCGGGTACACCGCCGTGCGCGAGCTCGTTCGACCCGCCACGGCCGACAACGAGCAGGCCTGGCTCGAGGAGGCGAAGGGCCGGACCGGCACCGAGCTGAGCCGCATGGTCCGCGGGCTCGAGCGCGGCGCCTGTCCCGGCGACCCGCCCCAGGTCGACGACCGCATCATGCGGGTGAGCTTCGAGCTGTCGGCGCAGGCGAACGCGCTGCTGCGGGAGGCGCGCGCGGCGATGGTGCGCGAGGCCGGCGAGTCGGTCGACGACTCCGCGTTCGTGACCGAGCTCGCGCTCGCGCTGCTCGGTGGCGGCGGCGAGCGAGACGCCGGCAAAGCCGCGTTCCAGATCGCCATCGCCGTCGACCCCGTGCACGGCCGTGCACGAATGGTGGCGGGCGGCGACAGCGTGCCGATCGACGAGGCGACGCTGGAGATGGCGCGGTGTGACGCCACCGAGATCGGCCGAGTCGACGGGCCGGACGAGGCGCCGCGCGCGACGCAGACCATCCCGCCCAGGATTCGCCGACAAGTGATCGCGCGTCACGACGGCTGCTGCGGAATGCCGGGCTGCTTCCTGTCGGCCTTCAAGCACGTGCACCACTGCGACCTGCGCAGCGAGGGCGGCCAGCACGATCCCGAGCGCATGATCCCGCTGTGCTTTCAGCACCACCAGGCCGTGCACCGAGGTGCACTCGTAATCACGGGCAGGTACTCGACCGGCTTCGGGTTCTTCCACGCCGATGGCCGTCCGTATGGCTCGCCGGACGTGGACGCTGCGCTCGCGCAGACGTTCTCCGGCGCGTTCGAGGCGCTCACCGCGATGGGGTTCGAGGACAAGGAGGCGCGGCCGATGCTCGAAGCCGTCCGCCGCGAGGTGCCGTGCGACGCAGACCTGTCCGCGGTGGTGCGCGCTGCGTTGCGAGCCGCGCCCGCGCCGGTGTGCGTGCGGGAGGACGTCGTCCCGTATCGACGGGTGTACCGGCTCGCGAGCTGACTCGCGCGTCGCGGTCGTCCAGCCCGCCGGGGGGCTGGGGGGCGAGCGCGTTCGCGCTCCGAGCGGCGCCGGCGGTCTTCGCTGGTGTGGGCGGCCGCCCCCCCCCAGAGAGGCGTGCGAAGCACGCCGCGGCTGATCACCGTGGGCGGGCGCCGAACCGCGCCGCGAGCGCCCACGCGTCGGCGTGCGCCGTCGTCGCCTCGCCCGCCGCCTTCGCCCGCCGCTCCGAACCCGATGCGACGGGTCGGTTCGCCCGCGGTCGCCGAGGCCGCTTCGACACTCGGGCGCAGCGGTGCGCGGCTCATCTTCGCCGAGTCCACGGTCCATCGCCGCACGCCGGACGTGCAGCGATTCTTTGGGGTCGCCCCCGGAGGTTCTCCCCGTGCTGCGGGCACCCATCGATCAACGCCCTGCGGCCGTTGGGGTACTAGAGGCGCTTCCCAAGTTCACCTTCCGCCGAGACGAGGTGCGCGGCGGGACGAGGTCCGGAGGCGACGCTACGCTGGGCGTGCATGCCCGTGCGGCTCATCGCGCTCGCGCTCTTCGCCTCGGCGGGTTGCGTGGAGGACCACGCGCCGGTGGCGATGGATGCGGGGCGGATGGGGACCGACGCCAGTGCTCCGCTGCCCGAGTGCCTGCCCGAAGGCGCGGGGATGGGGCGCTTCTGCCCCGACGGGTGCATGGCGCTCGACGCGCCTTACATCGATCCCGACCGAGAGTGTTATTCGCCGCGCACTCGCGTCGTCACCCTCTGCATCCCGGAGGGGATCACCTATTCCGGCAACGGTGCGACGGGCTGCTTTCGACTCCGGGACGACCCGACCGTGCGCGTCCAGAGCGGGACGACCGGGGTCTTGTGGGAAGGCAGCTCCACGAACGAGTTCGCCCGCCAGGGCTGGGAACCGTGCGAGGAGTCCCCGCCGTTCTTCGAGCCCTGCGAGTGATCAGCCGCCGCGGCCGGCGTTGGCGATCTCGCGGATGATCTCGGTGAGCGGTCCGCGGAAGCTCTCCTGGCAGATCGACTGGATCGTGACGTTCGCGCCGGCGGCCTCGAGGTCGCGGCCGACGCGGGCGATGCGGACGGGCGGGAAGGCGACGCCGCGGCCCGGGACGTTGCAGCTCGGCTGGAGGCGGTTGGGCATCGCGGGATCGACGCGCTCCTCCATCCGGTCGTCACGCACGGCGGGATCCTCGGACACCATGATGTCCCAGGCGGGCGCCGCGCCGCCGGAGGGGGCGAGGTCGACCGGGACGCCGGCGATCGGCGCGTAGACCACGCGGTTGCGGGAGCGGCGCAGCTGCATGATGCCGTCGACGAAGCGGGCGATCGGGTGCAGCGCCTCCTCCGAGTGGGCGAAGCAGCGCAGGTTCAGGTCGGTCGCGCCGTACGTCGGGCTCGACGGGTTGAACAGGTCCGCGTCGCGCGCCGAGCAGTCCTCCTCGTCGGTGACCGGGATGATCGCGAGCACCGAGTCGTCGCGCACGAAGCCGTCGTTGTTCGTGTCGCCGTGCCCGAACGTGTTCCGGAAGAACGTGGGCGCGGTGTAGCCGGGCGCGGTCCACGACTGCGGCGCCGAGGGCGACAGCGCCTTGAGGATCGCCTCGAGCTGCTGCTCGAAGCCGCAGCCGCCCGTACCCGTCGTGGCGACGCAGGCCATGTCGGTCGCGAACGCGTTCGGGTCGCGGCCGTCGCTGGGGTCGAAGTCGAGGAACATCGGGTACACCGCCATGCACCCGGTGATGTCGGTGCGGCCCTGCGAGCGCAGGACGCCGTCGTCGCCGAAGTCCGAGCGCGCGCAGGTCGGCACGGTGGCCCCGCCGGTGCCCATGTCGGACGTGACCACGCCGACGTGCATGTCGAAGGGGGCGAAGTCCGACGGGCCGCCCGTGGAGCCGTCCTCGTCGAAGTCCCCCGACGCGAGGATGCGCACCAGGCGCGGCAGCTCCGCGGACAGCGACTCCTGCTCCTCGCTCATCGAGTTGCTGTTGTCGACCATGAACAGCAGGTCCAGCTCGTCGGTGGGCCCGGCGGGCGGGCCCGCGTCCGGCGCGCCGGCGTCGGGGCTCGGTCCCGTCCCGCCGTCGGCGCGGACGACCGGGATGGTCACCGGCGCGGTCGCGCGCAGGCCGGCGTTCTCGTACGCGAGCTGCGTCGCCTCGAAGTCCGGCGGGACGTCGAAGCCGATCGTGCAGTCGACCGTGTTGCCCGGGGCGAGCGCGGCCGAGCACGCGTCGGCGAACAGCGCGGTCGCCGGGCTCGCGAGCAGGCTCGAGCCGCTCGCCGGCTCGAGGAAGAAGTTGGCCTGGCTGATGGGGATCGTGCCCCCGCTCGAGTTGAGCACCCGGACGGTGGTGGCGATGAGCCGGCCCCCCGGCGCCGAGGGCGTGTAGCCGGGGGTGCTGGAGCGATCCTCCAGCGCGGTGATCTCGAGGCCGACATCGGACGAGCCGCCGCCACAGGCGACCACCGTCGACGCGAGCCCCAGCGCGACAACGAAGCGAAGCATGAGCCTCCGATAGCGCATCGCGACCACCCGGTCACGCCGAGGGTCAGACGCGCTCGATGATCGTCGCGATGCCCATGCCGCCGCCGATGCACAGGGTGATCAGCGCGGTGTTCAGGTCGCGGCGCTCGAGCTCGTCGAGCGCGGTGTGCAGCAGCATCGCGCCGGTCGCGCCGAGCGGGTGGCCCAGCGCGATCGCGCCGCCGTTGACGTTGACCTTCTCGGGGTCGATCTCGAGGTCCTGCATGGTCTTGAGCGGGACCACCGCGAAGGCCTCGTTGATCTCCCACAGATCGATGTCGCTGGCCTTCATGCCCGCCTTCGCGAGCGCGCGCTCGGACGCGGGGGTCGGCGCGGTCAGCATGATCACCGGCTCGGCGCCGGCGGTCGCGGTCGCGCGGATCTTCGCGCGCGCCTTCAGGCCGTTGGCCTTCAGCCCGGCCTCGTTGGCGAGCAGCACCGCGCACGCGCCGTCCACGATGCCGCTGCTGTTGCCGGCGGTGTGCACGTGCTCGATCTTCGCCACGTCCGGGTAGCGGAGCAGCGCGAGCTGGTCGATCGTCTCGCCGTTCGGGCCCATGGGCATGCCGCCCATCTGCTCGAACGCGGGGCGCAGGTCGCCGAGCTTGCCGATCGTCGTGCCGGGGCGCGGGTACTCGTCGCGGTCGAGCGCGATCTGTCCGGTCGCCGGGTCCTTCACCGCGAAAAGGCTCTCGGTGAAGCGGCCCTCCTCGATCGCCTGCGCCGCCTTGGTCTGGCTCGACAGCGCGAACTGGTCGACGTCGTCGCGGGTGAAGCCCCACTTGGTCGCGATCAGGTCGGCGCTGATCCCCTGCGGGACCTGCACGACCTTCTTGCGCAGCTGCGCGTTGTTGCCGTCGATGCCGGCGTTGTCGCTGCCCATCGGCACGCGCGACATCGACTCGACGCCGCCGCCGATCGTCAGGTCCTGCTGGCCGCTCATCACGCCCATGGCGGCGAAGTTCACGCCCTGCAGGCCCGAGCCGCAGAAGCGGTTGAGCGTCACGCCGGTCACGTCGTCGGGCCAGCCCGCGGCGAGGATCGAGTTGCGCGCGATGCACGCCCCCTGCTCGCCCGCCTGTGTGACCGTGCCGAGCACGACGTCCTCGATCTTGCCGGCGTCGAAGCCGACCCTCGAAGAGAGGTGGTTGAGCGTCTGCGCCATCAGCTCCTGCGGATGGATCTCGCTCAGCGCGCCGCCGGGGCGGTCGCCCTTGGCCTTCTTGCCCTTGCCGCGCGGCGTGCGCGCCGCGTCCACGATGTATGCGTCTGCCATCGAATCGCTCCTTACCAGCCCATGAGCTTGCTGATCATGTACTTCATGACTTCACTCGTGCCGCCGCCGATCCGGAACAGGCGCTGGTCCCGCCAGGCCCGCGCGACCCAGAGCTCCTCGAGGTAGCCCATGCCGCCGTGGAACTGTAGGCAGGTGTCCATGATCTCGCTCGTGACGTCGCCGACGAAGAGCTTGCACATCGCAATCTTCTTTACGGTCTCGAACGAGATCTCCGACTCGTCGATGTAGCGCTCTTTGTTGAAGTCCTCGACGGTGTCGTAGCAGAGCGACCGCGCCGCCTGCGCCTTGGTGTAGAGGTCGGCGAACGTATGCTTCCAGACCTCGCGGGCCATGATCGGCTTGCCGAACGCCTTGCGGTCGCGCCCGTACGCGACCGACCGCTCGAGCGCGGACTGCGCGCCGCTGAGCGCGCTCGTCGACCCGATCAGGCGCTCGGACTGGAAGTTCTGCATCAGGTAGTAGAAGCCCTTGTTCTCTTCGCCGAGCAGGTAGCGCTTGGGGATGCGGACGTTGTCGAAGAACAGCTCCGCCGTGTCCGACGCGTGGTTGCCGATCTTCTCGAGCTTCTTGCTCACCCCGAACCCCTTCACGTCGGTCGGGCACAGCACGATCGAGATGCCGCCGTAGCCCGCGTCGGGGTTGGTCTTGACCAGCAGGGTGACGAAGTCCGCGCGCGTCCCGTTGGTGATGTACGTCTTGGAACCGTTGATGACGTACTCGTCGCCCTCGAGGATCGCGGTCGTGCGGATGCCGGCGACGTCGCTGCCCGCGCCGGGCTCGGACACGCCGAGCGCCGCGATCTTCTCGCCGGCGAGGGCGGGCTTCAGGAACTCTTCCTTCTGCTCCTTGGTGCCCAGCTCGTTGATGCACGGCGTCGCCATGTCGCTCTGCACGAGCAGCGCCATCGTCACGCCGGCCGCGCCGCAGTGCACCAGCTCCTCGCTCTTGGCGACGCTGAACCAGTAGTCGCCGCCGCCGCCGCCGACCTCCTCGGGGTAGTGCGCGCCGAGGATCCCGAGCTCACCGGCCTTCTGGAAGACCCAGTTGGGGAAGTTGCGGTCGTTCTCCCACTCGTCGGCGTTGGGCAGCAGCTCGTTCTTGGCGAACGCGCGGACCTGCTTGCGGAACAGGTCGTGCTCTTCGGTGTACGGGTTGGGCATCGAGGCGGGTCCCTTTCGAAATGAGTGAACCGCCATTCATCTAGAGGCCCGCGCGACGGATTACAAGCCCCAACTGAATCGCGGCTCAGTCCGCGTCAGCTCTTGTTGGCCTGGATCCCGTACTTCTTCATCAGCTTTCGGAAGTACTTGCGGTCGATGTCCGCTTCCTTCGCGGCGTGGCTGATGTTGCCGTCGTTCTTGTCGAGCAGGCGCGCGATGTACTCCTCCTCGAACGAGGAGATCCACGCGTCCTTGGCCTCCTTGAAGGGGCCCTCGAGGTCCTCGCGGCCGGGCTCGGTGGAGGTCGGCAGCTCGATGTTCGGGTTGGTCTTCTCGCTCAGCGCGCCGCCGCCGCCGCGCGGGTAGGCGATGTGGTCGGGCAGGTCGGCGAGCTCGACGACGTCGTTCTCGGCGAAGCTCACCGCGCGCTCCACGACGTTGTGCAGCTCGCGCACGTTCCCGGGCCACTCGTAGCTCTCGAGCCGCTCCATCACCGAGGGCGCGAAGTCGCTGACCTTCGCGCCCCCGAGCCGGTCGCGGTTGAAGCGCCCCTGCGCGAGGAAGTGGTTCGCGAGCAGGTTGATGTCCTTGCCCCGATCGCGCAGCGGCGGCAGGTGCAGGCGCACCACGGTCAGCCGGTAGAACAGGTCCTCGCGGAAGCGGCCCTCGGCCACCTCGGTCTCGAGGTCGCGGTTGGTCGCGGCGACGATCCGCACGTCGACCTTGAGCGTGGTGTTCGAGCCGATCGGCCGGATCTCGTTCTCCTGAAGCACGCGCAGCAGCTTGGCTTGCAGGTTCAGAGGCATCTCCCCGACCTCGTCGAGGAACAGCGTCCCGCTGTCGGAGAGCTCGAAGAGCCCCTTCTTGTCGTCGGTCGCGCCGGTGAACGCGCCCTTCTTGTGACCGAACAGCTCGCTCTCGAGGAGGTTCTCGGGCATCGCGGCGCAGTTCTGCGCGATGAACAGCGCCTCGGCGCGGTCGGACCAGTAGTGCACGGCGCTCGCGATGAGCTCCTTGCCGGTCCCCGTCTCGCCCTCGACGAGCACCGTGACCCGGGTGTCGACCACCTTGCGCAGCTGCTCGAAGAGCTTGGTCATCTGCGAGCTCTCGCCGATGATCCCGTCGAAGCGGCGGCCCTTGTCGCGCTGCTTGAGGAAGACGTTCTCGTTGCGCTGGCTCTCCTCGGCCGCGCGCAGCCGGGCGACGAGGCGGGCGTGCGCGAACGCGTGGCTCGCCGACTGCGCCAGCAGCGCGAGCACGTCGAGGTCCCGCTCGCGGAACACGCCGCTCGCGTCGCGGTTGTCGACCTGCAAGACGCCGATGATCTCGTCGAAGTGCCACAGCGGCACGCCGATCGTCGACTGGATCTGCGCGCCCATGATCGAGGCGGTCTCGCCGACGTCACGCTTGGCGTCCGCCGCGAGCACCGCCGCGCGCTCCGCGACGACCTTGCGGAACACGCTGCGCGTGATGGGCACCGCCTCGGTGTCCTGGCCGCCGCGCACCCGCGTCCCCACCGGGACGTAGCGCGCGGACTTGCGCTTGCCGCTCGCGCCCTGCTCGCGCAGCGCGACGGTCACGTGCGTGGCCCGAGACAGGAACCGGAAGACCTGCCGACTGACCGTGTCGATCACGTCGTTCAGATCGATGCAGGCGCCGATGTCCTTCTGCGCCTCGTAGAGGCTCTGGAGCACCGCGCGGTCGGCGCCGACGGCGGCCTCGACCTCCTGCAGCTCGTCGACCTTGCGCAGCGAGACGATGCGCGCGTCGTCGGGCTCCTCGCCGATCTTCACCATGATGCGGACCGGCCGCTCCACGTCGCCGAGGAGCAGGACGTCCGAGTCCTGCACCTCCGACTCGCGCTCCGGGTGCGTCGTCACGTCGATCGTGTCGCCCTGCCGGATGATCCGCGTGCCGTTCGTGCTGTGCAGATCCCGGATCACGTACTCGTCGCCGGACAGCACGATCGAGGCGTGCTCGCCCGAGACGTGCCACTCCCCGAGCACCAGATCGTTGAGATCCGACCGTCCGAGCCGGACGACGTCGTCGTTCGACTCGAGGCGTCTCCCCTCGTCCTGTCCTTCGACGACCTCGAGTCGAATCACATCACGGTCCCGAGCGTGCCGCTCGTGCCCCCTCAGTCACCCGTGCGCGCCGCGAGGCGCGCACGGACGGCCATGGCGACCTCCTTGATCTGGTTCCAGCTCGACCGACCCTCTTCCGCCTCGCGGATGCGGTCGATCTCCGCCACGCCCTCGGCGCTGCCGCTCGTCGCGATGGCGTCGAGCGCGTAGAGCGCGTCGCCGCGGACCGGCGTGGCGCGGTGATCGAGGAGCCCCACCAGCGCGGTGATCGCCTCGTCGTTGCCGCGGCCGTAGCGCGCGATCATGTACGCGGCCTTGCGGACCACCAGCGCGTCGTCGTCCCCGAGCTTGCCGATGTAGCAGCTCAGATCGTCGTGGCACTCCTGCGCGGTCTCGAGCGCCGGGGTGTTCTCCTCGAAGGCCTGGCGGACCTGGCCGCCCTCGGGCTCGGCCGTGATCACGGCGCGGATGCGCGCGATGTCGTCGCGGTTCGCGAGGAAGGCGTAGCTGCGCAGCCCCACCACGCGGAAGTCGGGCAGCTGCTCGCGGTCCTGCGCGACGCCGTAGAGGAAGTCGAGCAGGCCGGGATCGAAGGTGTGCTGCATCGCGGCGAGCAGCTGCGCGCGCGACGACCCGGGCGCCTCCGGCGGGAACGCCTCGGGGATGCGCTGATAGACGCCGGTCAGCGTCTCACGCAGCCGCGCGGTGTCGGACTGCTCGCGGTTGATCTGGACCAGCGACGTCGCGCAAGAGAGCGCGCGCCCGACCAGGCCGCGGTGCTCCTCCATGTCCTCCTCGATGTCGCTCGCGTCCATCTCCAGCAGCGGCTGGATCTGGCCGTACATCGGATCCATCGCCTCGCGGAAGCCGAGCTGACCGAGCGAGAAGCACGCCTCGCCGACCACCACCGTGCGCGCGTCCATGCGGCTCGCGGCGTCCTCGTCCCGGCGCCGGATCGCGTTGATCAGGTTCTCGGCGATCGTGTTCGCCTGCTCGTTGTCGCCGGCGAGCAGCGCGACGAGCGGATCGAGCGCCGGCCGCCCGATCTGCGTCAGCGCCTGCGCGCCGACGTCGTTCATCCGCATGTCCGGTCGATCGTGCGCGAACAGGAACAGCGCCTTGATCATGTCGGGGACCGCCGCGGGATCGCGCAGGTGCCCGACCTCCTCACCCGCCATGCGGTTGATGAGGAAGTTCTGGTCCTCCGAGATGCTCGTCGCGGTGTCCGTCAGGATCGGCGTGGCCTCGCGGTTGCCCAGCGAGCCGAGCGCGCGGATGAAGTGGATCCGCATCCGGTTGTCGACGCCGCGGTTGCCCGACACGCGCTCGAGCGCCGTGCCGAGCGCGGTGATCACCTCGGACTGCTGGTCCTCGGGGATCTCCATGCGCTCGACCGCCTGCGCGGCGGTGATCGCGTGGTTCTCGGTGACCTCGGTGCGCCAGTCGAGGGCCTTGGTGAAGGCTCGCAGCCCGCGCACGTCCTGCATCTCGAGCAGCAGGTTGAGGATCCGCTGGCCGTTCGCGGTGTCCGACGGGTTGTTCACGTACGTCTCGGTCAGCGGGCCGACGGACACGTCCGCGATCCCCTTGGGCCCGAGCGGCGTGCGGCCGTCGCTGTTCTCCGGCAGCTGCTCCACCGACCGGTCTCCGTCCGCGGCCGCGAGGGCCGACGTGTACAGCCGGTTCAGGTTGCCGATCGCGTTCTCGCGCCGGAGCGGATCGGACAGCTCCTCGGCCTGCCCGGCGGCGTCGTCGGGCTTGGCGTGGCAGCCGATCAGAAGGCCCACCGAGATGCCGATCGCGGTGAGCAAGGTGGCGATGTGATGCCTCTTCATGGTTTCCCGCTTCCCCCCGGATCACCCGTGACAGACGTCGGCGGACGATATCCAGGCGCTTGGAGCGCTGTCAATCGGGGTCGCCCCGCGCTCAGTCGCCGCCCGCGACCGCCGGAGGGTTGTGCGGGGCGTCGGGATCGAGCTCCCAGCGCAGGTCCACGGTGCCTCTGGCGCCCGTGAAGCGAAGCAGGATCTCGCGCGCGTCGGCGGCGATGATGGGCGTGCCGTCCGCGTGTTGGGTGGGAAAGGCGATCCTGAAGGTGTGTCGCTGCCGGTTGACCGACGGGAAGTAGACCTCCTCGGCGGCCCCGGGCCGGCGCAGGCGGGTGACCTCGACGGGGGTCGTCTGGCGCCCCGCCTCGTCGACCATGAGCACCCGCCAGGCGGTCCCCTCGTCCGTGAGGTCGCTCTCGCGATAGCGATCGCCGACCATGGTCACGAAGAACCGGTGCCGCTCCTGCGCGTCCGAGAGCGTCGATCGCAGCAGGCGCGTCCGATCCTCGGTCGACAGCGAGTAGTCCGCCGCGTACCGCACCACGTACGCCCAGCGGAACTCCCACGACTCGAACGTGGCCGTGACGTGCAGGATGTCTTGCAGCCGATCGAAGGCGAACTCGTCCGAGCTGCGCGTCCAGTCACCGTAGATCTGGCCGTAGTCGTCCGGGGTGAACGACCGCGCCGACGGCCGCATGGGCAGCTGACGCGCGCCACAGGCCACGCACAGCAGCGCCAGCGCGGGCGCGAGCCTACGCGCCGTCCTCACCGAGGAAGTCCTCCCGGGCGTAGATCGAGCGGAAGGCGACGTCGCTCGCCGCGATCCGATCGGCCCCACCCTCGCGGCGGTCGACGAGCGCGATCACCGCGGGCACCGCGTAGCCCGCCGCCCGCAGGCACTCGATCGCGTCCACGGTCGAGCCCCCGGTGGTCACCACGTCCTCGAGCACCGCGACGCGCGCGCCCGCGTCGAGGTGCGTGTCGCCCTCGATCCGCCGCGCGCTCCCGTGCTCCTTGGCCGCCTTGCGCACGTAGACCGCGTCGAGCGGGGTCGAGCGCTGGTGCGACGTCAGCGCCACCGCCGAGGCGAGTGGGCAACCTCCGAGCGCGACCCCGGCCACCGCGTCGGGCAGCGGCCCGAGCTCGGCGAGCGCCTCGAGCATGGCGGCGCCGACGAGCGCGTGCCCCTCGGCGAGCAGCACGGTCTGCTTGCAGTCGATGAAGAAGTCCGACTCCTTGCCCGACGTCAGCACGATCCGCCTGCGGGCGAAGCTGTGCTCGCGGAGCAGCGTGAGGAGGCGATCGGTCACGCGGGCGGCTCGGGGGCTTCGGTGGCGCGGTCCTTCCGGCGCGCCTTCTGCCGCGGCACGGTCGGGATGTTCGGCGGCGGCGGGCGACGCCCGCGGCCACGGCGGCGCTTTCGGCGGCGGCGCGCCGGGGTCTCCTCGGCCTCCGGCTCGGGCGCGGCCTCGCGCACCACGGCCGGCGGCTTGCGGACCGGCGCCGACTGCTTGGGCACCGGCGCGACGGTGCGTGGCGCGGGCGATCGGGGCGGCTGGGGCGCCTTGGGCTCGGGGGTCTCCCGGCTCGGCGGCGGGGGCTTCGCGTTCCTCGACGG